>Ga0315309_1000293_pt1 | contig 29964 bp, 26 predicted proteins | sample TDP4_MG_FD_203080 | JGI IMG/M metagenome (GOLD analysis project Ga0315309, IMG submission 203080) | Freshwater sediment microbial communities from Lake Towuti, South Sulawesi, Indonesia - TDP4 | ecosystem: Environmental > Aquatic > Freshwater > Lake > Sediment | place: Indonesia: South Sulawesi...
AACCCTGTCGCCAACATAGTGCAGATTTCTGGCGATTCTTCCGCTCTTCATTCCACCGACCTCCTCGGATGCGAAGATGGCCTCGGCGACAGCAACAGTCTTCAAGAAGCGCTCGTCCGCTATCGCTACCAGTTCCTTGCTCTTGAAGGAGCCTTGGATCCCCCTTACGCCGGGTGCCATGATGTCTGCTCCGTTGCAGATCTTTGGCACAGCGCCCATGTCTACGATAATTCGCGGCATAGCATTGACGAACTCCTCGAAGTTCAACAGCGGTCTCAGCTGGTTTTGAGACTTGAACAGGAGAGGTCGCTCATTGAAGAGGTAGAGCGTCATATCGTCGCTTTCATAGGCTTCGACTGAGTTTAGATCTTCTACCACATCCTCCAGGCCTGACCTCAGCCGCTCATCGATATGGAGAAAGAGCTCTCGGATCTCTCTAGCTCTAAGGCGGAATCTTCGCGTCATAATCTATCTCTCACAGAGAGACGACAAAGAAGCTGCTTTTCCTGCACTTATCTCTGCGCTCGAGGAGTCTTTCAGGTGGCTGAAGGCATCGACGTTTTGAAGACAAGCCTTAAAAGATGCTCGAAGACCCATAGATGCTATCACTTTCGATGCGAGTTGGCAATTGATGACGGAGATGGCAACGAAGATACTCGAAGAAAGTCTCGGGAAAGTAGTACTTGTGCGGCTTAAGGGTGGTAGGAGTCTCAGGGGCAAGCTTCAGGGCTTCGATCAACATATGAACCTCGTCCTCGAGGAAGCCGAAGACATCACGGAAAGCGCCCAATCAGAGAGTCTTGGAACGATAGTAGTACGCGGCGACAACGTCATCATAATATCGCCTCCGCCAAGGTGACTACCATATGGGCGGACCAAACAAAGGTACCTCTCACTTCGGCCAGATGAATCGCAAACGCATACACATTATGTGTCGCAGATGCGGAAGACGGTCATATCACGTGAGAAAGAAGAGATGTGCCGCATGCGGCTATGGCGCCACGGCGACGATTCGTCGCTATGCGTGGCAGAATAAGAAGTTCAATGGAGTCCGTCTTACATAGTATCTGGAGAGCGGAGCGGCGTAGTGGCACTTACTTTAGGCGCGAGCCGATACGTTTTGGCCTGTCGATCTACTATGTGAGAATTCGGATTAACGCGTGTACAGTGGGTGTATTCTCCTTCTGCGAGCGAAGACCTTTCCCAAAGCCAGGCCAGTGACAAATCCACCGATATGAGCCCAGTATGCCACTCCAGTTTCCAGTGCAAGGAACGCCAGAAGAAATTGGTAGATGAACCAGAAGCCGATCATGATGAATGCCGGGATATGTATTACACGTATGAAAGGACCCATCGGCACCGCTGTGAGGATTCTTGCTCTTGGAAAGAGCAGTACGTAGGCGCCGAGTACTCCGGATATGGCGCCTGAGGCGCCGATGGCTGGGACATTTGAGGCCGGGTCTGAGAGGTAGAACGCAAGGGAGGCTAGAATACCGCATACTGGGTAGAATGCAAGATAGTTGGCGTGGCCACACATGTCTTCGATGTTGTCTCCGAATATGTAGAGGTACAGCATGTTTCCTCCAAGGTGTAGTAGCCCTCCATGGAGGAACATCGATGTGATCAAGGTATATGAGAAGCTTGTATCCAAGAGATTCTTGGGAACGAACCCGTACTTGTAGATGATCGACACGTATTGGTTTTCACCGTTGTACATTTGCCAAAGAAAGACCGCTATGCAGCTCGCAATTATGCCCCAGTTGACGAGTGGAGTTATCGAGGATGGATTCTCGTCTCGTAGGGGGATCAGAACCATTCTCCTCCGTCATCGATCCTTCGAGCGCCAGTGGTAGATGCTCGGAAGCCATCTCGTTCGGTCGGCTGAGTCAGAATCAACAAGTTGACTGGTTTCCAGACAAGCATCGAAGTTGGAGGTTTCTTGATGAGACCCGAGTCGCTCATGACTGCCTACCGTCTCCGGCTGTCCTCTGATCTGAAATGCTCCCATCCTCTGGGTTCTACGGTTGTCGTTCTTTCGTTGAACTTGGCGATCACCTCTCGGTCCTCGGTGGCAACGCCTATCTTGAGCAGAGTTGGGATCACTTTCTTGGCTTTGTTCCATATGGAAGGTCTGATTGTCATTACGAGTTCGTACTCTTCTCCTCCATAGAGCGCCAAGTCTAGTGGATCGGAGTCGGTTATCTCAGCAAATCTTCTCGCATCTCGCGATACTGGCGGCTTGGTTATGGTGAAACCGACCTTGCTCATTCTCGATAACTCGTGTACTGAGAAGGCGAGGCCATCGCTCGAGTCGATCGAAGCCGTGGCAGCTCGCATCTTGGCGATGGCAAGGCCTTCCTCGAGCCTAGCTTGAGGCATCAGTACCTTCCTTTGAAGTCTCATTTTGAGCTGCTCTGGCAACTCGATCCCTTCAAGCAGCGCTCTCAATCCAGCTGTGGTATCTCCAAACTCGCCTGTCGTTGCTAGCAGATCACCGGGTCTGGCGCCTGTTCTCAGTATGAGCGACGATCTTTCGCCGATGCCATAACCAGAAACCGCAATGACGACATCCCGCGCCATCCCCGTGTCTCCCCCTAATAAGTGGGTTCGATACTCCCGTGCGCCACCGTTAAGGCCGAGAGACAACTGCTCTATCTCCTCTCTGCCGAATTCAGGAGGCAGGCCAAGTGAGACCATGAAGGCCTTCGGCGTCATGCCTTTGGATGCGAAATCGCTCACATTCATTACGATGGCTTTGCGTGCCGCTTGAAAGTAGTTCATCCCGGGTGGGATGTCAGTACTGCCGACGAGCATATCGCTCTTCAACACTAAGAGCTTGCCACCACCCATGTCCAGTGCTGAGACATCTTCTCCGAAAGGCGTAATCATCTCTTCGGGTAGTTCCAGTCTCTCACGAATGATCTCTATGATGCCTCTTTCGCCGATCTCTTTAGCTATCATATTCGATTCGCCATACCGTGCCGAATGCGGCTGTAAATCGAACCGATCAGATGTCTATACTGATCTTCAAGCTTTAATTGTGCAGGATTGTCCACGTGAAACAGAGACTGTCTCGCAAGCGTAGACTTCCGGCGCTAGTGAAGGAAGGTTTCTGGGCGGTTCCCTCGACGGCCACCTTTTATGCCTCCATATTGAAAAGATAGGCTCCGTTGGCAACGGAGATGCTTGACATCAAACTTGTAAGAAAAGATCCGAAGGCGATCAGAGCCAACTTGGAGAAGAGAAACGACGCTGAGAAGCTTCGTATGTTCGACGAGCTGCTCTCCGTTGATCAAGAATGGAGAAGGTTGACGACTCAGATCAATGAACTTCGGCGGAGAAGAAACGAAGTCTCTGCTGAGATCTCGAGGCTGAAGAGGGAAGGTAAAGACGTCGCGGAGAAGTTGAGAGAGGCAGAGCGGATACCAGAAGAAATTCGCATCTTCGAGGCTAAGGTCTCGGCCGTCGAGGAGAAAGAAAGGAGTCTGCTTCTCAGAATACCCAATTTGCTTCACGAGTCCGTACCGTACGGGAAAGACGAGACCGAGAACGTTGAAGCGAGGCGGTGGGGAGCACCCCCGAAATTTGGTTTCGAGCCTAGAAATCACCTCGATATTGCCCTAGGCCTGGATGTGATCGATGACGAAAGAGCGGCCAGAGTATCCGGAACAGGATTCTACTATATCAAAGGCGATCTCGTCATCCTTGACTTGGCTTTGATAAGATTCGCAGTCGATTTCCTAAGGGGCAGGGGGTATCAGCTAGTCGAGCCCCCATTTATGATCAGGAGGAAGCCTTACGAGGGGGTTACGGATCTCGCCGACTTCGAGAATGTGATGTATAAGGTTGAGAATGAGGATCTGTATCTGGTCGCGACGAGCGAGCATCCCATGGCTTCGATGTTCATGAACGAGACACTCGACAAGAAAGATTTGCCAGTCAAACTCGTTGGAGTGAGCCCTTGCTTCAGGAAGGAGATAGGAGCTCGCGGGAAATACGCCAGAGGGCTGTTCCGGATGCACCAGTTCAACAAGGTTGAACAGTTCATATTCTGTTTGCCTGAAGACTCGTGGAGGTTTCATGAAGAACTTCAGAAGAACTCCGAGGATATGTACCAGGCTCTCGGGCTGCACTACCGTGTTATGAACGTTTGTACCGGAGATATCGGATCCATAGCGGCGAAGAAGTATGACATCGAAGTATGGATGGCCGACGACCAGTTTAGGGAGGCAGGATCAAACTCGAACTGCACAGATTACCAAGCCAGAAGGCTGAACATAAAGTATAGGGAAATGGAGGGAAAGCCGCCCGCAGGGTTCGTGCATACTCTCAACAATACAGCCATTGCAACGAGCAGAACCATGGTCGCGGTCTTGGAGCAGTACCAACGAAAGGACGGGTCGGTCGCGGTCCCAGAGGCCTTGACAAAGTATACCGGGTTTGAGCTGTTGCAGAAACGGGCCTAGGACAAAGAAATCGTCGGTCTAGGTCAGGTCTTCAATCCTCTGACATCGAATCTTTTAATATCGGGTTCTCGAGCAAAATCGGTGGAAGCCCCGATAGCTCAGCAGGCAGAGCGATGGTTTCGTAACTACGAGGAAGAACCATAGGTCGAGGGTTCAATCCCCTCTCGGGGCTCCAACTCCGCCAGCCAGTTCGCAACTACGTCAATTGCGATAGACCAAAGAGATCGGGAGGCAAAAAGGTGGCGCTCGACGCTTCGGGAATTAAGGCCTTAGGGTATCTCTTCCTACTGTGTGCTGTTGCTCTCATCCTCTGGGGAGGAGTGATAGAGTTCAGCCCAGGACTATTGGCTCTTGGTGTCTTGGTCCTGACCTTTGGAGTGGCTGCAGTCAGATACAGCCGAGACATTGAACGCGAAGATTTTGCCGATCTGTGGGGCGCACCTGATAGCAAATGATGCGGGGGATGGTAACCCATAGGTACGTTGTTGAGGGGCGCTCAGATTCTACTCTGCGTTCGCCAGCTTCGAGAGGATGGCGGAGAAAGTTGAGGCTCTTGGCATCCACTGTGGCCGAGTACAACAAGCCGTTTAATCTGACTGCTTCCTCTTTATCTGGCACTGTCAGAGATAACCGATCTCGAGTTGAGAAAGTTGATTCATGCCAAGACAGTTGAACTTGAGCAAGACCAGTATTACTTTACCTACAGCGCGAAGCATCCGCCAAGAGTCCGTGTTGATCCAGGAGATGTCGTGGTAGCTCGGACACTCGACGCTTCAGTCGGGGCCATAAGGCGCGAGAGCGACCTACCGAGCGTCAAAACAGTCAGACCTTTCGTGAATCCACAGAGTGGCCCCATATTTATCAACGGTGCAATGCCAGGCGACACGCTCTCAGTTGAGATACTGGATATTGAGCCCACAGAAGAACTAGCGGCATCTTGGGTGAGAAGGGATTTCGGGACCCTTGTAGCGTCCTCATCTACGCCGATGATAAACCCGCCTCTGGAGGAAGCCGTTTGGCTCTATCCAATCGAGAACGGAAAGCTGAGGTTCAAGGCAAAGAAGGACGGGCGAATAATCGAGATTGCGATGAAGCCCTTTCTCGGAACGATAGGCACCGCTCCTATACTTGAAGAGATATCGAGCCTGAACCTTGGTCCGCATGGAGGCAACATGGATTGCCCCGACGCCTGCACGGGAAACACGGTGTATTTTCCGGTGTTTGTGGAAGGAGCGTACCTGTTCCTAGGAGACGCCCACGCCGTCCAAGGCGATGGTGAGTTCTGCGGTTCAGCTGTAGAGATGTCGAGCAGAACCACCATCAAATTGGGCTTGATGAAAGGAAGGAGGATAAACTCGCCGCGCATCGAGTCTTCCGAAGAACTGATGGCAGTTGGCATGGGTAAGCCGCTTGAGGACGCATATAGGGCGGCGCAGAAGGAGCTCCTACTATGGCTAAGAGATGACTACGGATTCGACCTCATGGATGGGTATCAGCTCGTCTCTCAGGTCGGAACCGCACGGATTGGGAACGTCGTTTCGCAGAAATATACCATTGTTGCCAAGTTTCCGAAAAGATATCTTAGCACGTAGCATCGCGGTCGAGTTCAAACAGAGTCTTGTCGCGAGGATGAGTCGCAAGAAGGTCTCGATCAGTTCAGTCAGAAGTTACGTGAAACTGCGTTGAAGGGCTTCTAACGCAAAGAGGGAATAAAGCGGCAACATCTCCAAAAAATATGGGAAGGAAGTCGTTTGAAGTAGAGTTTTCTTCTACTTTACGACTTCGCCGTTCGCAAATCCTCTTCCGATTCGGGTTATCTTGACCTTCACTTTGTCGCCAGGCTTCGTGTTCGGCACGAAGATGATGAATCCTTGGAGCTTTGCTACGCCTGCGTCTCCTCTGTGGCTCATCTCTGTCACTTCGACATCGTATTCCTTGCCCATCTCTACTGGCGCGGGTCTTGGTGGCCTGAAGCCGTATCCTCCACCTCTATAACCGCCTCTGTAACCCAATTCTGCCTCACCACCGGTTTCTGTTCGTTTCCACAGCTGCATAACGCGCGAGAAGTAGTCCTGTTCAGGAATAGTCTCCTTCACGCATCTGACGCTGTCGCGGCTCGTTGTGTATGTGCTCGGATATATGGCTTACCCAGAAATGGACCAATTAGATGCAGTTTCTTCACGCGCTGTAGATCCATAATGCGAAGCAAATCGGTTGGACTCTCATGAGCCCAACGCCCACGCTTCAGAGTCATCCTGCGATCGAGTATGGGCTGACAGAAGGTACGCAGATGTGGGTTCAAACAAACCCTTAGGCGACGACACGAAACCACTCCGTCTGGGCTGGGAGTTGAGACGGCGTCTCAAGGCTCGAATGCCGAGTATGAACCTCGCAAAAAGGCTTTTGTGCAAGAGAGTCGTCCAAACTGAGAGCTAAAGGTGGCAATTATGGCTTCAGAGAGTCAGAAGCAGATATGGATTGCGAGAGAGAATCTCAGGTGCAGCGGATGTAAGCGCTGTGAGGTAGCTTGCTCCCTTTACCATGAAGGCTTGGTGTGGCCAGAGGCATCGCGAGTTCGAGTATTTATGCTGGTGCCCGGAACTGAAATGCCACATCTGTGTGCCCAATGTCATGACTATCCGTGCGTAGCGTCTTGCCCCGTTGACGCCCTCTCAGTTGACCCAAAGACGGCAGCGGTGCTCGTTGATAAAGAGAAGTGCATCCATTGTGGCAAGTGTATTGATGGATGTCCGGGAAAGATCCCACATCTCCATCCGAAAGAAGGGCACGCACTGATCTGTGACCTCTGTGGGGGGGATCCGGAGTGTGTCAAGGCGTGTCACCAAGGTAAGTATGACTGCCTCATGAGCGTTCCGAGGATATCAAGCATGAACTATCGACTTTACGCTAGGACTCCGGAGGAGATGATCGAGGACTTCGTCACCAATCTGTACGGTGAACAGGGGAAGGAGTTGATCTAGGATGGCGAATGGGTACGCGAACAAGTTCCTGGACATAGACCTCTCAAGTGGCAGCGTGAAGACGGTCAGTTTTCCAGAGGAGACACTTCGTAGATACTTGGGAGGGCGAGGGCTTGCCGCAAGGATACTCTGGGACAGACTGGGGGATCACTGGCATGATACTGACCCGCTCGGCCCTGACAACATCTTGACGATCCTGACGGGACCGTTGGTAGGGTACTATCCGGGGGGAAGGCTCACAGTATCGGGCAAGTCGCCTCAGACTAACGGAATCGTCGGCTCAACTGTCGGAGGAGAGGCGCCGATCGAATTGAGGTGCTCTGGGTATGAAGGGTTGATCGTTGCGGGAAGAGCGGAGAAGCCGAGTTACATCTTCATTAATGACGACAAAGTGGAAATCCGTGACGCAAAACATCTCTGGGGCAAGATGGGTAAAGAGACGGTCAAGATTCTGACCAAAGAGATACGCGAGGAGCTCAAGCAGAAGAAACCGCCTTTGGGAACGCCGAAAGAACCTGCAATTCTCTATGTGGGACCTGCCGGGGAGAAGAGGTCAAGGATCGCAGCTGTAATGCACAAGTGGGCTCATGGTGCAGGTTACGGAGGTTACGGAGGTGTTATGGGCTCGAAGAACCTCAAAGCCGTTGTCGCCAAGGGAAACGGGCCTATTCCTCCAGCACATGATGCAGGATTGACTAGAAAAATCATGGATGACGTGATCCAGAGACTTGCTGAGAAGGATGAGATGAGAAGGTACGGAACCGGATCGGCTGGATACACTGTAGGCGCGGACACGAGTAGTGAGCCGATCAGAAACTGGCAAGAAGAGTGGCATGACAACAAGGAATTCGGAGTCGACAAGTTCGAGAGAAGGGTATGGATAAAGCGGTACTGGGGAGACTACGGCTGCCCAACGACATGCCTCAAGCTGGCGATGGTGAAGACCGGACCGCTGAAAGGAGCCATCGGAGATAACCCTGACTACGAACTGCAGGCCTATCAGGGAACGAATCTTGGAATCTTCACGCCGGAGGGGAGCGTCTACCTATCGACGCTGGCGGATGAGCTCGGACTCTGCGGAATCCAAGGCGGAAACATGCTGGGCTTTGCAGGCGAACTCTACCAGAGGGGGATTCTCACTCGCGAGGACCTCGGCGGAATAGGCCTGAAGTGGGGCGACCCTATAGCCTTCGGCAAGCTCGCGAAGAAGATCGCGCGGCGACAAGGGATCGGAGATCTGCTTGCGGAAGGAACGTACAGGGCTGCAAAGAGAATCGGGGAGATGAAGAAGGTGGATGTCATGCCCTACGCCGTCCAAGGAAAGGGCATGGCTCTGGGAGCTCATGGCATAAGAAGCGCACTGGACTATGTTGAGAACATAGGATATCCGTGTGGTGTTCAAGGGCCGGATCACACCTCTGTGCCTGAGTTGAATCTCAAGAGCTTCGGAGGAGAGTTAGGAACTATACTGGAAGACTCAGCTGTAACCTGTATGTTCAACCGGCCTAAGGGAGAGCTGATTCTGGACATGTTGAACGCAGTCACAGGATGGAACATGACAGTCGACGAGTGGTTCGGAGAACATGCGCAGAGGATAGCGCATATTCAAAGAGCTGCCCTCCTCATAGGTGGTCCGGATGCCGTTTGGAGGCCGGACATCGACGACGATGTTCCTCCGAGATTCTATGAGCCCTTACCTTCAGGACCGAAGAAGGGGCAGGCGGCGGACAAGGCCAAGATCGAGGAGGAGAAGCATCAGTACTTCAAGCTGATCGGATGGGACGAGAGGGGAATACCTAGGAGCGACGTACTTCACACGCTGGGTCTGGACGATGTGGACAGGGCACTAGAGAAGGTCAGAGCGCCCTAGAATCTTCCTCGACCCCTTTCTTTACAGAGGCCCAGAACAGCTTCTTTCTCACATACGGACAGAAGAGCTTATTCGGCCATCCACAGTCTGTAGTCGACGGGAAGATCTTAAGGTTGAAGGTTAGACTTCGATTCTACGGCCATGTAGCCCTCAAGACAGGTAAAGAGGTGGAACTGACCTTCGATCACGAGCCGACCCTGAAGGAGATAGTTGAACTCGTGAACGTCCGTTTCGGGCTAGCGCCGCCAATCCAGGTCTCGCGTGCATCTCCTGTCAAGCTACTGGTCAACGGCTCCGAGGCGGAGCCAGAGGCCAAGCTCAGGGACGGAGACGAGATCAGAGTCATGCCTTTCATAGCAGGCGGATAGCTGAAATTCTCTCTCATCATTCCATTGACCTGCTACGCCGCATATCTCAAGTTGTATTGTTGGCTGATCTATTTCGAAAATACTTATGAACTTGATTTCGGTGGAGATAGGGAAGGCGACTGATGCGGGGGTTGCCAAGCTAGGTCAAAGATGGATCGAGGAGATTCATTGGAGGCGCAGGACTGAGGCTCCTGTCCCGTAGGGGTTCGAGGGTTCAAATCCCTCCCCCCGCACCAAGACTTCTAATCAAGGTTTGAATTCTTGGTTTTCTTGAGTTCCAACGGATAATTTTGAGTAGTTCAACAGAGATCATTTAAATTAGGATGCCTTGTCGCGTTTCATAGACCTCATAGGATAAGAAGAAGGGAAGGCGTGGGCTCACAACTATACGGTGTGCTTTTTATCCTTTCTCTATGAGTTCCTTTGTCTTTTTCATGGAATAATCCATGGACTTCTCTATGTCTTTGCGAGCCTTCAGCTTGTCGACGACCTTGCCAAGCAGGGAGTATGACAGTTCATATTCCAATATCGCTGTCCACTTGGTTCCCTTTTCCGTGGGTTCGAAGAGGTCCGTGTGCTCCAACTTTTTCAGGGCTCCGCTCTTCTGACGCCCAGAAAACCGTTTGTTCTTCACCAGCTCTGTGGCTTCTTCTTCGACTTCCCACACTTTGCTCCCAAACTTAGCCCTCATCTTTGCTTTGAACCCTACTCTAGTTGGGCCTTTATCCCGACTCAGAACCGTCATCTCCACCTCGGGAGGCTGAGTCTTTACATGGTTGTCGAAGTCGGTCACAAAGTCAAAAACCTTCTCCACAGGAGCCTCTATCACAATAGACTTCTCAATTCTGGTCAAAACAATTCCCTCTCTCCATCTAGATTATAATTTTAGTATTTATAAAATTAATGTATGGAACTGATGGAACATCGACGATCCGTACTGCTGGCATAAGATTAGGCTGAGAAAACATTCACACAGATAGAAGCAAGGTTGTGGGGTTAGCTGATCCGCTATAACGAGCACAAAGCATTGTTCACAAAGCATTCTTCAAATGTATGGCATGGAATCGGGAGGAAATGAAAGTTTGGGTTGTAATGTTTCGATAGGCGTAGATTGAAATTCCGAGAATTTAAACCGAGTTTTGAACCTTTCTCCCAGCACCGCTTTTAACACATAATAGATGATCCTGAGCCTTGGGTTCATGACGATCTCATTCCGAAATGCAGCATCAGCGCGTGAGACACCAAGCATAGCAGAACGATACACATGGATCCGAATCTGTGATTGTGTTTTGTTAGAATAGGAATTTGCTCACCAGAAGCATAACGGACATGAAGCTGTAAGTCTGTGTAACTATCATGATCCACTGTGGATTGTGCGCGGACAAGCTTACAATCTCTTCCTGAATGGATTCTTGGCGCTGCGAAGTCATGTATTCTCTGGAAAGAGAGTGGAGCTTTTTGAATTTCCTCAGGACTATTAAGACCGCAACCGGTATGGCGAGCAGAAGAATACTCAAGAACGGATGCCGTCCATAGGCCAATTCGAAGAAGAATGCTGTTACAGTGAGTATTCCGCCTGTGGTCAACAATAGTATGCTGAGGAATGAAGCCTTGGCGAGGCCTAGATGTACCGTCATTGTTTCGATGCCCATTGCCTTGTCTCCGAAGTAGTCTCGGATCTCAGTCGGTATGATGACGCCATACACCGTCAATGCTAGTCCGATAAGGGAAAAAAGGAATGGACGATTCACTTCGGACGCGAAAGTGTAATACTCGAATAGCACCGGAAAGATGGCAAGAACGAGAATCAGCGAGATCGGGGCCAGCCAAGATCTAGACTTCAATCTGAGTGGCGGAGCGGAATAGGCGCAGCCCAGAGAAATTCCTGCTATCCACATCAACAACAGAATGGGTTTCCCTTGAATAAGCGTGGAGAGACAAACCAGAATCAGTGTGAAGAGAAACTCAGCGGCTAATACTTTCTTGACTCGACTTTGCCCAAAAGAGTTCATTGCCTGAACAAGCGTCTTCTTGCGGTCGTCATTTGAGTCCAGCTCGTAATCAGAAAGAGTGTTTGCCTGGGCTCCAATCGCGGAGCTGAGATTGATTACGGTAAAGGACAGCGCTATCAAGATAGCCAAATCTGTGAGACCTACGGCAGGAGTGGCTCCCCAAGCAAGCCCCATGATAAGCGAACCCAGATTCGGCAGGAGAAACTCCACTCTGGATATGGTGGCAAGCGACCTAACGGCATCGAACATAGCTTAGAACCCTAAGCTGGAGTGGTTAAAAACATAATGTCCGGCTCGCAGATGGGTTGAATGGATGAGCGCGCGTTCTTCTTATGGCTGGTGCGCATACTATCTCGGGACTGTTAAGAACATCCATCCGGACGCAAGAGTCTGCGAACCCGGGCGCATGGTTTGCCAACTTGATAGACCCATGTATGCTGAGCTGCCTATTACCGCTGTCAGCGCGTGCTCCGCTTTTTGTCATTGAGACGAGGTAAGCTCTTGCGCCTTTCTTGTGCAATTTTGAGGCAAAGACGGCTTTTCTTATGTAGTCGATCTTGAACATATCCGAGAAAGTCTCTTCAATTTCTCTTTTGCTGATTTTCCTCGGCCCTTCATCGCTAGGCTCTTTATCGGAGAAGCATAACGCGAAGTACTTTCCACCATCGACAAGAACGCGCCAAATCTGCTTCGCAAATATTGGTCTCTCATCGTCGCTCAGGGCATGAAATAGCCCCGAATCGATAACCGCGACGAAGAATCCCGGATCAAAAAATCCATCTAGTTTGAGGGCATCGCCTACCAGAAAATTGACTTCAGCCTTCTGCTCGACGGCTTTCCTTCTCCCCTTATTGATGGCAAGGCGCGCAATATCCGTACAAGTCGGAGAAAACCCTTTCTTAGCCAGAAGAATCGAGTTGTCAGCCAACCCGCATCCTATGTCCAAAACCCTTCCCTTTGGGATCTCATTGTTCTCAACCAGCTTCACAATCTCTGGTTGAGGCGCTCCAATATCCCATGGAGGAGAACCCTTGTATGCACTCTCCCACCAGCTCATCTGAAACCCTCATTGAATGTGAAGTCTTTTCCTTCTTCCAAGGTCTTCCCTATTATAGCCCAGCTACAGGATCGTATTTTCTGATTTACTTTTTGGACGAGAAAACGCTTGTTCAGTGCACGCCAATGCCTCTTTACTCCTCGCTCGCGGTGACTCAAGCTGTGATTTAGGCCTGGCTCCTTGTGTCAAGCTCACAATTCCAAGCGAAGCCATACTCTTAGCGAACTCTTTCAGACTCAAAAGGGCCAAAGCCTTCCTGCCTTTCGGGCTATCTGGTCATCTTTATAAAGACGCGAACTAAATTTACCCGCTATGTCTGGCCGACTTAAAGAGCAAGCCAAACGAATCCTGCGAGAAGTACCTACCGAAAAGGCCTTTCACTTCTATTCAGACATCGGAGCCAAAACTGGCGCACTAGCAAAGAGCCTTGGAGAGTTCCTTCACTTAATTGGATCGGTTGAACTGAGATCTATCGAATTTCACTTGTCTCGAGGAGACTTTGAGAACTGGATTCGGATGCTCGGCGATGAGACGCTTGCCCGGCAACTGGCCAAGGTAAGATTGGAGAAGCTCTCAGGTGATCAACTCCGCAAGCGCCTTCTGCAGATATTGAGGTTGAGGTACGGCCTACTCAGAAAGTTTGCTTCAAGCTCTTCTGATTAGACTCGGTTCTTTGAGATTCTGAACTCTTTGATGCAGTTCGCCGACTTGAGACGCACCGACGGCTTTCTCGAAGTCTTTCGGCCTGGCACCATACATTCGGATTCCGATCGAGACATCCACTGTTGAAGTTTGACATCTACAGATTCCAATGCGGGATTGTGTTCTAAAGCTCAGAGTTGCAAACGGCCTGTGAAGTCAGAAAGGCGACTGCCCGAAGACCTCGTGGATCAGCTCGAGATTATCGGGAACCTTGCTGTGTGGATAGACTCTGCTCTCGATTATCTTGCAACCTTGACCTATGATAGCGTCGTCTCCGACTACGCTCGTGTCTGATATTCGTGTCGGGTTCTGGTGAGTCGACTTCACAATCGCATGTCTTCCAACTATGCTCTCTCGGATTTCTGCCGCATCTTCGATGACGGCTCTGTCCATTACGGCCGAGCCGCTGACAAAGGAGCCTCTACCTATGATGGAAAAGTTGTCGATGCTTGAGTTGCTGATGCTTGTCCCTTCGCCTATCAGGCAGTGCCTTCCTATGAGCACGCCTCCTTGGAGAACTATTCTCCCCAACTTCACCTTTCTTAGTATGTCTTGCCGTCTAGATGCGGACTCGGGACTTTGGCCTTGAATCCACATGTTGGGCTCTCCTAACACACGCCCCTCAAGGTCAATGCCTCTCGCTCCTGTCTGAAGCAGTTCCGACATAGCCTTCAGGTATCCGACAGGAGTGCCAAGGTCAAACCATCTGCCTTCAAGGACATATCCGCAGACGCGTCGGCCCGAGCTGACCACGTACGGAATGAGATCCATTCCGAAATCGAGACGATTGTGCTCAGAAATCTTCTGCTGAACCTCTTTGTCTTGGAAGACTTCTCTTATCTCCCGATCAATCAAGTAGACACCAGCGTTGGCCAGGTTCGACGGCGCCTCGCTCAGGCTCGGCTTCTCCACAAACCTCCTGATTCCGAAATTACTGTTGATGTCGGCAATGCCGTAGCTTTCGACTTCTTTGACCTTAGTCAATGCAATCGTCATGAATGCATCTCGTTCTTCGTGGAATTTCACGAAGCTTGGGAGATCGATGTCAAGAATGTTGTCTCCCTGAATTACTAGGACAGGGTCTCTGACATCATAATAGTCCATGACAATCCTTAGAGAGTCTGCACTGCCAACGTCCTCGGTCCGCGGTTGATATTTGATGTGTATTCTGGGATTGATTTCGTATCTCGCGGAGACCTCAACTCCTTCCTTGAAATAGTCGTAGAGGCTCCTGTAGTTCAAGTAGCCTTTGACTCCGAAGATGAAGTTCCGGATGCCTTGTCTGGCCAGTGATACGAGGACGGTTTCTATTATTGGTCTGTTGAGGAATCTCACAACTGGTTTTGAAACCTCACATGTCAGTGGCTTCAGACGCTTGGCTTCACCGCCGACTGGTATGACTACTCTCAGATTGTCAAGCTCTATCTCTGATCGTGGGACGGTGATCAAGGACAGTCGAGATATTCTACTCATTGAGGTGTTATTAGGTGTTTAGGCACCCGTCTTAAATGGAAACTATGTGATAATGAAGCGATTAATTCCATTCCGTTTGTGTCAGACTTATAGCCAATCGGAACCTGCTGACTACGTGCTGCGATTTGAAATCATGCTAACTCCGTAATGGTTCGAGTTTGAAATATCTTCACAGTAGCATCTAAGAATCTCCGCGACGCTCCAAGCTTGGGCTATACATCCCCCAGGTCTGTGGGGGCGGTCGCCATCGAACACTTCAGAAACAGTGCCGAGACCAGCCTCGGCAAGATGGCCTCTGAAAGGTTCCAGCAAGCTTCTGGCTTCGCTCACTGTCTGAATGGTCCTACCATGGCACTTGATGGAAGCCTGCACAAACGGGCCTATCAACCACGGCCAGACGGTTCCCTGATGGTAAGCTTCATCCCTTGACCTCTGGTCGCCGAAGTACCTTCCATGGTATCTTCTGTCTGAGGGAGAAAGGGTCCTCAGTCCATAAGACGTCAGAAGGTGATCTTTGACGCATCTGACTACTCCATCCCACCGCTCTCTGAAGAGTACTTCGAAAGGCAGACTGATGGAGAAGATCTGGTTTGGCCTAATGCTCGAATCGAGGTTTCCCTCGTCTATGCAGTCATAGAGGTAGCGGCCGTTTCCGTTCCAGTACTTCTCGTTGAAGTTCTTACGGGTTCTTTCAGCCATATCTTTGTATCTTTGTTGCTTCTCGTCCATTTCAAATCTGTCTGCCAGATGTTCCATGACCTTCAGAGCATTGTACCAAAGGGCGTTTATTTCGACGGCCTTTCCTGGTCTCGGAGTCACCGGATTACCATCTATGACAACGTCCATCCACGTCAGAGGAACGTTGTGAACTTTTGCGTCTATGAGTCCATCCTCGGCCATTCGGATACCCATGGTCCCTCTAGTGTAGGCTTCAATGATGTCTTCAAGCTTCTCAAAGATCCTTCTGGCGAAGGGATGATCTTGAGTGTATTCCATGTACTTCTGAACTGCATAGAAGAGCCAAAGAGAGGTGTCTGCTGAGGCATACCTCGGTTCATCGTCTTCAAAGAGGGTGGGCACAAGTCCATAGTCTATATGCTCAAGGAAGGTGGAGAGTATCGACCTCGCGTCTCGAAATCTTCCTGTGACCAGTGTAAGTCCCGGTATGGAGATTAACGCGTCTCTGCCCCAGTCTCCGAACCAGTGATATCCAGCGACTACGGTCCTGCTGGAAGATCTGGATACTATGAACTGATCTGCAGCTTCGACTAGATAGGACAGGAATTCATCACCGATACTGGCCTTTGAAAGGAGTTCATGGCGCCGCGAGAGTTCATCGATTTCCGCATTCACTATCTCACTAATCTCTCGGCGTTGATCTGAGGCCGCGACCAGCAGTCGTTCCCCTTGACCGAGCTTGGCTGTAAATACGCCAGAATTGTAGGCGTCCTCTTCAGCGGGATATCCACGTTCCAGCTCCAAGTCGTAGATGAAGTTTCTGTACCAGTAGCCAGAAGATGAATACGCGGCTCTGTCTGAGAGAAGGAATATAGGCGGAGCTCCTTCGAAGGGCCTGATGCTGACACTGTTGCCTTCCGGAGTCTGTTCAAAGTTCCAAGAGCTACTCTCGTAGGTCCTCGCGCCAGGATGTCTGCAGTTCAGAAGTGGGTAGATGGACAAGGAAAGTTCTCTCGGAGCTTTCTGGATGGTATAGCTTACTACAGTAGTGTTTTCGCCTTGTTTCATGAACACTTTCTTCTCTACGATGGCGTCACCCAGCTCGTACGTGAATGTGGGGAAGTCCTTAAGTCTGAATTGTCGCAGGTGATGATGGCCTTCAGGGTGAATGGCGCCCCGATACTTGTTGACAGATAGAGGGAACTTCGTCCCGTCTATATCCACTTCTTCCTCAAGCTTCGAGAGCAGTAGCATACGGCTCATCGGAGGCTTCAGAGATGCCACGAGTAGGCCGTGGTATGCTCGTGTATTCGCGCCGATGATCGTTGACGAGGCGTAGCCGCCCAGTCCATTTGTAATTATCCATTCGAGATGTTTGGATCTCTCGTAGCTGGATGTTGTGTCTTCTCCAAAAACGATCATTGAGTGGTCTTCCTTGCTTGGTGAGATGAGACGACTACGGGACTTGGTCTGATCACGCGTTTCCTGCGTCTACCAAGCTCTTGGGATCAATATGTAGTGGATTAGGAGATTTTATCTTCCTCGGCCAGTGGAGAGCTCGAGTTGACACGGTTTCGGCATCCAAATGTTCCCAAGGATGAGTCTTCAGAAGCCGCTTGAACAGGTGACAAGTCGCAAAGCGGGTTCAACTGGGCTTCCAGTCTCCAGCTTCATACTCACCCATGACACGTTGATACAGTCTTTCAGTTTCTGCCGCGATTACTTCCCAGCTGAACTCGGACAAGACCCTTCGGTATGCGTTCATTCTGAGCCTATAGGCAAGATCTGAGTCCGTCAAGACCTGCAGTATACCCCAGGCCAGGGAATCGGAGGTAGGATACACCTTAACGCCTGTCAGGTTGTGCTCGACAATCTCTCCCAGTCCGCCTGCTCCAGTCGTAACCACAGGGGTCATCGCGGCCATGGCTTCGAGGGCTACAATGCCAAAGGGCTCGTACAATGAGGGTACGACAAAGGCATCGGCGGTGCGGAAGAGAAGCCTGACTGTGACATCGTCTAGGAACCCTGTGAAGAAGGTCTTCTCTCCTATTCCCAGCTCCTGCATGCGTTTTATGAGGCGCTCCTTCATGTATCCCTCTCCGACTATCACAAACTTCGTGTCGGCGCTCTTGAGTACAAGTGGTATCGATTCCACAAGGAGTTCGACACCTTTCTCGTGCACGAGTCTCCCGACATAGAGCACAATCTTCTCACGTGGTGTTGCAAAACGGGCTCTGAAAGCATCTCTATCGTAGGAGCCTTCGAATCTGTGGGGATCGGTGCCGTTTGCGATCACGTCTACTCTCGTCTCTGGCACGCCGAGCACGGTATTGACCTGAGAGGCCATATAGCGGCTACAGCAGATTACGCGCCAGGCCTCTCTGCACAACCATGCCTCCGTTGAGTGAATCAGTCTTTGATAGTCGTCATGCAGCCCATTTCGTCTGCCGTATTCGGTCGAGTGCATCGTCGCCACTAAGGGTCGTCTGAATAAGTGTTTCAGTCCTATGCAGGCGTTTGCCACAAGCCAATCATGCGCATGTACCACGGCATTGCTGCCAAGCGACTTCATCAGCTCCGCCCCTGCGAGTTTCATGTTCATATTCATCATAGAGATCCAAGTCGCAAAATCAGGTGTGGGAAACCTGTACGATTCAACTCTGATGGCATGGACACCCTCGACTATCTCGCGGCTTCTTGCCCCGGGGAAGTCACAGGTGATGACGTATACGTCGTTGCCGCGTTTGGCCAACGCTCTGGAAAGATCATGAACGTGGGGCGCGATTCCGCCGACGATTCTCGGCGGAAACTCCCATGACAGCATCACTATTGCCAAGCTGTCACGAGAATTCAAAGATCGTCTCCTTCCCCTTCTTCAGAGATCTCTCTCTCATAGAGCTCAACGGTGTCTTCAAGCCAACTCTCCGTGCTTGTTCGGATAAGGTGTATCTTGTCACGGGGGATTGCGTGAATCACTTCCATGTCTCCGGCTACCCGCTCGGATCTCGCCACGACAGCTTGGGATTCGTATCCTCCCAGCCATTCGATGCTCTTGATCGATGTGCTAAGAGAAGAAGAGGGGTTCGATGACCTGTGATCCTCGAGACTGTACACGGTGTAGACTAGAGGAAGATCTAATGCTTTCTTCAGGCTCGCGGCTGCGGGGATGCAAGGCCATTCGTGTGCGTCGAGGAGGTCTATCTTGCCCTCTTCGTAGATCTGGTTCGAGACGATTCTTTCGAACTCGGCAGACAGTGAAAGGCTCCAAGTCAGAATATTGACGTGGTAACCGACTGGATTGGGCACTCTGTGTATCCTCAATCCATCGAATTTCTCGACTCCTGACAGTGTTTCATGAAAGGTTACCACATCTACCTCCACGCCTCTTTCCACAAGGCCTAATGCGAGCCTTGCGACTTGATGGGCTATGTCGCCGACTATTCTGGGAGGATATTCCCAAGTGAGCATGACGATCTTCAAGGCTCTCGCGGAACCTACGTATATGTAGAACAGATTCTGATGATGCCCAAACCCGTGAGATAGTATCTTCTCGATCCTTGGATGTCTGTGAAGCTGTATACATAACCGTGTTCTTCACTATCTGTGAGAATGCCGGTTAAGCGCTCAAGAGAGATCTTAGTTATCTCCGCCAGCTCCTGAACTGTCTTGCTGGCCTTTTCATGAACCGCTCCCATGTTATGCATCGCGAGGAGTAGTCCTTCTGGAGCCGAGAGGTTTTCCCCGCTCAAGATCGACCATCAGCCTCCTTCATTTCGGAAGCAGAGATAACTCTTTGCGGGCTCTGGGCTGATCGGTTCCTCGTTCGAACTCGACGTGGACTTCGACGGTCAAGGCTGGTTCTCACAGTCCGTCTTAGAGCCATTCTGAGACGTTCGCCTTTGAGGTGAGAAGCTGAAACGGCTGCAAAGCTGTTCGCGAGCTCCTCATCTCTCAAGCTCCATCTCGCCCACTTCTCGTGATCATCTCGGGAACTGTGAAACTCCAAAGACTTGGCAGGCACCTTGTCCAGAGATCTCAGAAAGCCCATCAAGCTCCAGGCCTCGATTTTTCCCTCTCTTTCGGTGCCTAGGTGAAATATGAAAGGTTCATTGGCTGCGTATGTGAACTCCTTGAGTCTATGTTCGAAATCCATCAGAACCGCCAAGCATGTCACAAACGCGTCGATCGGGTTTCCATAGGGGCTGAAGTAGGTGTGCACGGTCCCAGGGCCTCCACCGGCCGTGAACATGTAGTAGAGGTGGTCGCTCTCCTGAAGACATCTCCAGATTCTTGTGAGATCTGAGTCTTGAGACTCTTTGACCAGTGGTTCCATGGCTCTGCATTTTGAATAGTAAGCCCACTGCATTGTGTTGCCGAGCCAGCCGCTCGTGCTCCTCTCGATATCCGCCCATGATACGGTCCCGCCTATTTCCGGTACGTCTATAGTGTCGACGGGGCTGTGCTTCTCAACGACCTCGGAGGGTGTTGAGAAGCTCAGATTCTCCCGCTTCAAGATCTCATCTGGAAGATGGGTCAAGAACTCGTGAATTCCGGTTTCCGGCCAATGGTGCTCGCCGAAGGTTTCGTAGTCCGGGAATATGTTGATGCACTGTCCCGTAGTTGTGCTGAGCCATTTGGCGTATTTGTCGGCTGTGAGAGGCCACTCACTCCACCAGCGAGCTGAGAATCGGAAGCCTATGTCGTCGGTCAGTTTGTAGTTTCTGAGAAGAATCTTGAGCCTCTTGCAGTCTTTGGCTGAATAGAGGTGGTTAGGCGATCGGCCACCCAGCATTCTATCAGCGCCTTCGGTGAAAATCGCAGCAAAACCTAGGTCTTCCACGACCTTTGCTATGGCGTTGTTGTAGAGTAGTTCCGTATTCTCGAACACCCTCGGTTCATAGTGAAGGTAGCTGTGCATCGCAGCGGAGTGCATGCGGACCTGTTCGACAAACTCGTCTCTCACGGGGTAGAGGCTCGAGAGCGAATGGTAGTATGTTTGATCGAGGAATTCGACACATCCGGTTTCGGCCAGCTGCTTGAATGAGTCCAGAACATCCTTGTTGAATGCTTCGCACTGTTCAAGAAAGACTCCGGAGAGGCTGAAGGAAGCCTTGAACTGCCTCTTTTCATGCTTATGTTCATCTATCGTTCTGAGGATTATTTCGTTGGCTGGCAGGTAGCACTTCCTGCTGACCCTTCGGAAGATTTCTCCGTCGCTTTTCCTGTCAAAATAGGTGTCGAAGAGCTCGTCCTTCCTTAGGCGCCTGAACATTCTGTTTTCCCAGTAGAAGCCCTTCCCTACCCTGAAGGGTTGGTGAACCTCGAAGACTAGTACAATATCGGTCATAACGCTCTTCGGGGTTTAAGTGGCAAACACATATTTCTGGTATTTGATGTCACACATCTCTGCTACTTTCCTAGTCCAATTGAGTTCAGCATCCACCTGCACAGATGGCGCCTGGCCATTCGACGGTTTTCCAAAAGACTATAAGGTGGCCCCTTGGAGTTAGAGCGGATCTTCTTATGGGCGAACTGAGAAAGGACTACTTCACCGACAGACTAGTGATCGTATCGGAAGAGAGAGCAAGGCGGCCTACGGATTTCAAGACGGCTGGGAAGCGGCGACCCAAGGCCAAGTGCCCATTCTGTCCAGGAAACGAAACCATGACACCTCCGGCCGAACTTGTCCTGTTCCAGAGCGGCGACACGAAGCTCATGTTGGAAGGGGAGGAGGCCCGACACGCCCAGAGTTGGTTGGTGAGAGCGTTCAAGAACAAGTTTCCAGTCGTGTCAACGGAGGCAGCAGTGACAGGCAGACAGGGTCCTCTATTCAGAGAACCGGCTTATGGTTACCATTACATCATGATTGCCACGCCTATCCACAACCAGTCTTTCTCCGAGATCAGTGTCGAACAATGGGTGAACGTGCTAACATCTCTCCAGCACAAGGTGAAATGGCTCTACCGGCAGAAGGGCGTCTCTCAGGTTATTCCATTCATAAACCATGGCGAAGAGGCTGGAGCTTCATTACTTCACCCTCATCTTCAAATTGTGACTTTGCCATTGACATCGCCGCTGGTGGAGCAAGAAGCCTGCGCCATGGAGAAGTCGTTACGCGAGACAGGACTGTGTCCCATGTGCTCCACGTTGCGCATGGAATCTAGGAGCTTGAGGCGGCTCATAGCAACAAGGTACTTCGCCTCATTTTGCCCTTGGGCTCCTACACATTCCTTCGAGTACTGGATATGGCCAAGACGACATGAGGATGATTTCCTTGAGGCTTCGCTGGAAGAACTGGGAGATCTCGCGTTGATCGTGAAATCCACGTTAACGGGGCTCTCTGAATCCCTTGGGCAGCCGCCGTTTAACCTGATCTTTCATATTCCAAGTGCAGAAGCTATCTCTCCAAAGTTGCACTGGCACCTAGAGGTCTATCCTCAGTTGGCAAAATGGGCTGGTCTGGAGAGAGGCGCGAGAGTGTACGTAAATCAGGTTTCGCCAGAGTCGGCCGCCAGACTCCTTAGAGAGGCATCTGCTAGAGAGCTCTCCCGTTTGACGAAGGATTGCGCGCTAAACTAGAAGAACTTCGTCAACTTTCAGATCCACGTAGACTGTTGCCCCTATTCTTGTCGTAAGTTCATGGTATTGCTCCGGCTTTGCCGTGGCTTCAATCTCACCTTGTGTTGTTGTCACTCTGGCTATCAGGTTTCTTCCTTTGAAAACGAGGTTCTTCAAGACGCCTTCGAGCTGGCTAGGTTTCTCTCTGCTGAGGCTGAGCTCGGCGCTCTCGGGACGAAAAAGAATCTGCAGCTCCTTGCCAGCACCGCCAACGCTCTTCCGAGGGATGGAGATGAGACTTCCAAGGGCCTGTACTTCAAGACGATCGGGCTCTTCATTCACTACCGCCACTTCCAGAGTATTCGTGAAGCCCAAGAAGGTCGCCACGCGACCCGTTGGGGGCCGAGCAAAGACTTGGAAGGGGTCTCCAAAAGCTTCGACTTTTCCATCAAACATGATCATGAGCTTATGGCCTGCCGAGAACGCCTCACCTTGATCGTGGGTCACATAGAGTGTGGTTATCCTCGTCTCCTCTTGGATTCGCTTCACCTCTGAGAGCAGACTTGCCCTTAGAGGGGTGTCGAGTGAGGCCAACGGTTCGTCAAGAAGCAGGAGTTCTGCCTCGGATGCTATGGCCCTCGCAAGTGCGACGCGTTGTTGTTGTCCTCCAGAAAGCTCTCTGGGGTATCGTTCTTCCAAACCTTGAAGCCTCGCAAGCTCCAGAACTCTCTTGACCCTTGACTCTATCTCCTTCGGGCCATAGCCACGGGCGTCGAGGGGAAAGGCGACATTGTCAACGACCTTCATATGAGGGAAGAGTGCCAAGCTCTGAAAGACATATCCGACCTTCCTCTTTTGAGGAGGAAGCTCGGTGACGTCCGCGCCATCGAAGTAGACTCTTCCCGAGTCCGGCTGAAGGAGCCCCGCAATGATCTTGAGTAGCGTTGTCTTGCCGGATCCGCTCGGACCCAAGATTGCTGTTGTTCTGCCCGAATCTGCCCTGAAGCTCACGCTGTCTAGAGCGAGATAGGACTCGTAGTGCTTGACTAGGTTCTCGACTCTAAGCTCCATAGGCGAGTCCTCCGAGCTGCCTCTTTGCAAGCAGACTGGCTGCAAAGGCAGAGACAAAGATTACGGCTAGGATGAGTGAGGTCATAGCAGCAGCGAGGCCTATCTGTCTGAAGTCTATCAGCATTTCGACTGAGACGGGCATCGTCTGAAGTGATCCGGCTGTGAAGACCTGCGCGAACGTGAACTCGCCAAGCGAAGAGGAGAAGGCTATCAGTGAAGCGGCCGCGATGGATGGTCCAACAATAGGCAGTTCAACTCGCAGAAAGGTGTAGAATCTTGACGCACCACTCGTCTGGGAAGCGTCGACAAGGTCCGGGTCAACTCTTATCAAAGCTGACTCGATGAACCTCGTCGTCAGCGGATAGATGAGCAAGACGTGCGCTATGGCGAGAAGTTCCCATCGACCGTAGAGATGTGCGATGCCGGCCCCATACACGCTGTAGAGCCCGGCCGCGAGAGCGACGCGCGAAACAGCAAGCGGAGCGGATGTGGCAGCACTCAGAAGTGACCGAGCTCGGCGTTTGGAATGCGCGATGCTGTAAGCGGTGGTTAGGGAGGCCGATACGGAAAGAAGAGCGGCGACAGCCGCGATGGCAATGCTTTGTCCCATGGAGTCCCAAACGGTGACCTTAGTCCCGAAGTCAAAGTTGAAGAGGTTCTGAAAGTTCTCAAGCGAGGGTGAAATGGGAAAGATGAGGTAGTAGCTCTGTGCAAAGCCTGAGGCGAAGATGAAGTAGATGGGCAGCGCTTCAAAGGCCAAGACAGCCACAGCATAGAGAGTCAGAGCCTTTACCCTTGCACCTTGTCTCAGAAGGTTGAGGTGATCTCTTCTGAGTCCTCCTGTCTTGGCAACCATTCTTGGCTGGAAGACCCGCTCTCTGATCTGGAATATGGCGACGATGAAGAGGAGGTTCAGTCCTAGCTGCAGGGTCGAAAGGGTCTTCGCTGTCGTCCAGCCTCCAAACTTCGTCCAGTAATAGTAGATTTGGACCTCTAAAGTGGTGAAAGATCCCCCGATGAGGAGAGGAGTTGCGAAGGTCAGAAAACTGAATATGAAGATCAGTATCGCTGAGGCCACCAGAGAGGGGACCAGCTGTGGTAACATGACCTTTCGAAAGGTCCTCCACTCGGATGCACCAAGCGATTTTGAAGCGTCGATCAGCTCTTGATCTATGCTAGCAAACCCTGCCTCAAGGGCTACGAAGGCAACAGGCACGTAGTAGAATATGTGAGCGAGCACAACCGCCTGAAGGCTGTAGAGAAGCTTCAGAGGAGGCTCCGCCAACTGGAAGATCTGCATTAGCAGCGAATTTACCACGCCATTTCTGCCGTACATAATTAGGAAAGCCTCAGCAGCGGCGAAGGCGGGAGCAAAGAACGGAGCCAGAACTACAGCCCTTCCAAGTGATGAGAGCCGGAACTCGTACCTCGCAAAGAAGTACGCTAGAGGTAGTGCCACCAAGACAGCGGGTAGAGTGGATAGGGCGGCCTGAGAAAAGGTATTGGCGATAACCTTCAGCACGAAAGGGTCTGTCAAGACTTGTGCAAGGTCATTGATCGACGCCCCCTGCATCACCCCGATGAGGGGGGCCAGGAAGACAAGACCCCAAACTGAGAGAGAAATAGCCTTTGTCAGGCTGATTCTAGGAGCCCAAGATCTCCCTGTTCCACTTGTCCCTCCAGACATCAGCGTTTCCGCCTAGACTCGGGTTGAAGCTGACTAGGCTAGAAGGTACTCTAGCCTGCGCCACATCTCCTGAGAGCGTCGCATCTGGGCGAACCGGGTAGACGTATCCCTTCGGGGCTGCAAGGTCCTGTCCCTCTTTGCTCAGCATGAACTCAATGAATTTCTTTGCCGCCTCCTTGTGCGGTGCCCCCTTTACCAACGCAACACCTTCCCGATAGACAAAACCACTGGCCATTGTGCTATTCAAGTTGGGCGTCTCACTGTAGACTGTGTCGGTGTTGAACATTACCCCTACAGCAGCCTCTCCTCTTATGAATGCGTCCATAGCCTCTGTCCAACCAGTTGGATAGAAGAGCACATTCTCCTTCAACCTGTGCAAGTACTGCCATCCGTCATCTTCTCCTTTATCGGTGAGAACCCAAGTTAGGAATGAAAGGCCAGTTCCGCTCGTCAGTGGGTTCGGATATATGAGCAGTTCCTTGAACCTTGAGTCCAAGAGATCGTCCAAGGTCGAGGGAACTGGCAGGTGTCTTTCTGTGACGATCGTTTCGTTGTAGACTATGACGATGTAGCCCTCGTCAACGGGGAGGACGTGGCCCGTTTGGTCCCATATCTTGTTCGAGGGGATCTCTCCTAGATTCAGAGGTGAATAGGCCTCGAGCACATCTGACTCTATGACGGGTTTCGCATAGAACTCGGGAAGGCCGAGGATGACATCTGCTGTAGGTGAGGATTTCTCCGAGATCAGTCTGTTCGCTATCTCGATAGAGCCCATCCCGTAATGAACAAAGGTGGCGTTTACACCATATTTCTGCGAGAAAATCCTGACAGCCTCGTTTGCGAAGCTCCTAATGCCTTTCGGGCCGTAGACTATGAGCGTACTCTCAAGTTTCGGCTGTTGGATCGCCAAATACAAGCCAGATATCACAGTGATGAGAACAAGAACCGCCACAACTGCTAGGGCTCTCCTACGAAAACTCATTCCACTGCTCGCCATACGCTAGACCTCCAGCCCCAGTGGTATTTGGGCGCTCGTCAGCATCTTCAGAACGGATGAATGGCCCTGAGAACAGTCAGACCGAGGATCCATCAGCTCTCTGTTCCTCCTTTCTATCAATTGCTTAGGAGTTGGGATAGCTCGGTTGAGAAAACCGCTTCCCTTCGCCAGCATTATCTGGATCAGGTTCAAAGGGTCGGCGACGGAGAAGCCGCCTTCTCAGCCGGGTGTGCCCAGCTCCCCTCGCCGGTGCAATAACTGGAGCTTCCTTATTAGCCTTGAGTCCAGACGGCAGGCGTACCGCAGAATACCGATGGCGTTACGCGTGAACATGATCCAGGTCAGGCTCGTATGTTTCTTAAATTCTGGTGGAATTCTATGATGCGCTTCCCGCCTTGAAGCGGCGAAGAATTCGATTTTTGGCGATTGCCCTCCAGCTGAGAGTGTTGAAGACGTTGTCTCTTGGTCATAGCCTATGACCCTAAGAACCGTTAATAGGTCCGGGACATCCCATGACGTTCCAGAGCTGACCGCGTTGTTTGGCAATCTCCTTGATTCTCTGGGAATGGGATTTGGGAGTATTCCCTATCTGAAGAAATGGAAGTGTAGGCAGATCTCGAGCTATGATCGAACCGGTGGAAATATGGACTTCGTTCAAATTCCGCCCAAAGCGAAAGTATCCATCGGCGAGGTCGAAGGATCTGGTTGCGTATCCCGCGTGTGGTTCACTTTGATGTCACGTGATCCAGACATTCTACGGAAAGCCATACTGCGATTCCACTGGGACGGAGAGAAGAGTCCAAGCGTCCACTGTCCCTTTGGAGACTTCTTCGGTGTCGGCTTCGCGGAATATGTCCACCATTTCTCGTTGCTGCAGGGCATGAGCAGTGGTGGATACTTCAGTTATTGGCCAATGCCTTTCGACGATGGGGCCACGTTTGAGATTCTCAACATGAGCGACCAAGCGATTAGCCACCTCTACTTCAACATCCAATATCAAGAACTGGATGGCCTTGAGAAAGATGCCGCTAGGTTCCATGCCATGTGGCGCAGGGAGAATCCGACGACGATTGGAGAGAACTATACAATCCTTGATGCAAAGGGGCGAGGACACTTTGCAGGGTGCGTGCTCAACATGCAATCATACGACAAAGGATCCCTACTCTTCCTTGACGGAGATGAGATGTTCTACGTCGACGGAGAAGTTCTACCTTCCATACATGGAACTGGAACCGAAGACTACTTTCAGAGCGGTTGGTACTTTGATCGTGGTTGTTTTTCGGCTCCCTTTCACGGCCTGACCTTGATGGATAGGGCTAATGCCCGTGTGTCTGCATATAGATTTCACGTGCCAGATACGATCCCATTTCAGAAGAGCATCCGGGCGACGATCGAACATGGCCATGGCAATATGCTTCAAGAGGACTACTCGAGTGTTGCCTACTGGTATCAGATGGAGCCTCACGCCCTCGAGTTTGGCCAGATACCCGAAAAAGAGGTCGAATACCTCATTCCGCTGAGCTCGAAAGCCGAAGGGTATCTCATGTCAGAGCTGGTCGCCGACACCGCTGCCAACATCGGCAGGAGAAGGATCCTTCACGAGGCAGCTGCACTCAGACACAGGCTGAAGCAGGCGACTGAAAAGGGCAAGATCCCCCCGGAATTGGAGGGGATTGACGACAAGCAGTTCTTGATGGCGGACTTCGAGAAGTTAAGGGCAATAGTGGAAAAAGTGCGCAGAAAAAAGGAGAACCTTCAGGATCCTGACTTCCCGTAGCATCCCAAACGTTGGTTGTGAACGAGTTTAATCCGAGTTTGGACGCGAGGAGCGTCGTCAAGCATTTAAGGAAGAGTCCGAGCCTCTCTGTCGTGCCTCGACCGAAGGTCCCCTCCGACGAGACGGCCTCTGGTGAACAGCGATGCAACAACTGATCCACAGTGGCGTGATGTTTCCGAAGGCCTACGAGTACAAGGGCTTTCATGTCCACCTCAAGTGGAAGGCGGTTCGGCTGAACTCTGAGCAAGAAGAGATGGCTGTTGCTTGGGTGAAGAAGCTCGATACCGAATATGCTCAAGATCCGGTCTTCGAAAAGAACTTCTTCGAAGACTTTCGCGGAGCTCTTGGAATGAAGGAGCAGTTCTCTCGTGAGGATGTCGACTTCTCTGAGATCAAGAAGTTCGTTGAAGAGGAAAAGGCTCGAAGGCTCAACATGTCGCGAGTGGAGAAGAAACGACTGGCCGAGGAAAGGAAGGTACAGCGGGAGGCGAACAAGGCGAAGTACGGCTATGCCATCGTGGACGGCACTAGGGTTGAGGTCGGAAACTATGTGGTGGAGCCTGCATGTATTTTCATGGGGCGAGGCAGACATCCACTTCGCGGAAGGTGGAAGCGAGCCGCCTCAATGCGTGACGTAGTTCTCAATCTATCTCCAGACGCTCCAATACCGCCAGGAAACTGGAAGGAAATCGTTTGGCAGCCCAACTCAATGTGGATCGCCAAATGGGATGACAAGCTGCGCGGCGTGGAGAAGTATGTATGGCTCTCAGACACCTCGACTGTAAAACAGGAGAGGGATAGGGAGAAGTTCGAAATCGCTGAGAAGTTGAAGGACAGAATTGGACGTGTGCGAAGGCATATCCAAGCTAACCTTCGTTCATCAGACTTGAAGAGACGAAAGTTGGCGACCGTGTCTTTTCTCATAGACGAGATGAAGCTGAGGGTGGGCGACGAGAAGGACAAAGACGAAGCTGATACGGTCGGAGCCACCACCTTGAGAAGAGAGCACATAAGGTTTCTGAAAGACGGAGCAACCTCATTTCATTTCTTGGGGAAGGACTCTGTCGAATGGCACAAAGAAGTACAGCTCCCGGACGAGGTCAACCAAAATCTGATGGAACTAATGAAGAACGGGAACCCCACATTATTCAACGGGGTTAGATCCGAGGACGTATCGGCCTTCCTAGGCGAGGTCATGCCAGGACTCACCGCGAAAGTCTTCAGAACACATCACGCGTCGAGTGTGGTTCAAGAGTATCTTCATCAACGGAAGGTCGGATCGGACTCGCCGGATTACTTCAAGAAATATGTGGCGACAATGGCGAACCTAGAGGCAGCAAAGGTCTGCAACCACAAGAGGAAACTTCCGAAGAAATGGCACGAGTCTGTAGCAAAGAAGTTGGACCGAATAGAGAAGCTGAAGGTTATGAAGACTGCGAAGTCCAAGGAAAAGCTGAAGGAACTTCAGATTCGTGTCAAGGCGATGAAAGCGACGCGGGATTACAATCTAGGGACTTCGCTGAAGAGTTACATTGATCCGCGTGTCTATTTCAGGTGGTGCAAAGGAGTCAACTACGACTGGAAGCTGTACTACCCAAGGACCCTCCAGAAGAAGTTCTCGTGGGTGGAAAACATTTCCGTCGCTTCGCCTTCTGAAGGGAAGAGAGGAGAGCTAGGTAGATAGGAGCTGTTTCGCCTTTTGAACAGCGTCCCAAGCGTCTCTGCCGTAGGCATCAGCTTGGATCTGTCGAGCCATCTCCTCGCTCAGGCATCTTCCGCCAACCAAGATCTTTAGAGAGCTCCTCAGGCTGCTTGCTTCTATCGCTTCAACAGTCTCTTGGACTTTGGGCGCGGTTACCGTCAGGAGGGCGGAGAGGCCTACTATCTGAGGTCTCAGTTCTCTGCAGGCTTTCACGAAGGTCGAAGGAGGCACATCGACTCCGAGGTCATGAACTCGGAATCCCGCGGACTCAAGCATTGTTTTGACAAGGTTCTTCCCGATGTCGTGCAGATCGCCCTCGACTGTCCCGACGACAACCAAGGCCAGAGGTTTGGTTTCACCTTTCTTGAGGTGGGGCTGAAGCACCTCGAGCGCATCTTTCATCGTTGCTCCAGCTATGATCAGCTCTGAGAGGAAGTAATCCCCTTTCTCGTACCGCTGTCCGACGATCTCCATACCCTTTCCCAGACCCTCTCTCACTATCTCAGTGGGGGGTATTCCGTTCTCCAACGCCACGTCGATGCTCTTTTTCAAGTTGTCTGCGTCG
>Ga0315309_1000294_pt1 | contig 29951 bp, 25 predicted proteins | sample TDP4_MG_FD_203080 | JGI IMG/M metagenome (GOLD analysis project Ga0315309, IMG submission 203080) | Freshwater sediment microbial communities from Lake Towuti, South Sulawesi, Indonesia - TDP4 | ecosystem: Environmental > Aquatic > Freshwater > Lake > Sediment | place: Indonesia: South Sulawesi...
GAGATGCTTGCTCAAGCTGAACGCCCAATGATACTGGCTGGCGGAGGCGTAATAATTTCTGGGGCGTCTCAAGAGCTTCAAAGTATAGCTGAACTACTATTGGCTCCTGTAGCAACCTCATTGATGGGGAAAGGCGCTTTCCCAGAAAATCATCTGCTCTCATTAGGAATGCTTGGAATGCACGGTCTCGTAGAATCGAATAAGCTAGTCCTAGAAGCCGATGTCTTGCTGGTGGTTGGTTTGAGGTTCTCTGATAGAACTACTGGTAAGGTTGAGGAATTCTGCCCAGAAGCGAAGATAATTCACATTGATATAGATACTGCAGAGATAGGGAAGAATGCGAAAGTTGACCTCCCAATAGTTGCCGATGCAAAGAAGACTTTGGCAGCAATATATGAGCAATTAGTCCAAAAAGTAACTAAAAAGAAAAGTTCTCCATGGCTGGATAGAGTTAAGCAACTTAGAGAGCAGGTCAAAAACCAGAGTAAAACGGATGAGAAGTATCTTAAACCTGCAACATTACTGAGAGAACTTCGAAAAATACTACCCGAAGACGCTATTGTTACAACTGAAGTTGGTCAAAACCAAATGTGGGCAGCACAACATTTCAAAGTATACAAACCAAGAACATTCCTAAGTTCAGGCGGACTTGGAACGATGGGATTTGGTTTCCCAGCAGCCTTAGGAGCTAAAGTCGCAAAACCAAATCTTCCAATTGTGGATATAGCTGGCGATGGTAGCTTCATAATGACTGAGCAGGATCTGGCTACATCAGTTCTAGAGAAAATTCCTGTCACAGTAATAATTATGAACAATCATATGTTGGGCATGGTTGCACAGTGGCAGAGAATGTTCTATGGAAGAAGATATTCCGCTACAGATCTGAATGGAGTCCCGGATTTCGTTAAGTTGACTGAAGCCTACGGGGCACATGGTGTCAGAGTTGGAGACATTAAGGAGTTCTCAGAGGCTGTCAGAAAGGCGATAAAAAGTGACGTAACAACAGTCATAGATGTCCCAATATCACCGGAGGAAAACGTACTCCCGATGGTTCCAGCAGGCAAAGGCCTCAAAGAAATGATATGGGAAACTTAAAGGAGGAAGAGAACATGGTTGAGCAGCATTACATAATAGCGGCAATAGTTGAACACAAACCAGGAGTACTCTACAGAGTATCAAACATGTTTAGGAAAAGAGGATTCAACATTGAAAGCATATCAGTAGGTCAAACAGAACAGAAAAACACAGCAAGGATGACAATAACAATAACTGGAGACGAGAGGGTAGTTGAGCAAGTAGTCAAGCAGCTGAGCAAACTAGTTGATGTGATTAAAGTTAGCACACTGAACCCAAAGACCACTGTGATAAGAGAAATGGCCCTTGTGAAAGCGCATATAGCAGACCCGAAGAGCCGGTCGGACATTATTCATTATGCTAACATTTTCAGAGGACACATTGTAGATGTCGGTCCGGACTCAATGATAATAGAAATCACAGGAGACTCGGACAAGATAGATGCCTTCATCGACTTAATGAAAAACTTCGGTGTTAAAGAGCTTGCGAGAACAGGAATAACCGCTCTCTCCAGAGGGGCAAGGTCGATTAAAGTCGAGGAATGACGTGAAATGATTAAGGTATACTATGACAGAGATGCTAGCCTCGATGTTTTACGTGGAAAAACAATAGCAGTGATTGGTTATGGAAACCAAGGACATGCTCAAGCAAAAAACATGAGGAATTCTGGACTGAATGTGATAGTTGGCTTAAGGCCTAATGGTGAGTCGTGGAGTAAGGCGAAGGCTGATGGCTTTAAGGTGTATCCAATTCCAGAAGCTGCAAAAATGGGGGATATAATTCATATTTTGATTCCAGATCCAGCTCAGCCCGAAGTTTATAGAAAGGAAATAAAACCATACTTGAGCAAGGGAAAAACGCTTGGTTTCTCTCACGGCTTTAACATACATTTCAAGCAGATAGTTCCACCGCAAAATGTTGATGTTATAATGGTTGCGCCGAAAAGTCCTGGAGCAAGAGTTAGAGAAACCTATCAGGAAGGATTTGGTGTACCCGCTCTAATTGCTGTGCAACGGAACTATACAGGTAAAGGTAAACAAGTTGCGTTAGCTATGGCGAAGGCGTTGGGATGCGCTAGGGCTGGTGTCTTAGAAACTACATTCAAAGATGAAACTGAAAGCGACTTAATAGGCGAACAAACAGTGCTTGTAGGCGGATTGATTGAACTTATCAAAAAAGGGTTTGAAGTATTGGTTGAGGCAGGCTACCCGCCAGAACTAGCCTACTTTGAAGCATGTAATGAAGCGAAGTTAATCATGGACCTCGTGTACAAAAGCGGTTTCACTGGAATGCTTAGGGCAGTATCGGACACCGCTAAATACGGCGGCTTAACTGTGGGACCAAAAGTTGTTGATGCGCGTGTTAAGAAGAATATGAAGAGGGCTGTCAAAAATGTACAAAGTGGAAAATTTGCTAAAGAATGGATAAACGAGAATAAGAAGGGCAGACCTGTTCTAAACAAGCTAATGAAAGAGATGGAGAAGCATCAAATCGAGAAAGTCGGCAAGTTCATCAGAAAAACCGCCAGTATAGAAAAGTAACCTATCAATTACTCACGCTAACTTGGGGATAGACAGATTGAACATAGTTGAGAAGATCTTAGCCAAAGCCTCAGGAAAGAAGACTGTTAGCCCAGGCGATATAGTAGAGGCAAAAATAGATGTAGCGATGGTCCACGACTTAACTGGACCATTAACTGTTGAGTCGTTCAACAAAATTGGAGTTAAGAAAGTTTGGGATCCAAAGAGAATAGTGGTAATTTTAGACCATCAAGTACCAGCCGACTCAGTTAAATCAGCTGAACTGCAAAAAACCATGCGAGCATTTGTAGGGAAACAGAAAATTCCAAATTTCTACGATGTGGGTAGAGGCGGAATATGCCACCAGATAATGCCTGAACAAGGATACGTTAGACCAGGAGAAGTAATAGTCGGGGCAGACTCTCACACCTGTACCTATGGAGCGTTAGGCGCTTTCGCAACGGGCATAGGTTCAACAGAAATGGCTGCGGTTTTCGCTACGGGTAAAATTTGGTTCCGAATACCTGAGGTTATGAAGTTTAATGTTACTGGACGATTTCGAGAATTTGTAACACCTAAAGATTTGATATTGAATATTATTGGCAAAGTTGGCGTTGGCGGCGCGATCTACAAAGGAGTAGAGTTTGCGGGCTCAACTGTTAGGGACATAAGTGTTGATGGAAGGTTGACTATGTGTAATATGACTGTTGAAATGGGAGCGAAAACAGGCATAATTGAACCTGATGATAAAACATTGAAATATGTCAAGAAGAGAACAGATCGACAATTCACTCCGATCAGAAGCGATCCTCACGCAGTTTATGAGAGAACAATTGAAATAGATGTTAATGGAATGGAGCCTCAAATTGCGCGACCTCACTCCGTAGACAATGTTAAACCAGTATCTGAAGTAGGCAATGTGGAAGTAGATCAAGCATTTATAGGGTCATGCACAAATGGGCGACTAGAAGACTTAAGATTAGCAGCTAAAATTCTCAAAGGAAGAAAAGTGAAGAAGGATGTTAGGGCGATAGTGATTCCAGCTTCACAGGAAATCTACTCACAAGCCCTTGATGAGGGATTAATTGAAGTCTTCATAAAAGCAGGCGCATTCGTCTGCAACCCGAACTGCGGACCATGCCTAGGTGGACATATGGGGCTGTTAGCTCCCGGAGAGGTCTGCGTCAGCTCGTCTAACCGGAATTTCATAGGCAGAATGGGAAGCCCCAAGTCATACGTGTACCTAGCCTCACCAGTAACTGTAGCAGCTTCAGCTGTGATAGGTAAGATTACGGATCCTTTGGAGGTTTCTTAGCTGTGATTTATGGTAGAGCAATAAAGTTCGGAGACAACATAGATACTGATGTCATTCTACCTGGAAAATACTTGATTTACACAAACCCAACAGAGTTGGCGAAACACGCGATGGAAGGCTTAGATCTAAAATTCATTCAAAAAGTTAAGAGTAGAAACATCATTGTGGCTGGAGAAAACTTCGGATGCGGATCCAGCCGAGAACAGGCGCCATTGGCGTTGAAGGGGGCTGGAGTTAAATGTGTGATAGCGGAATCCATTGCTAGGATATTCTATAGGAATGCGATAAACATAGGATTGCCTGTACTTGAATGTAAAGGAATTTCCGGCAAAGTTAAGGATGGAGATGAGCTAACAGTCGAATTAGAGCGAGGAGAGATAAGAGATAAATCAAAAGACATTTCATTTAAAGCAAAGCCATTACCAAAATTTATTCTAGAGATCATAAGTGATGGAGGATTAATAGGGCATCTGAAAAAGGAGAAGATAAGATGAAGAGTTACAAGATAGCATTAATCCCAGGCGACGGAATCGGCCCAGAACAAACAAACGCTACTTTGAAAGTTTTGGAAGCTGTTCAAAGAAATTTCAAATTAGACTTAGATTTGAAGAAGGTTGAAGCAGGGGACGGGTGCTTAAAGCGAAGAGGAACAGCCTTACCAGAAGATACTCTGAATACGATAAAGAAGTCGAATGCGGTTCTGAAAGGACCTGTGGGTGAGACTGCAGTAGATGTGATTGTTAAATTGCGACTTATGTTCGATTTATATGCCAACCTACGACCAGCAAAAGTTTACCCAAAGGTTCCATGCATGAGACCTGACATAGACTTCCTCATAGTGAGAGAGAACACTGAAGACGTATACAAAGGATTAGAATTCGATTTGGGCGGGGCTGCTGTTGCTTTAAGGGTTATAACGCGGCATGGAAGCGAAAGAATAGCGAAATACGCTTTTGAAATGGCGCGAAGAAGAAATAAAAAGATGAAGGTGACCGCGGTCCATAAATCAAATATTATGAGAGTAACTGACGGATTGTTCGCAAAAGTCTGCAGGGAAGTCGCCAAAAGACATCCGGACATAAAGCTTAATGAAATGTACGTTGACGCCGCAGCTATGAATCTAATCAGGGCACCTCAAGATTTCGATGTGATATTGACCACAAATGTATTCGGAGACATACTGTCAGATGAGGCAGCTCAACTTGTCGGCGGATTAGGATTAGCTCCATCAGCAAACATAGGGGAAAAGTTCGCGATATTTGAGCCTGTCCACGGATCAGCGCCGGATATAGCTGGAAAACAGATAGCTAACCCCATTTCAATGATTCTCACAACAAAAATGATGCTCGAATGGTTCGGACAAAAATATAAGGATCCAAGCTGCTCATCAGCTGCTGAAGCCGTGGAGAAAGCGGTAATTAAGACTTTACATGAGGGGATTACCACTCAGGATTTAGGTGGAAAAGCAAAAACAAGTGAAGTGGGAGAAGCTGTAGCAAAGAGAGTAGCTAAGAAGTGATTGCTCTGAAGAACAAAAACGGATTCATCAAGATATTCGATACAACGCTTCGGGATGGGGAGCAAACGCCAGGCGTATCATTAACACCAGAGGAAAAATTGGACATCGCACGCCAACTTGACAGATTAGGCGTAGACGTGATAGAGGCTGGATTCCCAATCACATCGGAAGGAGAAAAGAAGGCGATTAAAGACATAGTGAAAGCCGATCTTAATGCTGAAATCTGCGCATTAACACGCACTCTTAAGGCAGATATAGATTCAGCCATTGAATGCGACGTCGATTCCATTCACACGTTTATTTCAACCTCGGATGTGCAGATGAAAAATGTGCTAAAAAAGAAGCCGGAGGAAGTATTAGCGATAGCAATTGATTCGATTGAGTACATAAAAAAACATGGATTTATCTGCGAATTTTCACCTATGGACGCAAGCCGAACTAGAATGGAGTTTCTAAAGAAAATCTGCAAAGCCGCTGAGAGAGCTGGTGCTGATAGAATTAACATACCTGACACGGTTGGAATAATGATTCCAGATAACTTTCGAAAGTTGATTGAAGATGTCTGTAAAGCTGTGAAAGTTCCAATCAGCGTTCATTGTCATAACGACTTCGGAATGGCTGTAGCCAACTCTCTCGCCGGAGTAGAGGGGGGAGCATCCCAGATTCACGTAACTATCAATGGATTAGGTGAAAGGGCAGGTAATGCAGCACTAGAAGAAGTTGTAATGGCGCTTCATTCAATCTACGGAAAAAAGACGAAAATAAACACCAAGCTGATCTACGGAACCTCACAAATGGTGTCACGGTTAACCGGCGTTGTGATACAGCCGAATAAGGCTATTGTAGGTGAAAATGCTTTTGCCCACGAATCTGGAATCCACACACACGGAGTCACAGTGAAGCCGTCAACATTTGAACCTATCAGCCCAGAACTAGTTGGAAGAAGGAGAAGACTTATCGCTGGAAAGCATGCAGGCGCCCACGGAATAAGAGCAGAGTTAGAAGAGTCGGGAATTAAACCAACTGAAGAACAGTTAAGGGAAATCGTAAGAAGAGTCAAAGAGCTTGGCGATAAGGGGATGACTGTTACGGATGCTGACCTGCTTGCGATAACTAGAGCTGTAACTGGAGAAGTGAAAGAAGAGAAGAGAGTAGTTGACCTAATCGACCTGGCGGTTGTAACCGGAATAAGAGCGATACCTACTGCATCCGTGAAACTCATACTTGACGGAAAGGAATATACAGCCGCAGAAACAGGTGTCGGACCAGTAGATGCTGCAATGAAAGCAATACAGAAACTCACAGACAAATTAGTGAATGTTAGACTTAAGGAATATCGACTTGAAGCATTAACCGGAGGATCCGACGCCGTAGCTGAAGTCGTAATAAAAGTTGAAGACAAAGATGGAAACATAGTCTCAGCGAGAGCTGCACGTGAAGACATAGTTATGGCAAGCGTAGAGGCAATGATCAACGGAATAAACAAAATTTTATTGAAAAGGCGAAAGTAAGGCTTTCAAAGTGTTATTTCTTTACGGAATTATCCTAATAGACTTCTTGCTCCTCTTCTCCAGCCATACATTTTTCGCATACATTAACCTTTTCGACTCTACTGTTCTCTAAGACCTTGCATAAGGTATACTTACCACAATAGTTTCATTCACCACTCCTACGAATCTTTTCGTGCTGTTTTAAATAAAGGCACGCATTATTTTTTGATGATTTACTTATGCCAACTGAAACTATGCCCAAAGAGGCTTCAACACAGATAGAAACATTTGGTATGAAAGTTAGAAAGTTGTGGGGTAGGGACGACTTATTTAAGGTGTGGAACCCTGAGAATGAAGCCGACGTCCACATCGTGAATTTGAACGTTAAGACCTGTGACTGTTCAGATTTCGCTAATTCGGGGGCATGCAGGCATATTGAAGCTGTTAATAAAAGAGATGAAATCCACCGACAGAATCACAGAGTATGGGATAAGGAATACTGCCAAAAACACAGTTCTGACATCGAATTCAGGCAAAAACGGAGGGAAGCTAGTCATAATGCACGTTTACGGTACAAGAAGGGATACGAGAGGTTTGTAACTGAGTGGGGTGGGAAATGCGTGATTTGTGGAGAGGGCGCCCTTAGCGCTATTACTGTCCACCACCCAAATAAAAAACAGGATGAGGGGGGACATGCCTTCTCTCAGACCAAAGAGTTTAGACTTTGGCTTAGAGGGGGAATTAAACCAAATGTTTTTCTTATATGTAGAAATCATCATGGAAAATTAGATGATATGATAAAGCAGGGAATAGTCCCCTTTAATTGTAAAGATTTAGATTTTCTCCGCAATATCCTTAGATAACAGTCCTATAATCAATCACAGGGGTAGCCCAAAAAACAAATAACATCCTTAGCTATTCAGATTAAATTATGCCGAATAAATTTAGGGCTTATTTTCGTCTTAAGCAGACGAATATGCTGATTCAGACGGATGTTCCTGAGGCTGTTAATGTAGCGAAGGCTGCTGTTCGTATTCATCGTGTTTATTTGGAGAGTTATATTCGTCGTAATCCTTTGTTTCTGGCTTCTCTTGAGCCAATTGAGGTTGAAGACAATGCTCCTGAAGTTGTTAGAAGGATGGCGGCGGCTGGGTTGGCGGCTGATGTTGGGCCTATGGCTGCTGTTGCTGGAGCGTTGGCTGATTTGGCTGTTGAGGCTATGGGTGAGACTAATGCGAAGGTTAGAGTTGTTGAGAACGGCGGGGAAATTGCTGCTGTTTCTAATGTTCCGATTTATATCGGGGTTTATGCCGGTGATTCCCCTGTTTCTGGGAAGATTGGTTTTCGTGTTTCCTATCTGGAGATGCCCATAGGGGTTGGAACCAGCTCTGCTACGGTTAGCCACGCTTTAAGCTTCGGACAGGCAGATAGCGCCACTGTTTTTGCCCATAATGCTGCTTTGGCTGACGCTACAGCTACTGCTGCAGGCAATGCTGTGAAAGGTAAGGATATCGAGGCGTCAATACAGAGAGGATTAGAAGTTGCTGAAAAAACAAAAGGTGTGAAGGGCGCGTTCATTATCCGCGGTAAGCATGTTGGAGCTGTTGGGAAAATTCCTGAGCTTGTGAAAATTACTGGTGAACTAGATATAGAGAAGTTCAAATTATTTGATGTCTCAAAAACAAATATCATGGAGTTTGGGAAATCAATCATCTAACTTGTTATAAATAGGATCGCGCATCTTCTAAGAATGAAGTTCAGTTAGGACGTTGCACATCTTATGGCCTTGGAATACAGTGAAGCAGATTATAGATTTGAAGTTGCTCGCATAGTTACGGTTGGTTTACTCATACTTTTGAGTTGGTTAAGAATCTGGTCACCTTATTTTAACTTCGACATTATAGCCGTAATCGCAGTTGTATTCGGCGGCTATTCTCTGTTCAAGGATGCTTACCACCTTCTGCGAAGAAGAATTTTGGGCGCTGAGGTTTTCATGAGTCTGGGGGTTCTCGCAGCATTTGCTATAGGGGAGTTTCTTTCGGCTGCTGTGATAGCTTTCTTTATGCTTATTGCCGATCTGCTGGAGGAGTTTACGGTTGAGGGAAGTCGCAGAGCGATTAAGGATCTTATTGAGATCACGCCTAAGACTGCTTGCGTTAAAAAGAATGGAGAACAATGTGAGGTCCCTGTCGATAAGCTTAGGGGTGGAGACATAGTGGTGGTGAAGCCTGGGGATAAAATTCCTGTTGACGGAAAAGTGGCTTCCGGACATGGTTCGGTTAATCAGGCGCCGATAACTGGAGAATCGATTCCTGTTGAGAAAAATCCTGGAGACAACGTTTTTGCTGGAACGATAAATGAGCTCGGAGTCCTACATATCGAAATAAGTAAAGTTGGAAGAGATACTACTATAGGCCACATTATAGAGCTTGTGGAAAAAGCTCAAGAAAGTAAAGCGCCTGTGCAGAGATTAGCTGACCGTTTCACATCTTACTTTACACCTCTTATTTTGATAATAGCTCTCTTAGCATACGTCGTTACCGGGAATCTGATAGCGGGCATAACTGTGATAATTGTTGGCTGTCCATGCGCTGTGGCTTTAGCGACACCTTTAGCGGTTGTTGCAGGCATTGGTAAGGCATCAAAGCATGGAATCCTTGTGAAGGGGGGAATTTATTTAGAAACCCTGACAAGAGTGGATACCGTGGTCATGGATAAAACTGGGACTCTAACAATAGGTGAGCCTAAGGTAACCGACGTTAAAGGCTTTGGCGAGCATGATGAAAGAGAAATTTTAACACTTGCAGCGATCACTGAAAAGCACTCTGAACATCCTTTAGCTCACGCAGTAATGAAGAAGGCAGAGGAATATGGACTAAAAGTTCTGGATCCAAAGGAGTTTCATGCTGTACGCGGTAAGGGAGTTATTGCGAGATACGATGACAGAACAGTGATTCTAGGCAGTAGAGACTTACTGAGGGATAAGGAAGTAGAGATACCGAAGCATGTTGAAGAATACATGCGCCGAAGAGAAGAGGAGGGAAAAACTGCGATGCTGATTGCCCATGATAATGAAGTTTGCGGGGTAATTTCTGCTGCTGATGTTCCAAGGGAGAAGGCTGTCCAAGCAATAAAGGAACTGAGAGAACGGGATGTCAGAGTGGTTATGTTGACTGGAGACAATCTTCGAACAGCTAAAGCTATGGCTAAACATGTAGGAATCGATGAGGTTATGGCGGATATGATGCCTGAAGAGAAGGTGGACAAGGTGAAAGAAATTACACATAGAGGCGGAACAGTAGCGATGGTCGGTGACGGCGTAAATGATGCCCCCGCTTTAGCTCAGGCGAATGTTGGAATAGCAATGGGAGTTATGGGCTCAGATGTAGCTATAGAGACAGCTAACGTTGCTTTAATGACTGATGATTTAACGAAGGTCGCAGAGGCTATTAATATTGGTAAGAAGATGTTTGGAACAATCAAGCAGAATTTAGTGATTGGGATACTCTTCAACGTTATTGGTATTAGTCTTGCTGCTTCAGGAATTCTGACTCCAATTTGGGCAGCAATTGCACATGTTATTCCTGAGGCAATAGTTTTCGTTAATTCAGCGAGGCTGTTTAGATAAAATTGAGATGATATCATGTCCTCGTTTTCTTCAATTGAAAGTAAGGTTCTTTCCTGTCCTGTATGTAAGAGAGATCTGTCTATTTTCCCAAGCGATATAGTAGCCTGTCCCTATTGCGGTGTTTCTCTAAAGGAAGTGAAGCCAATTGCGCTACATAAAGGATGGAAGAGGTTGACATACAGCGGACTGATTGTGCTTACATTTGCAATATTAATGCTTTTTCTGATACTACCGATAGCGTTGTTCTTGCTTCCAGTTGCCCTTATACTCTTGGTGTTGGGTGCCAGGCGATATAAAGCATACAAAAAGAGAAGACTGTTTGAAAAAACACTTCCGGCAGAACCTCCAAAAATTCCGGTTCCAACCTGGATGGTTTGGTTGCGCAGGATTCTCGCAATGGGCCTAGTCGCTTGGATCGTGTCCGTGTTCGTGCATTACGGTCCTGCTGCGTTGATCCTGTTTGCACCTCACATAATCCTCTCCATCGTGGTGGCCGCCTACGCGTTTTCAAGAAGAAGAAGCACCATTGGATCTATTCTTATATTGCTTCTCTCTGTAGGTGTCTTTGCAAGCATAGTTTTTCCTCCTTTATTTCTGTTTTTGGGTCCTCCACCGTTAGACATTCCGGGGCTGATTGGTGATTGGGTGGCTGGTCGCGACCCGTACGCTGTCGATAGCATTTTTCTTGTCGTGAGGTCGGGGTTGATGTTTTCCACCGGCCTCGCGGTCTTCGCAACCTTCCTTCTCAGGCTGGAGCGACTGCGAAAGTTCGAAGTGAAACGTATAACTAAAATTGTTACGGTCGCAATAGTGCTACTGCCGATCGCGGTGATGTGCTTGGTGCCGATTGGCGAGGGTGTTGCCAACCCATCGGTAACACGTCCATGGGGATATGGCGGAAATGGGGGATGGCAGCTTGATTCGGACTGGAATACGACGCGGGTGTATAATTCCAAAACACACCTGTGGGTTTACTCCATACGTCTGTACAACCGCATTTCAAAAAACATAACCATACTAAAGATCTGGGCTTGGCATGAGGCTATCGAACCGTTGTCCACAAGAGTCACATTCAATGGAACTGGCATTTTTGTTTCCGCGCAAGGCATACTTTTCGAACCCGGCGCATCTGGCGTTATAACCTTTGCGACAGAGCAAGGCCATAATAAGGTAACGCTGTTGCTGACAAACAACTCTATAAAAACGTTCTCCTGGGGAAATCCATCCTTCGCTCTATGATGTTCGCTACAGCGATTAAGACGGCGTCTCATAAGATTTAGCCTGAGCTATCCAAATCTTTCCGGGTTCTTATCGAATTGTGTTTTGCAGAAGGAAGAGCAGAAGTAGTAGGTTTTCCCTCTATATTCTGATTTGAATTTCGCTGTTTTTTCGTCAATCATCATTCTGCATACGGGATCCTTTATCATAACTCCACCTCATTTTCCTATGCTAGAAGCGAAGCGTCTCAGTAATAGTGAGTTTCCGACAACTGTCACGGAGCTGGCTGCCATCGCTATTGCCGCAAATATCGGATTGAGCAGTATCCCAAAGAGTGGGTATAAAATACCTGCAGCTATTGGTATGAAAGCAATATTATAGAAGAAAGCCCAGAATAGGTTTTGTTTAATTTTACTCATTGTGCGTTTGCTGAGTTGAATAGCCGTTACAACATCTCTTAAGTCTTCCTTGATTAGTATAATACCGCCTGTTTCTATTGCTACGTCAGTTCCACTGCCAATAGCTATGCCAACATCTGCTTGCGCTAGGGCTGGCGCGTCGTTTATGCCATCCCCGACCATTGCCACCACTTTTCCTTCACTTTGAAGATTTTTAATCATCTTTGCTTTATCTCCAGGCAACACTTCAGCCAGAGCTCTTTTAATGCCGAGATTTTTGGCTATCGCATTTGCTGTCCTTGGGTTGTCTCCAGTCAACAAAATTACATCTAGACCCATTTTTTGTAGTTGTTTAACAGCTTCAGTGGAATATTCTTTCAGTGTATCTGCTACACCGATTATTCCAGCAGCCTTTTTGTTTACTGCGAGAATCATTGCTGTCTTTCCATCTTCTTCTAAAGCTCTTATTTTCTCTTCAAAATTTTCCGTTGGAATGCCGTTAACTTCCATTAATCTTCTATTGCCAAACAGAATTTCTTTTTCACCGTATCTTGCTTTCACACCTTGTCCAGGTATTGCCTCGAAATGTGTCGGATCTGGGACTTCTATTTCACTTTCCTTTGCTTTCTTCAGTATTGCTTCCCCAAGAGGGTGCTCTGATCCCTTTTCAGCAGTTGCGGCAAATTTCAAAGCTTCTTTCTCACTATGCTCCCCAATTTTGACTATGTCTGTGACTGATGGTTCTCCTTTTGTTAGCGTGCCTGTTTTGTCGAATACTATTGTTTGGATTTTGTGGGCTTTCTCCAAGTTTTCGCCGCCTTTGATTAGTATCCCGTTCTCCGCTCCTTTGCCTGTACCTACTAAGATGGCTGTTGGAGTGGCTAGGCCTAAGGCGCAGGGGCAGGCGATTATTAAGACTGCAATAAATGTTGTGAATGCGAATATGAAGCTGGTCCTTCCGATGAAGTACCATACTAGAAATGAAATAGTGCCGATAGCGATTACTACTGGAACAAAGTATGAGGATATCACGTCAGCTAATCTTTGAATTGGCGCTCTAGAAATCTGCGCTTCTTCAACTAGTTTTATAATTTGAGATAGAGTTGTGTCTGCACCAATTTTAGTTGCCTTAAATTTTAGCATTCCAGTCTTGTTTATTGTTGCGCCGATAACTTCATCGCCAGCTTTCTTTTCGACTGGTATGCTCTCCCCGGTGATCATTTTCTCATCAACAGAAGAGTAGCCCTCTATTACCTTACCATCAACAGGAATCTTCTCACCAGGTCTAACTACCACCGTGTCGCCGACTTCAACTTTTTCTACTGGAATCTCTACTTCTACTCCTTCTCGAATTACCTTGGCCATTCTTGGTTGTAGGTCCATTAATTTTCTAACAGCTTCTGATGCCTTTCCTTTAGCGATGTCTTCTAACAATTTACCTAGCAAGATGAACGCGATTATTAGTGCCGCTGTGTCGAAATACACCTCACCTGCGAAGATTTTTGGAAAGAACGTTACTAGAGTGCTATAAATCCAGGCAGCTGATGTACCCACAGCAATTAGGACATCCATGTTCGCTATTTTTTGCTTTATCGCATCCCAAGTTCCCTTATAGAACCTCCATCCTCCTATGAACTGGACTGGCGTTGAAAGTAAGAATAGCCAGACATTGTTGTGAAGAAATGGTATAACTGTGACAAATGAAAAAATGAATGTTAGAAAGCCTAGAATCAGACTGAATGCTACTAGGATCTTCAGGTTTCGAATCTCTATCTCGGGTTTTTCGAATGTTTTGGCGCAGGTTTCACTGCAGAAATAATAGGTTCTTCCTCTAATTAATCTCGTAATTGTTGCTTCCTTTTCATTCACATACATACCGCATACTGGATCCTTTGCCATATGTTCACCTCTCGAGTTTTTGCTAACATCCCCATCATAATCAAGCTAACGTAGAAATGCCAGTACAATAATGGCGGCCATGATTACCCAGAGAATCCACATCATCTTTCCTCCACCGCACATGGAGCAGGCTAAACCCATCTCTCTGGGCTCTTTATCCTCACGTTTTTGCTTCTCTTCCTTATGAGAATGTTCACTCATAGGTTCCTCTCCCGATTCGAATTCGATCCCTTTTTTGGTTAGAATCATTCCCTTACTGAATCGTAGACCAGATATAGACCGAACAGCGTGACTCCCAGAGATACCAATGTTACGATGATGGAAATTGGATAGTAGTAACCGTAGCCATATCCGTACCCGTAGCCCATCATACCCATCATGCCGCCCATCCACATGCCTCCATACCCCAGTCCTAGGAGACCTATTATTGTCAAGACTATTCCAGCGAACAGTTTTTCGCTTTTCCCAACCCCTTTCTTCTCCGCTTTCTCTTCTGCCACCTTTTTCGCCTCCTCTCTTAACTATATAGCCGCGTAATATTTCTCAATGCCTCTTTACGATTAGTAAGAAAATGCGAGGTAAATTTACTAGCTGTAAAGTTTGGACGGCATATCGCTTTCAATTAGCGTAAAATAAACTTAATGAGGCCCCTTCGAATTCAAAGAAATTGCCTAGGTGACAGAGTGGCTATGTGACGGCCTGCAAAGCCGTTTATGGGGGTTCGAATCCCTCTCTCGGCACCAAGAAATATTGCAGATAGGTAAAATTACTTATTTCATTCATACGGCAGGAGCGTAAAAATCCTATTTCAACAGGTGCTAAACTTTAATCATCCCTTGACAGTCAAAATGGTAGGTGAACAGATGCCAATAAAAGTCTATAATACACTGAGCGAAAAAATAGAAGAGCTCAGACCTCGAATCGATAATAAAATAGGGATTTACGTCTGCGGTCCAACTGTTTATGATTACTCTCATATAGGTCATGCTAGGACTTACATTGCTTTTGACGTGATAGTTCGTTACCTACGATATAGAGGATTTGACGTCAAATACATCGTAAACATTACGAATATTGATGATAAAATAATTAATAGAGCTAAGGAGACGGCTGAGGATCCTCTGAAGTTAGCTGATAAATTTGAGAATGTTTTCTTTGAGGATATGAGAGCGTTGGGTGTAGAGAAGGCGGATGCTTACCCGAGAGTCTCCGACCACATGTCGGAAATTGTTGAGATGGTTCAAACTCTAGTTAAGAAGGGTTTTGCCTACGAGTCGGATGGAGATGTATATTTTGATGTGACTAAGATAGCGGATTTCGGTAAGCTTTCCCATCAGACCATGGAGGAGATGAAGGCTGGTGCTAGGGTGGAGATAGATGAGAAGAAGAGGAACCCTGCTGATTTTGCCTTATGGAAGAGCGCTAAGGAGGGTGAGCCTTACTGGGAAAGCCCTTGGAGTAAAGGAAGGCCGGGGTGGCATATTGAATGCTCAGCTATGTCAATGAAATACTTGGGACAGCAGTTTGACATTCACGGCGGTGCAAAGGACTTAGTTTTTCCACATCATGAGAACGAGATTGCTCAGTCGGAGGCGTATAGCGGAAAAAGGCCATTTGTGGGTTATTGGGTGCACGCAGGTTTTCTCACAATTGATGGGCGGAAGATGTCTAAGTCTCTTGGAAATATAATTACAATAAAAGATCTTCTGAGTAAATATGATCCTGAAGTATTCAGGCTTTTTGTGCTTTCGACGCATTACAGGAGACCTGTTGACTTTAAGGAAAAAGCATTAGACCAATTAAAGCTGAGTTTAGAGAGAGTTTACAGCACAATAGACAAACTCGAAAGACAGATCCAAAGTGCAGTAGAAGTGGGAGAACTAAGCGAGAAAGAGAAGAAAATAGATGAGCAGGTGTCAAAGTTAAAACAAAAATTCCTAGACGCTATGGATAATGATCTCAACACCGCCAAAGCCTTGGCTAATTTCTTTAAAATAACAAGAATGGGAAATAAGGCGGCCACCATGGGTGCAAGTAAACGGCTGCTGGTTAAGATACTGGACACAGTCATTGAGCTTGGAAAAATCTTCGGATTACTCAAAGTGGAGAGGAAAAGGGAGGAGTTACCGGAAGAAGTGAGAAGGCTCATCGAGGAAAGAGACAGGGCTAGAAAAAATAAGGATTGGAAAAGAGCTGATGAAATTAGAGAAAAACTGAGGCGAATGGGGATAATAGTTAAAGATAAACCTCTAACTTCCCTTTAGGCTGTTCAGTTACTACCTATCGTGCCCTACCACTTCCCTTAATGGCTACAGGGATGATTAATAGTTTCATTTATCACACATACGCTTCGTCTTGCCCCTCGGAATATTGAGCCGCAACACACGTAAAAAGGATGAAAAAATCTTAAGAATAGATGCGCGTGCATGAATTTCTATATTTCTACATTCAAGAATATCCTTATGAGAAATCCCATGCCAAATGTTAATGCTGATATTCCAAGGCTAATTAGTGCCATTTCAAAAAACCTATTCCTAAAAGAAATGTCTTTGGCAACAGATACGTAAAAAGTGAATACGAAAATCACTATAATCGCATTCAAAATCGTGAAGCCTAGACAGAAATAGAAGTTTGTGAAAAGTAAATAAGGGAAAATTAGAAACAAAACTGTAAGAACATAAATAGAACCTGTATAAACTGATGCCTTGAAGGGGTTTTTGGCACTCTCTTCTGATTTGGTTGACAGATATTCCGACGCAGCCATTGACAGGGATGCAGCAATTCCAGTAATCAAACCTGCCATTGCGATTAGGCGTGTATTTTGGAGTGCAAGAGTCAATCCTGCAAGGGCGCCAGTAAGTTCTACAAGGGCGTCATTTAAGCCAAGAACCATAGAACCAATGTATCTAAGCCGCTCTTCATCGATTAAATCTATGAGTTGTTTTTCATGTTCATCTTCATCTTTTACAATACTTTTAGCATCCGGCACAAATATGGAGACCTTTTCGTATGTTACTTGGGCTCGTTCTTCCCCCCTTTCCATTAGCTTCATTCCAAAGGTTATTCCAAATATTTTTGAAATTAAAAAGTACCTCCAAATCTTCAACTTATCTGGCTTTACATCCTTGTTGGTGTATTTTTTCCAGAAACCATAATGTTTCAGTTCATGACTTGAGATGCGTTCTAGAATGTTTCTGTTTTGAGGATCTTTTATTGAGCGGGATAGCTTATCATAGATAAAATGCTCCGTGATTTCATTCCTTTGAGCAGTTAAGATCGTCTTTTTTGCTTCTTCGTTAAACATTTTAATCTTCATTAAATGTTATTTAGTGCGGTATAAATGCACGTCCATTGCTTGCGTTAGAGGCTATCCGACCGCTGCCATTGAAATACTTGACTTTCAATTCCTTTTTTAACGGGATTAAAATTTGAAACAACTTGCCCTTACGCACACAGACGGGCGATACCCGCGCTTAATTAGGTGTGAGTCCTAACTCTGCATATGGAGCCGTCAACATCCCAATAAGAATGCCTAACATTAAAGACATTTAGAAGGGGGGCAACGACCGATGGGCAGATCTCTCAGATGGATATATCCGCCGATAGGCTTTGCCATGAATGTTGCTCTCGGGACAATCTACAGTTGGAGCGTCTTTCGAGTGCCTTTCGAACATAAGTTTGGATGGACTGCCTTCGAATCAAGCCTACCCTTCACAGTCTTCTTGGCCCTATTTGGATTCACTATGCCTATTGGTGGTAAAACAATGGGTAGCATCGGACCCAAAAAGACAGCTCTTATCGGAGCCGTCCTCGTGGGATCAGGGTGGATTCTCGCCTACTTCGTGGAATACACAACTTCCCCATTACTTTTTATGCTTCTTTTTTACGGTGTAGTTGCTGGTGCCGGTGTAGGTCTAGCCTATGGTGTACCTATCGCTGTCTCAGGCAAATGGATACCTGAGAGAAAAGGATTAGCCATGGGATTAACCCTCGTAGGGTTTGGTCTCTCACCCCTCATAACCGCTCCTCTGGCCACTCACCTAATAGGGGTCGTGGGAGTTTCTACCACGTGCCTATACTTAGGTATAGCATTCCTCGTACTTCTCGCTGCCCTTTCTCTTCCGCTTAAGTTTCCTGCGGCGGAATGGAAACCTCCCGTTAGCACTGCAGCCAAGAGCGTGATAACCTATGCTGAGTTGACTCCCAATCAAATGGTCAAGACACCCGCCTTCATTGGCTTATGGCTAACATATGCCTTCGGGACTACTGGTGGATTCGCTGCAATCTCACTAGCAGCAAAATATGGTGTAGAGATTGTTGGTTTGACGCCGGGCCTAGCAACCGCGGCAACAGCTGTTTTCGCTGTTTTCAACGGGTTGGGAAGACCTACCTTCGGATATTTGTGTGATAGACTTTCTCCTAGAACGGCTGCCATGGCTTCATATTTGATAATCATCTTGGCTGCATTCACGGCTATCTGGGCTTTCAGCCTACCACTTTACCTCATTTCTTTTGCTCTTCTATGGTTTACATTCGGCGGATGGTTGGCGATAGCACCTTCAGCTACATCAACCTTCTTCGGCCTGCGTAATCTAGGATCAAACTACGGCATCATATTTACTGCCTACGGAGTTGGTGCCATCGTCGGCCCGTTAATCGCATCGTATATGTATGGCTTGACTCAGTCATATGCCCTTGCTTTCACAACCACAGCCATGCTTGCCATCATCGGAGTGCTTGTGGTCTTCTTAACGTATAGATCGCCTAAGTAATCTATGTTAAATCTTAGATAAACGTGTGCTTTCTGGCTAGGACCATGTAAAGTTTTAAGTTTCGCTGCGGCGCATCGTGTTTTGGTGAGTAACCTTGTCTGCTGAGCTAGATGAGACTGATGCAATCATTCTTAGGGCTTTAATGAAGGATGGACGTAAATCATACCGACAGATCGCCAGAGTTGCTTCTGTCAGTACTCCTACAGTGGAAAGCCGTGTGAGAAGGATGATGAATATGGGGGTTATAAAAAAGATAGCTCCTCTGCTTGATCCCACTAAAATTGAGCCGGGCATCATTGCAATTGTCACTTTAAGAGTGGAAACGCCTAAGCTTGACGATATTGCAGCAAAGTTGGCTGAACTTGAAGAAATAAGGAACATCTGCATGACGACTGGGGAAAGCAACCTGACCATTAGAGTTGTGGTCGAAAATGTGGAGGCATTGAAGGATTTCTTGTCAACGAAAATTGCAGGTCTTGAAGGTGTAACAGTCGTATCGAGCAATATAGTTACAAAGACCGTTAAAGAAGAGCAGGAAGTCGTCGTTCGGCCGCATATGGGTTTACGGTTACGTTGCGATTTTTGTGGGGGCGAGATAAAAGGTGAGCCGCAGATACTTAGAATTGATGATCAAGAACGCTACTTTTGTTGTAAAACGTGTTTGGCGCAGTATAAAGAAAAATATGGAGCTAGGATGCGGGCTTCATTAAAGCCATAAAATGTGTGCTGAAACAGAAGGTTTACAAAGCTTTTCAATAGAACGAAAGCCAATATAGACTGTATCTTAGAAAGTTTAGAGGGGTTAATTGCGATGCCTAAAATACCGAAAGACAGATTGGAGAAGTATCTTCACTTACATAGAGAATTTGCTGAGGAGAAGTACATTAACCTCCACCCAATCCAGAGAGGAGGCATACTTACTGAGGCAGCGAGAAAGGCATTAGTTGAATTTGGCGACGGCTACTCGACCTGCGATTGGTGCCCACCGAAAACAGCTAGGCTTGATATGATTGAGCAGCCGCCGATAAGTCAATTCATGGTTGATCTCGCAACCTTCCTAGGAATGGATATCGCCAGGGTTGTAACACGGTGCAGAGAAGCGAAGTTCATAGCTTTTGCAATGTTAGGTGAACCTGGCGATTATGTGGTTGTGGATAGTTTAGCGCATTATTCAACTTATACAGCAGCAGAGTTGGCTGGATTAAATGTTAAGGAAGTACCTCATGGCGGTCCGCCTGAGTTTAAAGTAGATTTGGGTGCGTATGCCGATAAAATTGAGGAAGTAAAGAAGGAAACTGGAAAGCTTCCAGCAGTTGTTCTCCTTACTCATGTTGATTATTTGTACGGCAACTTGAATGATGCGAAAATTGTCGGAAAAATCTGCAAGGAATATGGTGTACCGTTTCTGTTGAATGCAGCATACACAGCTGGAGTTATGCCTGTTGATGGCAAAGAGTTGGAGGCAGACATGATTGTTAGCAGTGGACATAAAAGTTGGGCGGCAAGCGCGCCAACTGGTATCTTAGCTATGAAAAAGGATGTCGCTGATAAAGTTCTTGAAAAATCGAAAATTGTTGGAGATTGGAGTAAACGCAAATTCGCTGCTAAGGAGTATGCGCTTCTAGGCTGCACGGTTATGGGAGGACCCCTTCTCAGCCTTATGGCTTCTTTCCCACATGTAGTAGAGAGAGTTGAACATTGGGATGAGGAAGTTGAGAAAACAAGGTACTTAATTGAACAATTAGAGCGAATTGAGGGAACACGACAACTCGGTGTGAAACCTAAACAACATACGTTAACTCACATGGAGTCGCTAGGCTTCTACAAAGTGTCTGAAACTCATAAGCGGAGAGGGTTCTTTCTATATGAAGAATTAAAGGAAAGAAATATTGTTGGGATTCAAGCCGGATTGACGAAACACTTCAAATTTAACACGTACGGTTTAACTAAAGAGCAAATTAACCACGTTGCTGAAGCATTTAAAGACATAGCTGAAAAATATGGATTAAAGGTCAGTTAATTGACCTAGAGTGCTTTCTCAGCTGTTAATTGTACTACTCTTTTAACTTCCATTCTTAGTTGATCAGGTAAACCAGGAACCTCTGGATCCAAGAAGCCGCGTACAATTAGTGCGGTTGCTTGTTCCGCATTTAGCCCACGGGCCATAAGGTAGTTTAGCTGCTCTTCTTGAATTTTTCCGACCGCTGCTTCATGCGAGAGGTCTGTTCCTTCAACTTTTCCCTCAAGTTCAGGAATGGCGTGAATTCTAGCTTCTGAGCTTAACAATAGTCCTCTGCAGTCGAGATGAGCTTTTGTTTCCGCCACTTCACCGACTAGGTGTCCTCTAGCAATTATTTGGGCTCGGTCTTTTGCTATTGCCCTTGCTGTTACTTCAGCACGTGCACCTTTCGCTTTCAGGAATGCTCGACTACCCACATCTATGTACGAGTCCTTTGAGCCGTAAATTAACGTGTGATATCTTGCACGTGAATTCTCCCCAATGCAGTAAGAAACTGGATACATCTGGAGTGTTTTAACTGGGCGGAAACAGATGTAGTTGTTGAGAAACGTTCCATTTTTTTCAATTATAGCTCCTGTTCTTGGGCGTACTTCAACATTCGGCGCCCAGCCGTGAATCATTGTGAACGTAATCGTTGCACCTTCCTTAACGTAGAATTCTGAAATGCCTATGTGCATTCCTTTATCTATACTTGGATGAGTTGTACAGCCGGTTATGATGTGAAGTTCTGAATTTTTCTCTGCAATAATTACATTATGTGGACATTGAACCATCCCCTGAGTACCTATGAATAGGCATGCTTGAATCGGAAGTGTTAACCTAGTATTAGGCTCGGTTCTGATGAAGTAGCCGTGTGTTTGTTTTAGTTCAGCCATCGCCGTATACTTGTCCATATCGACTTGAACCGCGTTCCACCAGTAGTCCTTCATCCAATTATGTTTCTTTAGAGCTTCACTTGTACTCATTACCTCAACGCCAGGCACTGTTTTTACAGCGCGTGCTAGAACTACTGAGTGGTCGTATTGGAAGTATGTTCCTGACCTAAGTTTTTCATCAGGGTTTATCCCGACTATGTTTGCTCCTTGTTGAACATCTTTCGGCAATTCATTTGGAGCTGAAATAGGCTCTCTTTCAGATGTTTTTACTTCGAATTCCGGAATGGTTATGTCAGGTCCGAATTTAGCTGGTTGAGCTTTAGTCTTTTCAGCTTTTTCCAGTATTTTTTTTCTCCACTCCGGAACTTCTGCCATTAGGCTGGAGCCCCCTCTTTTTCTAGAAGAGCTTTCACAGCTGGTGGGCAGATGTCTATGTAGGCGCAGTAACCTTTCTCCTCAATTTTTGAGAAAATTTCGTATGGGTCGCCGCTTACGATTATTCTTCCACCGCACATCACGTGAGCCATTGTTGGCTTTATGTAAGGTAAAATATGCCTATAGTGAGTTATCACTAAAACACCACAATCATTTTCCTGAACATATTTGCTAACTTTATTTCCAATCATCTTCAATGAGTCGATGTCTACCCCAGAGTCTGGTTCATCGAGAACCATTAATTTTGGTTTCATTGCAAAGACTTGAGCTAATTCGGAACGCTTTTTTTCACCACCGGAAAAGCCGACATTAACATCCCTATCACGAAAAGTTACTGGATCAAGTCCAATGCTGGACATTAGAGGGGTGGCAAATGTTTCTTTTGGCTCTTTAAATGGGTCCCATGGTTCTCCGCCGGCCGACAGCCTAATTATGTCTCTCAGCTTTACTCCTCGTATTTCAGGTGGAGTTTGGAAGGCTACGGATAAGCCTAGTTTTGCACGTTCATAGATTGGTTTTTTGTTAAGTTCAACTCCGTTTAGTAGGATACTGCCTTGAGTTATCTTGTATTGCGGGTAACCAATTAGGGTCATAATTAGAGTGGTTTTTCCAGAAGCGTTAGGTCCCAGCAGAACATGAGTTTCTTTTTTATTAATTGCCAAATTGACTCCATGAAGTATTTTCTTACCCTCAACTTCTACGTGTAAGTCCTCTATTTTTAGAAGTGAAGACACCGTAACCACCTATATTAATGGTGAGAGAACTTTATGTGATTTTAAATAAAAACAGATTGTTTTACGCTGAGATGAGAGTCACTGTTCTTATTAGGTTGGGCATTCTACGAATCTTTGTTACAGCGTCATCTAAATTTTTCATAGCATCTGCTTCAACCCTAGATACTACATCAAATTCGCCGTAGACTGTGCGGGCTTCGGTTACGCCCTTAATTTTTAATAGTTGGCTGATAATTTCATGCTCTTTCCCTATTTCGGTCACCATAAGCACATATGCTACAACCTTACCCAAAGACTTCACCTCTAAAGCTTGTTTCAGTAGTAGGCATTATAAAACAACTTCTTTGGGGAAGATCTCAATCCCTTTATTAGTTATTTGGTAGGGGCGAAGTTGATCATCGTGCGGGATTCCCCTCATTTTCTCTATCTGGATAGCTCTGATTAATTTCCTCTCCTTTGTTGTCGAGTGTAATAGAATAGCACCCTGAGCAATGTACTCTTCAAATTGAAACTCTCTTTCGAGAGTGGACGCCCTAAGGTCCGATATGATAAGACAAGTACAACCTGTATCAGACATTGCTTGAACGAGATCCATCACAGCGTAGTGCCTTTCACTAGCATTTGGATAGCGGACTATCAAAGCGGTTATCGGATCTATCACAAGTCTTTTAGCATTTATCTTCTTTGCAGAGTGTTTAACAGTATCAGCTAGGGCTGGCATGTTGAATTCCCTTGAAGCAACACTTAGACCACTTACCCGAAGTTCTGTTGGCAGGTGGCGTATTGGTGACGCATCAATGATCATAATTTTTTTCTCTTTCTCCAGTCTATTTATGTCCCAACCGAAATTTTTCATATGGCGCTTTAAGTGATCAGGGGTTTCATCAAGTGTTACATAGAGTCCAGTTTCACCATAGTCGACAGCACCTTTGTATAGAAATTGATTTGCGAATATAGTCTTCCCGGAACCTGGACCACCACATAGTAGAATGCAATGGCCTTTGGGTAAGCCTCCTCCTGTAAGTTCGTCGAGACCTATTATTCCGCTAGGGGTTAATTCTATAGCCATAAAAATACCTCATAGATGTGATGTTGCTTAATACCTTACCATTTTTTCGTTATTATTTTTACTTTCCTATTTCGCCGTATGTTAATATGTATTTCCTGTAATCATCGCTCGAGAAATATTTAGAAACCTTAATGAAATGGTTCTAAAATTAATGAATGTCTATTGCATTGATGAAATGAGGCTAAATGGAAAATGGATAAAATCGTACTTGCTTATTCAGGTGGAGTAGATACTTCTGTGGCCATTAAACTACTTAAAGAGAAGTATGAGGTTGTAACAGTCACTGTAGATGTGGGTCAAAAAGAGGATTTGAAGGCTATAGCGAAAAAAGCTGAAAAAATGGGTGTTTTGAAACATTACTCTATTGACGCGAAAGACGAGTTTGTGCAGAACTACGTTTTTCAAGCCATTAAGGCTAATGCACTTTATGAAGGAAAATATCCGGTCAGTACGGCTATTTCACGACCACTCATCGCCTCCAAATTAGTTGAAGTAGCTAAAAAAGAGGGCGCGGAAATGGTTACACATGGCTGTAGCGGTAAAGGAAACGACCAAGTGAGATTTGATACCACAATAAAGGCGCTAGCGCCGAAATTGAAGATAATCGCTCCAATACGTGACTGGAGATGGACGAGGGATAAGACAATAGCTTATGCTAAGAAATATGGAATACCAATTCCAGTTAAGAAAAAGCCCTACAGTATTGATCAGAATCTTTGGGGTCGCTCAGTCGAGTGCGGCCCTATAGAATACCCGGACCAAGAGCCTCCTGAGGATGCTTTTGAGTGGACGACAGCTCCCGAGAAAGCTCCAAGCAAGTCTCAATATGCAACTATAGAATTTGAGAGTGGAGTGCCTATTTCACTGAATGGAAAGTCGATGGATGGAGTTAAACTCATAACTACACTTAATGATCTGGCGGGAAAACATGGAGTTGGACGAATAGACCATATTGAAGATAGGCTTATTGGAATTAAGTCAAGGGAAGTTTATGAGGCCCCAGCTGCGATCTGTATCCTAGAGGCACATAAGGATCTAGAAAAAATTGTCTTAACACGCCACCAAATTATGTATAAACGGAGTGCTGATGAGGAATGGACTTTTCTCGCCTACAGCGGATTATGGGTCGATCCCCTGCGGGAGGATTTGGAAGCTTTCATAAATTCTACACAGGAGAAAGTGACTGGAGAAGTTAAATTAAAGTTATTCAAAGGAAACGCTAATGTTGTTGGAAGATCCTCTCTATTTTCTCTATACGATTTGAACTTGGCTAGATATGATATAAAGTCAACATTCGACCAAGCATCATCAGTGGGCTTTATTGATATTTGGAGTCTCCCAAGCAGAGTGGCGCGCCAACTTCACCTTAAAAAGAAGAAGCGAAAAGCACCAAAACAATAGAAAGAGGCTAACGTTTTGAGCATCTTAAGACGAGGAAGGCTGGGTCCCCAACCATCCGACATAGCGAAATATACTTCCTCAATTGAAAGTGACGCATACATAATTGAACCAGTCATAAAAATAAATCAGGCACATGTCGTCATGCTGGTTGAAGAGGGGATTATCCGCGCAAATGATGGAGCGCTCATTCTTAAGGCGCTGAGCAAAATTGATCCCTGCATGAAACTTGACCCGAAGTTAGAAGATGTACATATGAATGTTGAAGCGAGGGTCATAAAGAAACTTGGGGAAAATGTTGGAGGAAAAATACATACAGGCAAGAGCCGTAATGATCAGGTTTCTGCAGCGATCCGTATGACGTTGCGGTGCTATGTTTTAGATGTTATAGATGCGTTGGTTAAATTGCGTCTTGCTATAATGAAGATTTGTCAAGAGCATTTAGAAACGGTGATGCCTGGTTACACTCATCTGCAACATGCCCAGCCGGTGACATTGGCTCATCACTTTCTCGCCTACCAGGATGCTTTTCAACGTGACACCCATAGGCTTATGGATGCTTACAAAAGGATTAATTTAAGTCCAATGGGCGCCGCAGCATTAGCCACAACAAGTTTTAAGATAAATCGGAATAGGGTGGCTGAACTGCTTGGATTCGATGGATTAGTTGAGAATTCAATGGATGCTGTGAGTACTCGCGACTTTGCTGTTGAGGCTTTATCAGCTATGGCACTAGTTATGAGTGATCTAGGCAGAATGGCTAAGGAACTAATTCTTTGGAACACCCAAGAAGTTCGTGCAGTCGTAATTCCAGATGAGTACGCTTCAACTAGCAGTATAATGCCGCAGAAGAAGAACCCTGTTATACTTGAATTAGTAAGGGCTAGGGCTGCGCATGTTTACGGAGACCTATCGGCAGTTATGACTATTCTTCATACGCTTCCATTAAGTTATAATTTAGACCTACAGGAAATAAACCAGCGTCTTTGGAGTTCATGTGAAACTACACTTTCATCGGTCAGAATGATGACAACGCTCCTACTAAAAGTTAAGTTCAATGAAGATCGTCTACTTGAACTATCATCAAGAAACTTTTCTACAGCCACTGACTTAGCAGATATTCTTGTAAGGGAAATCGATGTACCATTCCGAACAGCCCATCACATAGTTGGCAAATTGGTTAGAAAGCTTTCAGCTAAACATAAGACTTTGGAAGATCTTACAATCGAAGAATTACAGGAAACGATAAAAGAAGTAACGGGTTCAAAGCGCTTAATTAGCTGGAAGAAACTTACCCCTGTTCTACACCCCAAAAAAAGCGTTAATACTAAAACAGTGATAGGCGGCCCAGCGCCAAAGGAAGTCTCAAGAGCAATTAATAGGAGACAAAACCAGATCAAAGAGAACAAGAATTGGTATAATCAAAAAGTGCGTCTATTAGAAAAATCTAACAAAAAACTAGAGGACTCCATTAGAAAAATTTACAAATAAAAACCGTCGAACCCCTCTTCCAAAAGATTTTTAAAAGAGTTAAGTAAATCGTTAGAGAAGGGTTCGCTGTTCAAAGGAAACGTCTGTTCGCCCGATAAAGGGGCTGTTCTTGTTTTAGCTGATGGTACCTTAGTTAAGGGCACTGGCTTCGGCGCTACAAAGAAGGTTTCGGGTGAGGTTGTCTTTAACACGGGTATGGTTGGTTATCCTGAAGCTATTACTGATCCCTCTTACAATGGCCAGATTTTGATGCAGACCTACCCTCTTATCGGTAACTATGGTGTCTGCCCGGATCACTTTGAGTCTGATGGCCCTAAGATTGAAGGCTATATTGTTCATGAGTTGTGCAGTGAGCCTAGCCACTGGGCTTCTAAGAAGAGTTTGAATGAGTGGCTGGAAGAGACCGGAATCCCCGCTATAGAACGTGTCGATACTAGGATGTTGACTAAGAAGATTCGAATTTACGGTGTTATTTTGGGGATTTTATGGGTTTACAGGAATGGCGACGGCCCAGATTTTGATGAATTATTGAAAGAAGCGAGACGTATACCCGACCCTAACAAAACCGACCTTGTAGCTGAGGTTGCAACGAAGAAAGTTCATAAATTCAATGTCAAGGGAAAGCATCACGTCGTTTTAGTTGATTGCGGAGTGAAGAAGAATATCATCAGAAGTTTGTTAGATAAAAAATTGAATGTTACAGTGGTTCCACCGAATACAACTGCGGACAAAATTTTGGATATGAAGCCGGATGGAATTGTGCTCTCCAATGGGCCTGGTGATCCGAAGATGGTGCCTTACGTAATAAAGTCTGTGAAGGAGCTTACGCAGGCGGATGTTCCAATTATGGGAATATGCCTTGGAAATCAGATTTTAGCATTAGCATTTGGTGGAGACACCTACAAGTTGAAGTTTGGACATAGAGGACAAAATCATCCTTGCGTCGATTTAGAAACGGGAAGATGCTACATTACAAGTCAGAATCACGGTTACGCTGTAAAAGCAGAGTCGCTTAAAGGAACAGGGCTGAAAGTAACGTGGATAAATGCTAACGATAAGACTGTTGAAGGACTCGAGCATATAAAGAAGCATATTTTCGCTATTCAATTTCATCCGGAAGCTGCTCCAGGACCTGAAGATACGCAGTATCTCTTCGATAGGTTTCTGAAGAATATGAGGGAGCATAAGAGGTGACCGTGGATGTCGAGACATGAAGATATTAGAAAGGTTCTGGTGATAGGCAGCGGCGGGATAGTGATCGCTCAGGCCGCTGAATTCGATTACAGTGGAAGCCAGGCACTTAAGGCGCTACGGGAGGAAGGCATTCATACTGTTCTTGTTAATCCTAATGTTGCGACTATTCAGACCAGTATGAAGATGGCTGATAAGGTGTATCTTGAGCCAGCTACCCCTGAGATGGTTGCGCAGATTATTAGGCGTGAGAAGCCTGACGGGGTTCTTCTTGGCTTTGGTGGTCAGACCGGGCTGAATGTTGGTGTTCAGTTAGGTAAGATGGGTGTGTTTGAAAGGGAGGGGGTTAAGGTTCTTGGATCGTCTGTTGAGACTATTGAGAAGACTGAGGATAGGGACTTATTTAAGAAAGCTATGGGAGACGCGAATGTTCCAGTGCCGAAGAGCAAAGCCGCATACAGTGTTGAGGATTCGCTGCGTATTGCGAGGATTATAGGGTATCCAGTTATTGTTCGTGTAGCTTACACTTTGGGTGGCGGAGGCTCTGGTGTTGCTTACAATTCTGGGCAGCTTAGAGATATAGTTAGTAAGGCTTTGCCTCAGAGTTTGGAGCATCAGGTTTTGGTTGAGCAGTATCTTGAGCATTGGAAAGAAGTTGAATATGAGGTTATGAGGGATTACCAGGATAATACAATAACTGTTTGTGCATTGGAGAACTTCGATCCTCTTGGGATTCATACTGGTGACAGCATAGTTGTTGCGCCAACTCAGACTCTTACTAATAGGGAGTATCAGATTCTTAGAAGCGCGTCCATCCGTGTGATCAGATCGGTGAAGGTCATAGGTGAATGCAATATTCAGTTCGGTTTGGATCCGTACAGTGAAGATTATGTTGCGATTGAAGTAAATGCTAGGATGTCTAGGTCAAGCGCATTAGCTTCAAAGGCTACTGGTTATCCCCTTGCATACATCGCCGCGAAATTAGCGATTGGGTACACATTACCGGAATTGCTAAATAAGGTTACGGGAGTTACAACAGCCTGCTTTGAACCTGCGCTTGACTATATCGTTGTTAAAATTCCGAGATGGGACTTCCAAAAGTTTCCAGGACCTGTGGATAGGCGGCTTGGTCCTCAAATGAAGTCTGTTGGCGAGGTGATGTCTATTGCCCACTCGTTTGAGGAGGCCCTTCAGAAGGCTATTAGGGAGCTTGAAATTGGCAGAGATGGACTTGTTGGAGGTTCTGAGGATGATGAGCGAGAATCCTTAGAGAAGCTACGTGAGGAACTCCGGTATCCAACTGATGAGAGGTTTTTTAAGATTCCGAAAGCGTTGAAGGCGGGTATGTCTGTTCAGGAAATTTATAAACTGACTGGAATAGATCCTTGGTTCCTGTTCAAGATTAAGAAAATTGTTGATATGGAGAAGAAACTCCGCGGTTTATCATTGAGTAAAGCTGAGGCGGCGTTGATTAAAAATATACGTGAAGCGAAGAGGCTTGGTTTTTCAGATAAACAAATTTCAAGATTTATGAGTGTAGATGAGGATATTGTTAGAGGATTCAGGAAGAAGCATAGAATAATCCCGGCGTTCAAAATAGTCGATACGATGGCTGCTGAGTGGGCTTCTAAGACGAATTATTGCTACGCCACCTACGATGATCAAGAAGATGATGTTGACTTCAAGAAGGGAAAACGAAAAGCTCTAGTTCTGGGCGCTGGATGCATACGTATCGGAAGCAGCGTCGAGTTTGATTATTGTACAATGAACACAGCGTGGTCAATTAAAGAGGAAGGCGTTGATGAGGTAATTGTGATGAATAATAACCCTGAGACTGTGTCAACGGACTACGACATGTCAGACAAACTTTACTTTGAAGAGATGACTCTGGAGAGGGTTCTTGAC
>Ga0315309_1000296_pt1 | contig 29868 bp, 35 predicted proteins | sample TDP4_MG_FD_203080 | JGI IMG/M metagenome (GOLD analysis project Ga0315309, IMG submission 203080) | Freshwater sediment microbial communities from Lake Towuti, South Sulawesi, Indonesia - TDP4 | ecosystem: Environmental > Aquatic > Freshwater > Lake > Sediment | place: Indonesia: South Sulawesi...
CCGAGGCGAATTGTCTTCGGGTTGAACTCGATCGATAACTTAGCGGATGAGGTTAAAGCGGTTAACGGTAGAGACATTCTGGTAGTCGCAGATCCGGTTATAGCGAAGACAGATGCGTTCGCCAAGATTGAGGGGAAGCTTGAGGCTGCGGAGATAAGCTTCTTGCTTTATGATGGGGTTGAGCCTGAACCTTCATTGGCTTTGGCTGAAGAGGTAGCTGAACTTGCAAGAGGGAAGAAAGTTGATTCTGTTCTAGCTGTTGGGGGAGGGAGCACTATGGATTTGGGGAAGGTTGCTGCGTTGAGCTTAACGAATCCTGGCCGAGTGGAGAGCTACTTGGGGATGAACTTGGTCAAGTCTAGAAGCGCGCCTTTGATCTGCGCTCCAACCACATCAGGGTCTGGAAGCGAGGTCACACAGTTCGCAGTCCTGAAGGTCGGGGAGAAGAAGAGAAGCATAATCAGCCGGAATACAGTTCCAGAAGGCGTCATTTTAGACCCTGCGCTAACGGCCTCTATGCCTCCGAGCGTTACAGCGAACTCAGGGGTAGACGCCTTAAGCCACGCGGTTGAAGCAGTTCTATCGATGGACGCCTCACCTCTAACAGATGCGCTCGCATTCCAAGCGGTCAGCCTTATCGCTAGGAACATAAGAACAGCATACAGGGAAGGAAGCAACATAGAAGCAAGATCAGCTATGCACCTGGCAGCCGCACTCGCAGGGATCGCATTCACAAACGCGAGGCTAGTCGTAGGCCACAGCATCGCGCACACCTTCGCCCCCATCTATGATGTTCCGCATGGCATGTCATGCGCTATGGCGCTTCCATACGCGATGGAGTTCTATCTCCCCGCAACTCCAGAGAGACTAGCGTTAATCGCTATAGCCATGGATGAGAGCGCTATCGGCCTTAAAGCGGACGCGGCCGCGAAGAAAGCGGTCAGCATAGTTAGAAAGCTCATAGAAGACCTGAAGATACCCTTATCGCTCAAGGAGGTCGGAGTTCCAGAGCAAAAGCTAAGTATGCTAGCTGAGCTCTGCGTCAAAGACTGGCCTAGACCAAACAGCCCCCGCCCATTGACAGAGGAGTCTGTGCTCGAACTCTTCAAGCGGATGTGGAGAGGCGAACCTCTACAGTAGCGGTTGTAAAGCTCCTGATCTGTTGCGCCGTGGCGGTTTCTGCGATCTCGAGGAAATGTTTAATTGCATCAATTCTACATTCAAATTTGGATGTGAAGTTGATGGGAAAAATCGTCCAGACTCTACTGGAGGAATCTGAATACCAGCATTTCAGGAAGATCGCGAAGGAGAAGGGGCTGAAGGTTAAGGAGGCTGCTAGATCAGCTATTGTTTATTGGACTAGGGAACTCACACTCCTCGATTTGAATGACCGGTTCTTCAAGTTGAAGCCCGCCGACCTCGGTGACCCTGAATTGTCGAGTAAGGTTGATGAGATCTTGTATGGTAGGAGGATGAGGCGCTGAAGCTGTTCATGGATACAAGTGCCTTCATCGCTAGATATCATTTGAAGGACAGCCGTCACGACGATGCGATGAGCTACTTGAGGAAGATCGAGTCAGGTGAGGCTGGCGTCAAGAGGCTTTACACATCTGACTACATCATAGATGAAGTGGTCACGACCATATTCGCTAGAACGGGCTCCTTAGAGCTGACCAAAGAGTATGGCCAAGCGATAATCGAGTCGAAAGCGATTGAGAGGCTCACAGTTGACGAGGAGACCTTCCTTCAATCTTGGGAGTTCTTCAAGAGGATGGGGAGCATCGGGTTGAGCTTCACAGACTCAACATCAGCCATACTAATCAAGAAGAAGGGAATACACGCAGTCTTCACATTCGATGAACACTTCAAGAAACTGGGGTTCAATACGATCCCATAATCTTCATGTTAAGAAATCAGTAGTAAACCTCGCCCGATCATGTTCGCTTGTTCATTCGATCTTCTTGAATCTGCCCTTCAATTTATCCAAGATGCTCGTAAGCGTGGTATACTCCATCTCCTCCGGTCCGAGTCTATGCGGGATGAATGGGCCGTGTAGCCTCAGGTAATCAGCGACCTCGTTGGCTTTAGATCGAGCTCCATCGAATGCTGGATCGTTGAAGAGATCCGCAGGGCCGACAAGCGCAGCATTGCATATCTGGAAGCCTAAAGCGACAACTCGAGGAGGCCCATCGAACCTTGTGCACTTGTTCTGAGCATCATCAACGCTCACAGGCATCAATGGGCCATGATGTGAACCGCGCATCCATCCAGGGACTAGGTGCGGAAAAGCGAATGCCTCCAAGATCTCTCCGACGGCTGGGAGGCCATGTTGCCCTCTTACCATGCAGACGGGGTCGTCTTTCCCAACATAACGTCCGGCTATGATCGAAAGTCTCGCGGTGCTTGAGGCTGCTGCAGGCAACCCGTCGTGCCTGAAGACTCTTGAGATGATGTATCTGTTTGGGTCTCCGATGAGTGCTAGAAGATCATAAAGCTCTTCAGGGCACTTCAGCTTGACCGATAAGCCCTCGTGAACATCCAAGACCTCAAAGATGAAGCCTCCGTGGAGAGCTGGATCGATTATCAATCCAGCTGTATTGAATGGGTCTGCGAAGATCTTGTATAGCGGCAGGTTCCATGCGCCGGGCGAGGTCTTGTCTGCAAGCAGGATTACTAGCGGGTCGCTGATTCTCTCCTCGAACTCTAGTTCAGCAACTCCTGGACCCATCCCTTTCACGGTGCCTGAGAAAGCCTCCGCTAAGAGGTCTTGGCCGGCTGCGTAGAGTTTGAGCGGCTTTGAGACTCTCTCAGTGACCTCCTTGAACGTCTTCCAAGCCAATTCATGTACTCTCTCGTCGTTCTGCCCTCTCCTATGGCTCATTATCAGTTCCAGATCGTCACCGCAATGCGTGACGTGGAAATCCACTATCAACCCCTGTTCGCGGGCGGCTTCAAGCTGATGCCTCGCTAACTCTAGCTGTTTGGGATGGACTATATGGTGGCCGGAGAGTGAGCCGACATCGGCCTTGATAACGGATACGGTTGTCATGCTCTTCGATGACATTTGCACCAACCCTAACTCTTTATCGTACTCGAGTTTCTTAATGTTTTCATTGCTGCCAACCCGGGAAATAATTTGAGTTCTCTGCCCTTAGAGATTGAATGATCGGGTGAAGCAGCATGATGTTGAAAAGAGGGAAGCTGGAGCTAGGCTTCAAACTGGATAGATATGGGCTGATTAAGAATGGGCGAGATGGAGGAGATCGCCAACATTACCATAAAGCTCTCACCTCTTTGAGCTTTCGGATCTCCCTGTCCTTCGTGACAACCGCCTCAGCCTTCAGGTGCTTCACCGTCGCCACGATGATCTTGTCATGAATATCCTTCGCTCTCGTCTTCCTCAGGCCGGCCAAGATCTCCGCATCGAACGGGTAGTAGCGGAAAGTAGAAGAATCCTTCATCCTCCGATCCATCTCAAACTCCTGCTTGGACCATCCCTTTCTCTCGAAGAGGTAGAGCAACTCTGCAGCAGCGATAGTCGGGAGGAAGATGACCGCCTCGCCCTTCTCAGCCGCTGAGAAAGCTTCCTCAGCCCTCCGCGGAAGCCTATCGAGAAGATAGTAAAGGAACGCAACAGCATCCGAAACGAATGTCTTCAAAACCTCATCCTGCTGAGGGATCTTCTTGCCTCCTCAAGGATCTTCTCGCACTCGTCAACGTCTACATCCAAGCCCTTCAGTAGACCTCTCAACGTAGACATCTCAGGACCCAACGGTCTTATCAACAACCCCTCTTGCCTCGGAACGAGGATCACATCATCCCCCTCCCTAAATCCGTACGCGTGCCTAAAGTTCTTCGGTATAACCAGCTGCCCCTTCACACTCATCTTGGCCTTGAACAGCCCTTCCTGCACCTGTCTCGCCTCTTACCTTAGGATTGTACAACGTCTTACAGATAAGTCTTACCGAATCTAAATCCAACGCGTCGCCTCACTCAGCGACGGGGAACCGGACTCATCGAAATAAGACATGGCCCTACTTCAGAAAGCTCTTCTAGGCGGATGATAGATAATCAAACCGTTTAATGAAATGGGAGTATCGGGCGGATGGATGTCCGATGGAACCGTTCGTTTCGAAGGCTTCTGGAGAACGTGAGCCTTTCAATTCGGAGAAGGTCTACAGGGCTTGCGTTCGAGCTGGAGCTTCACCAGCCCTAGCCAAGAGTATCACCGACCAAATCGAAAAAATACTTTACGATGGAATATCGACTAGAGAGATCTATCATGAGGTTAAGCGGCTGCTTGAAGCGACTGGAGTTGAGGTTGCTGCGCGCTACAGCTTGAAAGAAGCACTCATGCGACTCGGCCCAGCCGGCTTCCCGTTTGAGACGTACATGGGGGAGCTGCTTGAAGAGTACGGCTACGAGACGAGGCTTCGCACCACCGTGGAAGGCTTCTGCATTAAACATGAGCTCGATATAATCGCAGTGGAGAAGGCTGGGTCTGATTGGAAGACGCATATGATCGAGTGCAAGTACCATAACGCTCCGGGAATAATCACAGGCGTCAAGGAGGTGATGTACACCTACGCCAGATTCCTAGACCTCAGAGAAGGATGGGAACACGGGAGATGCGGAAGGTTCGATCAAGCCTGGCTCGTATGCAACACTAAGAGTTCGCTTGATACGCAGGCTTTCGCTCGTTGCAAAGGCATACGGCTATTATGCTGGGGGTATCCTCAGGGTGAAGGGCTTGAGAGCTTGATCGATAGGAGGGCGTTATACCCGATAACGGTTCTGCCCTCCCTCAAAAGTGAGCGCGTCGAAGAATTCTCTAGAAACAGGATTATGCTAGTGAAAGATCTTGCGAGGTATGATTTGAAGAGACTTGAGGCGTTGACAGGGCTTGGAGAGGAAACTTTGAGGAGTGTGAAGGATGAGGCTGAGAGGCTCTGTGGAAGAGAATTTCACGCACTAGCAGGGAAGAAACCTAGCATCTCGTAGGGGGCTGGACCAAGCTTGCGTGGCGTAGAGAGGCGCCTCACCTCAATTCTATTCGGCTTGACGGTAACTCTGATTTCAGGAATCTTCCCAAATCCTCTCAGCTACTTGCTCTTGGGAGTTGCTCTTCGAGGCCTCCCTTTAGCATGGATGAGCCAAGTCATCTATCCAAATGCACCGATCAAAATCGAATATGACGGCTTCCTGCTTGACGTGGTCTTCTGGACATCTGTCTTCTATATCGGGTACTACCGCATATACAAGAATTTGCGGAGAAACTCGAGCAAGAAATTCATCGAGGTAAGTGAGTTACAAGTCTTCTGAGGAGAATACTATGAAGATTGATTTTGGGTGGAGGATACCGGAGTTTCCCATAAACGGAACGAGAGGGGCGGAGTTCGTCGCTCAAATTCTGCATTCGCTGGAAAGGGTTGAGGAGAGTTTCGACTCCGCTTGGCTCTCCGACCATATGGTACCTTGGGCCGACTGGCAGAGCCCAGACGCAGACAACCTAGAAGGCTGGACCACTATCAACTACCTGATAGGCGTGTTCAAGCGTCTGTCCTTCGGCCACATTGTGCTCTGCAATTCCTATCGCAACCCAGCGCTACTGGCCAAGATGTCCGCGACTCTCAGCCTCTTAGCGCCGAGTAGGTTCATTCTCGGAATCGGCGCTGGCTGGAAGAGGGATGAGTGTCTGTCCTACGGCTACGAGTTCCCAGAGGCGTCGGCTAGGATTGAGGCGCTTGAGGAGGCAGTTCAAATCATACGGAAGATGTGGACGGAGGACGTCGTCTACTTCCGCGGAAAACACTTCAGCATCAACGGCGCTCACTGCAACCCCAAACCTAAGCCTCTACCGCCCATTATGATAGGTGGAGGAGGAGAGAAACTTACTCTGAAGGTCGTGGCTTCATACGCCGACTGGTGGAACTGCCCAAACCTGACCACGGAAGAGTACGGACGTAAACTGGAAGTTCTTAAGAACCATTGCGAAAAAGTCGGAAGAAGGTATGAGGCGATAAAGAAGACTTGGCTGGGATGCATCGCCATCGCCGAGACCCAAGATGAGGCTCTCCGAGTAGCCATCAATAACCCTTTCGTGGCTAAAGAGACGAGGTTCGATGCCATGCGCGCGACAATTATCGGAACCCCTGAGAAGGTTTCGCAGAAGCTTGCAGAGTTTGTAGACCTTGGTGTCGAATACTTCATCTTCAGATTCCTAGATTTCCCGAGTACGACGGGGATAGATCTGTTTACGGAGAAGGTCGCTCAAGAACTCAGGTAACTTAAGAATAGCACGGCAGTCACAAGTATGATTGTCGCTCTAACCGTCAGAGCAGGCAGTAAAGATCTTTTCATGCAGCCCGCCTCGCTGGAGAGCAGAGCGGCAACTCCATGTATTTAAGTTTGCAATTGGGATGTTCTTGCTTTCAAGAACAATTGGCGCTGGGCAGGTCTCTGGATTTTGATGTGTGCGTATCGAAGGACACTTGGACATAAGGTAGATGGGAGATTATTATGGGATATTCAGCATCTCGTGGTAGGCTTTCTTCTGTTTGTCTCTGCCGAAGTCGTTCGTTATCTTCTGCCATTCGTCGTATATGGCTTTACATGCTTCCTTAGGTGATATCTCTTTGGCCAGGGCTTTGGTTGTGCATATGTCGACGGCGTCTATGTATTTGGCTGATCTTGGGATCTTCAGGTCGGGTACGGCTCTTGTATCGCTTATGTTTCTCTCAATCGCTTCCAAGTAGGCTTTAGCGTCGCTCTCTGTGTATCCGGCGTCCATCCATGCTTTCAGGTTGGCGAAGTGGGACTTCCTGTACGGGTTGAATCCTGTAGAGCCTCGAACTACATCCTTGATGCTTGTCTGAGGGCTGTTCATGAATTTCAAGTAGTCGAAGACTGCGTCCGTGTTAACTGCGGTCTTCACAACGAATCCCGCCCAGCCTCCGAAGTTGAGTATGGGCACATGGTTTATCGGCTTGCCCGCGTGGTCCTTTTTAGCGCCCCATGTGGCGTCAACCCACTTCTTATTCTGTCGGTCCCAGACAGTTGTTGCACCTGGAAACTGACCGAAGCCGCATTGTCCTATAATCTTCGATAGCGTCTTGTCGATTGACATAGGTCCGATATCCGGCCAATCGATCGCCATCGCAGCGTCACCGTTAACGAACCCAGACCTAAGTTGACGCGTCTCGAAGTTAAGCATCCTAGGGACACCGTGCTTCGTTATCTCCACGAAGTTCGTGAGGCCCTTGACAAATCCCTCCTGGTCAACCAGTGGGTCCATGGTCTCTGGGTCGAAGTAGAGTACTCCGTGGTACTGGTCAGGTTCTCCGGGAAGCACGCTGTATGCTACGGTTCTATCCCAGAACCACCAAGGCGTCTGGGTTCCTCGCGCGCAGCATTCGATTACACCGTAATGCTTTCTTCCGTCTCCAGCCCAGTCCCAGCCGTTGAAGAACTCCGCGATATCCCGGTACTCCTCCCAAGTAATCATCTCTAGGAGGCCATCTTTAGCCGGGATATCGTAGCCATACTTCTTCTTGAAAGCTGCTCTGTGATCTAGGTTCTCTAATGCGAGCTTATTGTAGAAGAGCATGTGGTGGTCTCCGTCGAGCGGAACATTGTAGTAGTGTCCGCCCCATAGCATATTCTTCTTATACAAGATGTCATCGAAATCCACTAGCTGATTGACTTTATCGTCTACCTGGACCACGTATGGTGACAGGTCAGGGGTAGCCCAAGAAGGCGCAACCAAAATGTCGTAGGCCTTGGTTCCGGTCGTCAGCGCAGTCATAATCTTTGAGTACAAGTCTGTGTAGGGCACCTCGATTACTTCTATCTTTCCGCCTGCTTGCGCTGTCCACTCATCTCTATGCCCAAATTGCGGGCCCGCGATGAAAGGACCTACTTCCGTAACCAGTTTGAGAGTAACACCTTCATACGGTTTCTTCGGCGTCGGAGTAGGTGTTGGAGTAGGACTGGGCGTCGGAGTTGGTGTTAAGGTAGGTGTCGGAGCATGCTTAGTCGCTTCATAGATTCCGTAACCGGCAGCCGCGACAACCGCAACGACGACGATGCTGCCAACATACTTCACATAGCCGCGTCTAGAAACTCTTTCTTTAGACATATCGACCGATCAATCCAATCTCGCTCATCATTTATTTAAGATCCACTAAGGTTACACGGTGGATCAAGAGAAATATTCAGCCTTCGGGAACGATGTATCTTGATCGATGTGGAGTTAGTACAATCGCGAGGTTATTTCGATTGGAGTTCGAAGGCTCTTGTTTTCGCCGTGGTCTGCGACGAAAATACCCAATTCCTAATGTTCAATTTTCTTTTTGCCAACAACATATAACTTTCAACACAGATATAGTCGCTTAATAGGAAATTTACGGAGCGATCTGTCATGGATTATGAATGCTTCTGCGTCTACGGATTCGGCGTAGACTATCCCGCTGATTGGAACGTGGTGATTGAACGAAAGCTAACACGGGTGAAAGGAACCGTGGCCTTCAGATCAGCTGAAGGTATGGAGATAGGAGTCTCGTGGGGCCCTTTGAAAGAGGCTAAGGGAAAATTTTCTTCTGCAGACGAGCAGGCGAAGGATGCGCTTAACAGATTGAAGAAGAGTCGAGGCATCATTAACTTCCAGATACTAGAACATAGGAGCGACCGAATAGATGAACATGAAGCTGTCTTCAATCATGCCAGAGCTGAGCTGGCTGGGGGAGGCTTTTTCGGTAGAGGTGCAGGAAAGCAGATGGAAATACTGTCTATGCATTTGCACTGCGATAGGTCAGAGCGATATTTCGTGCTTTACGGAAAAACAACTTTTGAGAGAACCTACGCGCATGCGGATATCTTCAATCATATGCGAAGATCTTTCAAGTGCCACACAGCAGAATTGAAGAAATATATGGAATAATAGACCTTACGATTTCGAGTCCGCATCCTGAAGCGAATAGTCGATGAACCCCAACCTCATCTCCGACTACGGTTACATACTAGACTTTGTCTTCTCCCTGTATGTTGGAAGCATAGTTGAGATTCAATTTCATCCTATTGCTAGAACTGCAGTTGGCGGCTGAAAGGAAACATATAGTTCTGATATATCGTTTAGCGCGGACTGGTATCACAGCTCTACACTGGTTGAGAAATAACGAGAAAGGTTCTTCCAGAACGTTTTCCTATCTTGCCAAGAATCGCTCAATTCGCGCCAAACCCTCCTCTATATTATCGAGCGAATTTGCGTAGGAGAAGCGGATATAGCCCTCCCCGCCCGAACCGAAGTCAATTCCCGGAGTTACACCGACCTTCGCCTTTTCAAGTATCTCGAATGCGAATTTATAGGAATCATTTGTGAATTTCTTGGCATTGGCAAAGACGTAGAACGCGCCTGTTGGTTCAACTGTTATTCCAAATCCGATCTCGCGAAGCCGCTTAATCATGAATCTTCTGCGCTTATCATAGATTCTTCGCATCTTCTCTGTTTCCTTTTCGCATTCATTGAGCGCCGCGATCGCAGCTTCTTGAACGAATGCGTTTGGCGATATGAAGAAGTTCTGTATCATCTTTTGGACTGGTCTGACGAGGTCCTCGGTTGCGATGATATATCCGAGCCGCCAGCCGGTCATTGCGAAAAGTTTTGAGAATCCGTTTAAGGCGATAAGTTCTCTGCCTTTCTCAGCAAATTCCAAGATCGATCGAGCTTCTCCTTCGTAGACGAGACCCTGGTAGATTTCGTCGGAGATCACGGGAGTACCGAGCGAGGCGATCTCCTCCATCCAGTGCGGGGGCAAGAGGTTTCCAGTTGGATTTGCAGGCGAGTTGATCAAGATCGCCTTTGTCCTCTTCGTTATCGCCTCTTTGACCTTTTCGGGGTTGAGTTGGAAGCCCTCTTCCTCTCTTACGAATACGAATCTCGGCTTTCCGCCTAGGAATTTGACGATGTTTGGGTAGCAGGGATAGTGAGGATTTGGGATTATCACTTCATCACTTCTATCAAGGATTGCACCAAATATGAGGAGCAATGCAGGCGATGTCCCGCTTGTGACTATCACGTTTTCAGGCTTTACTTTAACGCTTAATTCGTATTCTTCATTATAGTACTTTGCGATTTCACATCGCAGATTATAAGCCCCGAGCGAATGCGTATAGTGCGTCACTCCCTTTCTTAAGGCTTCGAGTGCCCTTTCGCGAATGCATTTCGGAGTCTCAAAGTCTGGTTCACCAACCTCGAGGTGAATAATGTTCTCGCCTCGGCGTTCAAGTTCTTGCGCCCGTTCAAGGACATCCATAACGATGAAAGGTGGAATCTCTCTTCCGATTCTAGATATTTTCATCTGCGTGTTCTCCGATCGCGTCTTCTCGCATGCAGAACAAACAACCATTGTCGATAGACTAGTTTGGAGGGGAGAATTAAAGCTAAGGTCCACGCCTAATACTTGTATGGCCTCCTAAAAGAGCAAGACGCGCTTCCGATACAATAATCAATCTGACTATAGAGGAGAAATTCAAGCCGTTCCGGAGGAGTGGCAAGCATCTCATTTCTACGTCTGCCCTAGAGTTATAATACGCATAGGACCAAATACTTCCGTCAGAGATGAGATTTGTGAACGTCGTCAAAGTGCAAGGTGGAAAGAAAAGTCACAAGGTTTTCATGTATGCGCTGAGCACTTGCGTTTGGTGCAAGCGCGCCAAACAGTTCTTGAAAAATAATGATGTAGATTATGAATATGTAGATGTTGACCTAGAGAGCGGAGAAGAACGAAGGAAGATTGAAAGAGAGCTTGCCAGCAGAGGGTGGTACGCCTATCCCGCATTGTTGATAGATGGTGGACGATTAATCAAAGGTTTCAATGTAGAAGAAATAAAGGAGGTACTTGGGCTTCGATAACATTTGAACATGTGCGGAGGAGGGCGGAATCAGACGCTCGAAGCTGCGGATACTACCTAAACCCAGATGAAAACTTCCTAAATGATCTGCTTGAAGGCCTAAAGAAGAATGAGGAGAGATACGGTTATCCCTCCTGCCCATGTAGGCTGGCTTCTGGAAGCTTTGATTTGGATAGAGACATCATCTGCCCGTGCGACTATCGAGACCCAGATGTGGAGGAGTTTGGAACTTGCTACTGCGGACTCTACGTGAGAAAAGACATCTTTGAAGGAAAAATGCCGATAATGTCAATTCCGGAGAGGAGGCCGTTGGAGAAGCAAACGAGGGCTTACGGTATATCGCCGGAGGCCCCTTCGACGCAAACTCTTGCGGTTTCCACGGTCGTAACTGAGTCTACGAAGATCAAACCGAAGCTGTGGTATTGTAAACAGTGTGGCTATGTTGTATTCCGGGAAGAGCCTCCCTATGTTTGCCCCGTATGCAAGGCGAAGAGAGAATTCTTTGTTGAGCTAAGAATAGAAATTTGCAGCTCTAAGTAGTTCTTGAGATCCCATCCGAGGACCGAAACTTGTGGCCCGCAAGCAACGCAACTTGCAGTGGATGACGTCCCTAGGTACGCACACACAATTATCTCATGGCCCACACGTTAGGGGAGGAATCCCCTAAAACCCCTCTTCAGAATTCGAGATGAGGCCCCTTCGCTTTATGGCTCGAATGCTAAACGGAATGTGGGTCAGCAATTGTCTCCTTCTTGACCGGCATCACCACTTTTGCGTAGAGTATGGTGACGCCGCCAATGACCTCCGGTTTCTTTGAATAGATCTCAATAGGAGGCCCTGATATCTTGTACCCTCTCTTCCCAATCCAGTCAGAAAGCTTCGCGTATGTGTTTTTGAACTCGTTTCCGGGGCCCTTGTGGGAAATCGTAGCCACTTTCATCGCGGGTATCCGTCGAATCTTCACGCCAGCCTGTTCCTTGGCTCTGCCCTTGAAGGCGATCGCGATATCGCTTCTGCACTTCTCCGGAGGGGTCTTCTCTGGGTCATCGTGATATATTGCCATTGGATAGAACCCTGGCATCACTTTCTGTTCTTTGGCCCAACCATACAACCGCTTGATGTAAGCCTCCCACGGCACCTTATCGTATGGACCTTGGTGCTCAATGTAAGCAAGATTTGCTGCTTTTCTACTTTCAAGCTTTGGACTCATCATTTTCTCCGACTGGCGTATTTGAGCTCGGGAGTATATTTATGATTTAAGACATTTTGTGTGTGTGCGCGCGCACACACAGAGATTCAAGAGTTCAAATTACCGTGGCCCCACCGTCGATACGTTTAGCGGGCGACGACGACGAAAAACCTTGGGGGCCAATTATTTTCGATGCACGCATACCTCTTTTCAATAAATTAGCGACGAGGCTACGGCCCAGCTAACTCCAAGGGAAAAGATGTTCCTGAAGCGTTTTTATGATTGGCTACGCAAGAACTGGACACTTTCAACAATCGAACTAGGGTTCCCCTCGGGAGTGAAGTTCGTTTTTAAACGGCGAGAGCAGTGACGTGTCTATGCTACATGTAGCTTCATCTTCATTGATGTTCAGTTGATCTGCGAGCCGAAGGCGAGCATACCAAACAATAAAGTGGGGTTGCTAGGGGATTCCTCCCCTAATGTGGGATAATGAATTGTGTGTGATCTACTTAGCGGGTCCAAGGGAATTTGGACAAGTGAATTGATAGAATTTTCGTGCGTGTCTATTTAGCGGGTACACGCACAATTGCATAAACCAATAGTCCGAGCCTAAGCGCCTTCATCTACGGCGTTTCGGTATGCGCCAAGTTTTTTAAATTCGTGCGACGATAGGCCAAGTGGTTGTACAGATCCGGGCGACATATATGTTTGAGATCGCGTCTGCCTATAAAGTCGCGTATCACCGGGAAAAGCTTGAGGCTTATCTGCGCAACGAACAGATCCTGCCGGCAACCGTTGAGTTAGACATCTCGACGGAATGCAATAGGAGATGTCCGCTCTGTCCGAGCACAAGGAGCCCCCGCTCAAGCACGCTTAACCTTGGTTTCATCGAGCGTCTGTTTGCCCGACTCGAAGGGCAGACGAGAGGCCTTCTCCTGTCGGGAGGAGAGCCCACGCTGTCGCCGCTTTTTCCCGAGGTGCTCCGCTTAGCTCGGGAATACGGGTTTATTGACATCGCCATCGTGACAAATGGAAGTCTTCTAGACAAGGAGCGAGTTGCCGCAGCACTCTGTGCATACGCATCGACCATCCGAGTGTCCATCTACGATTGGAATAGAGAGTTGCGCGCAGATCTTCAAGCTACTCTCCGACGGATCGAAACCCTGAGGTCGCGGATCGAGAGGGAGGGCAGCAAACTGCAGATCGGCGTCAGCGCGCTGACGTCGAAGGAAAACGCAGATGCCCTGTGCTCCATTGCCCGCAAGGTCGCTTCAGCAGGAGCCCACTGGATCTACTTCCATCCCATGTGTATCCGATGGGACACGGGAGCTCCGGAGCGTGTCGACCAATCGGGAGTATTGGCGAAGATCAAGGAATGCCAAAAGGAACAATCGGACGCGTTTCACATCTTCACCTTTCCCGACAGATACGCCAAACGCAAGATAGAGTTCTCTGGATACCACGCGGCCCACTTCCTTCTCGTCATCGGTGCTGATGGGATGAATTACGTTGGAGCTGAGGCGAAATATCATCCCCAGTACATCATTGCTGACCTAACCAACAATTGGCGCGACGACTTCCTATGGAGAAAAGAGCGTCTGAAGCGGATTGAATCTATTAACAGTCGAACGTACCATGCCTTGGCCAGTCGACATAGAGGCGTCCTATACAACCAAGTCATTCAGGACTTGATCAACCATGGCGAAGGATTCCTAGACGAAGCATCTGCGACCTACGGAGCGACATATGTATTTCCCCACATTCTATGATTTGGGAATCCGATGGGATGGCATTGAGATATGTCCGAACGAGGGACGACTGCTAGTGTCATTATTCCCACCTACAACAGTAGCGGGACCTTGAGGCTCACGCTTCAGACTGTCTTGTGCCAAGACTTCACTGATTTCGAGGTCTGGGTCGTAGGGGATGGTTGTACGGATGACAGCGAGAACGTGGTCGCCTCCTTTGCAGACGATCGGCTCCATTGGGTGAATCTCCCATCGAACTCAGGCAGTCCAAGCCTGCCTCGAAACGAAGGCCTCCGTCGCGCCAAGGGTCGATTCATCGCATATCTTGGACACGACGACCTCTGGTTCCCATGGCACTTATCGGAGCTTGTCGACTGCATTGAAACCAGCAACAGCGACTTCGTTTATTCACTCGGTGCCATCTTGGCGCCTGATGGAGTGATCGGAACATTTTCCCTTGCTCAGCGAGCCTGGTCCCGCACCGAGTTCATCTCTCCGAGCAATTGGCTGCACCGAAAGTGCTTGACCGAAGTTGTCGGTTCTTGGCCGACGGATAAGAAGCTTGGCGACGATCAAGAGTTCCTCCGGCGAGTTCTCGGTGCGGACGTCACACTCGAGTTTCGGAGACAGCTCAGCGTCTTGAAGTTCCCCGCATCGGCGTGGCACATGTACTCGATTAAGACAGACTTCCCCCAGACCCGTTACGTCGAGGCAATGCGTCAGGACGCCGCAAGGCTTCGTGATGAATTGCTGCTCGAATTTGCGACGCTCATGTCGCGCGGGCAGAAACCGAGAAGCCCGCTCTACAGAAGGCTAGTGGGTCGTGTCGTAAATCCTCTTCTTTACTACTATGGTTGGCATCGGTGGCCAGTGAACAGACTGTTATATCGGATATGGCGACGAAGAGCGGGACTTCGCTAGGAAAAATGGACTTATATGGAATACTAGACTCGTTGGCATCTTGGATAGTTTGCAGTTCATTTTTCGTGTGTGTCCCTTGGTGCGTCCGACTGAATTTGAACTCTCAAATTGATAGTGCTTTAGTGCGCGGTCTTGCCATGCATTGACACCTATGCAAAACATTTTTCAATCTAAGCCTCACGTGAGGGCCTCTCGTTCTAGCGAAGAACAATTAGGAACAGTTGTATTTGTGCCCGTCTTACATCGCACCGTAAATCTCTAAGGATGCGATGTTCTTCAATCTCTTCCTAGGCCTTACCGCGTGGAGAATCTTAGCCAGTAGGTCAAACTTCTTGCGTGGGTATCCTATGGCCATTAGCGCAATGACCTCAAGCTTTTCAGGAAGCTTCAACATCTCATGAATGTCTTCTTGGTTGAAGCTTCCAACCCAGCATGTTCCGAGTTCTAAGGCTGTTGCTGCCAAGACTAAGTGCTCCAAGGCGATGGCGGTGTCTATAGCGTACCAACTCGGAGAAGCTTTCTTGTCTCCGCAAGCGACGATCACTACCGGTGATTCAGCTAGAAACTTTCCGTACCTACAGCCCTTAGCGATTCTAGCTCGCTTGTCTTCGTCTCTTACAATGATGAAGTGCCATGGCTGTGCGTTTCCAGCTGAAGGCGCCAACCTAGCTGCGTCTAGAATCTTTACGAGAGCTTCTTCTGGAATAGAAGTCGGCGCGTAGGATCTTACAGACTTTCTCTTTCTGATAGCTTCAAAGATGTCCAAGGGCTTCATTCCCCTCTCCTTGTCTGGCAAGTAGCTTCTATCGGCACTACCTTTAGAAGGAAACTCACTAGGTTTTAATTATTTGACTCTGTTTCCTGAATCCTATCTCGCGGGCATGAAATGAAGCAGAAGCGTTCAAAGTTAAAGATTTTAGAGAATTCCCACAGTCTATAAGGAGAGGCAGGAGAGCGATATGCAACTTGTTGGAGGAATGATTTCTGGCAGTGGTTGATGTTCTGCAGCTAGGCAACCCCGTTCTAAGAGAGAAGTCGACGCCCGTAGAAGACCAGGCATCCGAGGAGATAGGAAAGCTGCGTGATGACTTGGCTGACACTCTAAGGTTTTGGCGTGAGACGACGAGCTACGGAAGAGGGATAGCAGCTCCGCAGATAGGTGTACTGAAGCGAGTCGTCTTCATCAACATCGACAAACCTTGGCTTCTTGTAAACCCTGAGATAGTCGAGATGAGCGATGAAAAGATGATCATCTACGACTCTTGCTTGAGCTATCTGTGCATTTTCTTCCAAGTCTCAAGATCGAGAAGGATCAAGGTTTCTTATCAAGAGCAAGGTGGGACCAAGAAGGTGATAGAAGCGGAAGGAGGCCTGTCAGAGCTTCTTCAACATGAAATCGACGATCTTGACGGAATATTGGCGATAGATCGGGTAGTAGACATAAAATCGATCTGCACGAGGCGAGAGTACGAAAGAAGATACAGGAAGGGCTGAGTTTGCTCATGGAGCGAAGGAATCGAATATCTGCGTACGCCCCTTCGAGGCAAGATACGCCTCTTCGCTGGATCGATTCGGAGGATACCGTCAGGTCGGAATATGAGAAATACTTGATTGACGAGTCGCGATTCGGTGAAGGGCGAGCTCGAATAATCTTCTTTCCGGAATCGGAGGAACAGATATGCGCATTCCTGAGAAGGATGTGTTCTGAATCTATTCCGGTGACCATCTCTGCTGGAAGGACTGGAATCGTCGGTGGAGCTGTTCCGCCTGGAGGCGCAATTCTTTCAACAGAGAAGATGAACAAGATTCTGGGGTTGAGGCTTGATTCCGCGACTGGAGAATGGTTGGTTAGAGTCCAGCCAGGCGTTATCCTTAGAGATCTTCACACCAAGATTGAGAGAAAAGAATTTCGCGAACTCTTGATTTGTGCCAGCGAGTCTGAGAAGAAGGATTTGGAAAGATTTCTTGAAGATCCTCGAAGATACTTTTATCCTCCGGATCCAACCGAGGATTCCTCTACCATCGGCGGGAATATAGCTACAAATGCAGCTGGGGCACGTACGTATAAGTATGGTCCAACTCGAAGATTCGTAAGAAGAATACGTGTTGCTTTGGCGAATGGTGACATACTCGACATAAGTCGGGGCCATGTCTTCGCGAGTCCTACTCGAACCTTCGAGGTTCAGCTTTCAGATGGCAGATGCGAGACCCTTGAGTTGCCCAGCTACGTTATGCCAAATGTGAAGAATGTTGCAGGATATTATGTAGAAGAAGGAATGGATTTTATTGATCTATTCATAGGATCTGAGGGGACCATTGGGGTTGTCACAGAAGCGGAGTTGGCTTTAGCCCCGCGCCTGGGCAATCTACTAACAGCTTTAATCTTCTTTCCCTCAGAGCGTGAGGCTGTAGGATTCGTTCATAGGGTTCGCGGCGGCCATCAAAAAGGCAGAGTATACGCTGAGGGTCCTGAATCGATTGAGTACTTTGACTCGAATTCTCTGAATCTGCTGAGGTTGGCGAGGAAGGAGTCTACTACGCCTCTTGAGATTCCTGAGTTTCCTGAGAAGGCTGTGGCAGCCATTCTTCTGGAGCAATCGTATACGGAGGAGGAGTTTGAGAAGTTGATCGAGGCGCTTGACGTAGGCTTAAAGGAGAACGGTTCGTCGCTTGAGGATACGATGTCCGCTACAGGGGATTCTGATAGGAAAAGGCTGACAAATATTAGGCATGCTATACCTGAGACAGTGAATCAAGTGATCGCCTTACGTAAGAGGCGAATACCTGAGATTCACAAGGTTGGAACTGACACAGCTGTGCCAGACCAATATTTGGACGCCATGTTAGAGTATTATGTGAAGAGGCTGGTTGAAGAAAGGTTCGAGTACGTGATCTTCGGCCATATATCAGAGAATAATCTTCATGTCAACATTCTTCCTAACACGCTTGAGGAGCTGAAGAGGGCTGAGAGCTTGGCTGAGGAATTTGCAAGATATGCAGTGGAACACGGCGGAACTGTATCTGGTGAGCATGGAGTCGGGAAGCTGAAACGTAACCTCCTTAAGGTAATGTACGGTGAGAAAGGCGTCGAGGAGATGTTTCAAGTCAAGAAGATCCTAGACCCTCAACTGATCCTCAATCCGGGAGACATCTTCCCGACCGATTGAAAAGTGTTCAATCGCGATGTTCATCCGCTTGTAGCCAGAGCGATCGCAGAGAAGCTTGAAGGCTGGTGAATTTCAGGTAAATGTAAGCTGAGCAATGATGTCTTGGCAAGGCGATCGCCCTTCACAAAGAATTTCATCGAGCTGACCGAGCAGGGGTGGATCCCTTTTAACAAGCAACTGGTAGAAGGTTGCTCTAGGTAGACCAAGCATCTCAACTGTTCGACTAACGCAGAAATGGATTCCTGCGGAAAGAATGTTGAAATATGAATTGAGAGGAAAGCGTATAGACCTTTATGGCTATCGTAGCGGTATCGAAGAATAAGAATCCTTACAAGGCGACGACCATTGCGCTCGAACTGATCATTGACGAGATCAAGCGTCGTCTTCCAGAAAGAGCCGTGATCAAACCTAATGTCCTCTCAGAGCATAAGGATGGTTGCGTTGTAACGGACCCAAAAGTTTGTGAAGCAACTGCTCACTTTCTACGAGCGCAGGGAGTTGAAGATTTGATTCTTGCTGAGGGGACCACCGACTCCAAGGTAAGAGGGAAAGCTGATACTATGGTGGCGCTCGAAAAACACGGATTCTCCAGACTCGGAAGGAAGTGGACTATGCTCGACTTGAACTACGATGAGCCTTCCGACTGGTTTGAAATCTACAGCCCCGGCTTGAACTACAGGGTTGAGCTGGGTATGGCAAAAACGGTTGCATCCAACTACACTATCAGCGCGGCGAAGTTCAAGACGCATGACGTACTAGGCTTGACCCTATCTCTAAAGAATATGATGGGCAGTATATGCGCGGCCAGAAACGCTGATGACGGCCGAGTGATAGCCAGAGGACCCATCTCAAAGACTCACATGCACGGCTTCGGGGAGAGACAGCCATCGGACCTAACAATGGAAGAGAACATCGGGCCATCTAAACTGGCGTTGGCGGTTAACCTCGTCAGGATGGCTAAACGGACCAAGCCGTCTCTAGCAATCATCGATGGGGTAACGGCTATGGAGGGAGACGGCCCCATCTGCGGCTCTAGAAAGGAGCTTGGCGTGGTCTTGGCAGGCATAGACCCGGTCGCTGTCGACTCTGTTGCTGCATACATCGCGGGATTTGAAACCAGACACACAGGATACATCTACGTGTCAGGTCTGAGAGGAATTGGCGAGAATAGACTTGACGAGATTGAAGTTGTCGGAGAGAAGCTGGAAGACGTAAGGTCGAGTTTCACATCGCATAAGCTCTTTCAGAATGCGAAGATCACTGATGAAGAGATTGTTAAGGTGGAGGAGCTCACAGTCTAAAGAGCTTATACATTTCTGCTAAATCAACACATGCTAGAAAAACTCATATTCTATATTCTTGAGTGTATGCTGTGGGCCTTGATGTCGCAAGTCGAGACAGATCTCAAAGTTCTATGCAAACTCGCAAAAGAACTTGGAGCAACAAATGCAGCATCCTTTGATGCTAAGAGCGTTGTCGTTGATGAAAGAGCACGGCTAAAGTGTTCTGTTCCAATCTGTGACGACTACGGTCTGAATCTAATGTGCCCGCCTAACGTGATGAGCATCCAAGCGTTCGGAGAAATATTAGCCAAATATAACCATGCAATCCTTATTCAGATCGGAGCGCCGATATCTCCTGAAATGATGGAGGAGATACGTAAGGCAGAAGACGTTGCCGCGCTGTACAAGAGTTCCAAGTTCCTAGATATCTACAAGAAGACGTTCGATCCGGTTAAATTGAAACTTCATCGCATAGTTCACAAGGTGGAGGCACAAGCATTCGCGCTTGGGTATCGTTTTGCAACAGGCTTCATAGCGGGATCCTGTAAATTGTGCAACGAGTGCGTGACAATCAATTCTCATGAACCTTGTAGACATCCGTTCAGAGCGAGACCTTCTATGGAGGCTGTTGGAATCGATGTACTCAGGACAGCCGAGAACGCAGGTTTGCCTTTTGAAATTCCCGCAAAGGACAAGGCAGTATGGAATGGATTTGTCCTAGTCACTTAGTCGAAAGAAAGATCAAGACTCTCTTGAACGAATCGCTATGAATAGCCTCTTTTCGCCGAGACTTCTTCGATTCGGATCTCAATCATACCTGTTCCTTTGAATTTCTCGTGACCATACTCGGTGCATTCATGGTATTTCGCTCCGAGTTTCCTGAGCCTCTTGGTGTCTGGATTTCTTGTGAATCGAGCTTTTCCAAAGGCCATTACGCTGTGATAATTCACAGCAGCGCCGCAACTCGTTCCTCGCCTCGTTACTGGCTCATTGACAAGGAAGCATACGTTTGGATTCTGCTCGATATATTGAAGCTTCTTTCCTTCAAGGGCGCAATGAATATAGATTTTCCCGTTCAAGTAGAGAAAATTCACCGGAATTATATAGGGCAAATCGTCTTTTGATAGACCCATGTATCCCACTAAAGCCTTCTTCAAGATTCTCTCGATTTCACCCATATCGGTGATCGCTTTCTCGGATCGCCTCATTTCAGTTATCATCTTCATTGGATTTCCTTCTCCTTACTCAGTTTAGTCGTTGTATGCTTTTTCTATCTTGTATTTATGTCTCAGCTCCTCTCTGGTAAGGCTATCGAAGAAGCGGGTTCTCAGACACATTCGAGGCCTACAGAATCGCGGGAGTCGATGCTCTAGCGAAGAGATGGAATGTTAAACTGATTGATCTAAACAAAGACAACTTAGTCGAGATTAACCCTCCAAGCCCGCTGGCCAACAAAGTGAAGATAGCTAAAACCTCCTTAGAGAGCACAATAATCAGCGTACCCAAACTCAAACCCCACAGACAAGCCGGAGTAACACTAAGCATAAAGAATATGATGGGCGCAGCTACCCCGAAAGGCAGCATGCACCTCCACCTCAACCGCAATATCGTAGAGCTCGCATCCATCATAAAACCAAGCATAGCAGTAATAGACGAATAATCGCAGGCGAAGGGTATGAAACGAGCGGAAACCCAGTCGAGATGAACCTAGTCATAGCAGGAAAAGACCCTGTTGCCGTAGACGCTGTCGGCGCAGCCGTAATGGGGATACCGCCAGAAGATATTGAACACCTACGCCTTGCAGAGAAGAAAGGACTCGGAACATGCGATCTAAACCAGATAGAGATAGTAGGCGAACCCATAGAGAGAGTGAGAAAGAAGTTCAAGAGATCAATCTTATCCAACTTCCTGGTCCATCTCGGCTAACGAATATTTCTTTCTTAAGCTTGGAAAGTTACAGCAGTTCTCTTAGAGCCTGCGCGGCTGTGTAAACGCTCCCCACACCGCTGATATAGTTTGCAACTCTCACCGCTTCTAAGATCTCCTCTCTCGTGGCCCCAGCTTGCATCGCTGCGCGAGCCAGCGACTTTACACCTTGAACAGCTCCGAGAGACGCATCCAAAGCCATAGCGATCAGGAGCTTAAGCTTCCTGGGCAGAACGCCATCAGCAAGAGCGAACCTATTTGTATTTTCAACGAGCTTAAGAAGCTCTGGATCGAGCTTCTCAAAAATCTTCAAAGGATGTTCAGACATCCGATCACCCCCTCTTTAAGCAATTAGATTTGATGTTTAGATGTTATAATTTTGCGTCTCCACACAACATTCTGTCCCAAGCGCGTGCTAGATCTTCTAGTAGATGCGGATTGTATACTTCTTTCGCATCTCTCAAAAGGCGTCTTTTAGAATTTTTTATTTGACGCCTTTTTGGATATCAAGAATTCATCTGAGAACATCCAAAATCTGTAGCAGTTCTGGAATCGATCTTATGGTGAAGTCAGGTGTAACTGATGATGGCTGTGGCGTTTGCCCGTAGATCTCATCTTCGCGTACAGTGCCGCTCCCTGAAACCAGCACCGTCTTCATTCCTGCAGCTCTAGCACCCTCGATATCGTACTTCAAGTCGTCTCCAACATATACAGCCTCATCAGGGTCCAGCTTCAACTCATCCAGAAATATCTGGAAGATCTTGGGGTGCGGCTTCCTCCAGCCAACCTCATCTGAGATAACAACGACATCGAGGAAACGGCTAAGATGAAGCTTCCTGAGCGCTTCTCGAATCGCCTTCCTATATGAGAAGTTTGAAATCAGCCCTATAGAAAGGGACTTCGCTATCTTGGAGAGTGTGATGAATGCTCTTGGGGCTACTCTCAGCGAAGCTATGAATGGGTCGAAGTAAGCATCAACTGCTTTCACAACAAGCTGGTCCTCTGGCCTCATGTCGTATCCAAGTTCCTTGAGAGCATCAGCAACCCAAACCCTGTTATCTATCTCTCTACATGTATCGACGCGGAGCTTCCTGTACTTCTGAGCCGCCGTATCATGTGCTTCCATAAGGTCCTCATAAGAGCAGGAGATCCCTAGCCTAACCAATCTTCGATGCATACTCTTAACATACTTCTCATTGTCGAGGTGCACATGGACCAATGTGCCCATGAAATCGAAGCCGACCGCTTTGACTGCCATCCTTCTTTCCTCATTAGGTCCTAAATTGGCGAGATGCACGCCTGAGAATTCCTGCTTAATGTACCGCCCCAAGAAAGATTTTCCAGGAGCGTGGCTTTGAAGAGTTAGGTTGGTTTGTAGTGTTCACGTCCTTTGGCGTCGAAGACTCTGTAGCCTATGTTGAGGCGGTGAGCCATCTCCACTAGGTGCGGGGTGAAGTCTCCGTAGGTGAATCCTAAATGGTTGCACGGCCAAACGTCGATTAAGACCTCGTCTTTGATAGGTATCTTTCCTTTGATTATAGGCCAAGAGTAAGTGTACTTCTTATGCTCATCTAATGAGACGTCGACTGTTTCTATCACTGTGGCGACTAATTGATATCGAAGGTTCTCTCTCGCAAGCCTCGCCACAGTCATAATTTCTCCGCCGGGTGTTCTACCTCTAACGGAGCTTCCTCCAGCCGCGTAGTACATCTCCTGCCCCATATACTCGACTTGATCCAATTTCGCCAGAGGGTCTTCACTTGGTCTCCCGAAAAAGCATGGTGGGTGTTGTCCGCAGTTCGAGATTATGAGCATACCATTCTCAACGTCTCTGAAGTCGCCGAATCCAGCTGGTTGACCTGAGAGAAGGTATAGCCAAAGCTGAGTTAAGGCGGAGTCCATATCGTTCTCGCATGCGACTGGGTAGATCGGCTTAGGCTTCCCGTCTGGCGCTACATCGTTGCTTAAGTAGGAAGTGGCTATGCATGCTGTGCAGTCCCGAGCGCTCAACTCATCTTGACATTTTATTCCACCGAAAGTAGCTCCATACTCCTTGAACAGATCGATGGCGGCGTAGTAGAGGGAAAGTTGATAAAGGAACTTGTTGATCGATCTCAACTTATCCCTGGAGAAGTCGAATTTACCGTGCTTCTCTTCATATAGGAATCTAAGCGCGTCTTTCACTCTGGGGTCCGCTATCTCATAGTCGCTCTCGCCGGGCTTCCCAGACCATTTAACCATGTTTAGGGCTCTCAGCTTCATCTCGGATTGGTCCAACGCCTCATAGCTGATGCCGAAGAGCTTCTGCCATTGATCGATATCCGAAGTGGTTGTGGGCATTCGAAGGCTCATCCCACCGAAGGCTAGAAACTTCTGGCTCTTCAACGCTTCAATAGCCTCAAGAACTTTTCCAGATACATCAGCTCTACGCTTATAGAACCTCAAAACCTCCATGAGCCAACGTAGAACCTTCGGGTCTTCATCGATCTTCCCATAGCAAGGTTGGAAAGGTATGCCTATTCGCTTAAGTCCTCCACCAGCACCCATTCCCGCGACCAATCCGGGGACGGTAGGATCCTTGTAGGAGAACATGACGACTCTCGCTATATCCCCAGTCTCCTTCTGAAAGAACTTCACAGCATCAATAGAGTCGAAAGGGAAGGTCCATGATCCTTGATTGACTATGAAGGCGTCAGGCTTACCTTTGGCAATCTTTTTGACATGCTCCCTCACAAGATCGCTATTCCAAGCGATTTGGTTCTCCTTCAGAAAACCATCTCCACCTCGAATAACCTCGACCCCCTCCTTACGCAAAGCCTCCATAAGCGATCTCTCATGGTCGAGCATCAGATCCAAGTTCTCGTATCTAACCCATGGGCGAGGATCGTTCGGTGAAAAGACACCTACTCTAATCTTCTCCTCCATCTTCGAACACTCCGAAAATGTATCTACTCGAGATCCTTATTACCTTGATGCATAGGCTTCCAAGTTGCGAACGGGGATGGCTGCCTTCCACTTCTTGGAGTATCTTTTCTTGACCGCGTAACAACTGATCCTAGACTAAAGGGATAAGAATTCGTATTTGGACTCATATTCACGAGTATCCGAAGATCAGCAGAGCTGGGAGGTGATTTAGCATGTACGTGATGTACCAGCCTCAAGCCTTCAGTTTTGGAGTTAGAACAGGAGCTGAACGAGTAATTGTCACTTGCACGCTCTTCGGTCTCAGCGGCGTAACTGTCCAATTGAGAAGCCCAACGAAGACCTACACTGAAGCAGATCTGAAGATCTATGAGAACACTATTATCGGCGTAGCCCCAACGCTCACCTACCAATATGTCAAGAAGGCTACAGCAACGATTACACCGCCAACAGTGACGGAGACATGGACTTTGCTATTAACCTTGTCGACAGCTGTGCCTTACCAAGTCGGCATTGAAGTCTACTGAGAGATTCAGTTCAATTTTCGCTTTCAAGGTGACATATCGTTTCGTTATGAGAGATGCGCCTACTAGAGTCACATACTACACGCATCACGGGAAGAGATACTGGATTTCCAGTATGGACGTGTTCAACGCCTATTATTTCAGATGGAACGATGTGTACAGTGTCTAGCAGGTCAAATTTTGACTAAGCTCTTGATCTCCTCTTCATTGGAGAGAGGTTGGATCACCACTTTCTGCAGAGCTGTTACAGACTTCATCTCAATTTCTTTGATAGAGGTGTACATTTCATAGATCGCTTCGAGGGCTTCGAGATTGACATTCGCTTCGACTTGTCTCGCCTTCTTCGGAATTTCATCAACTTTCATTATTGCAATTGACTTGTCCTTTCTAAAGACGATGTCAATGTTGGCCTTTGAAGTAGGGATGAATATCTCCGCGAAATCTCCTCTCACCTGATCCTTCAGGAGATGAACCTTCAAGACTTCCCCCAATGAAGAAATGATGATGCTCCGCCTAATGACCTTATCTGGCTCAAGAAAGTTGATATTATGATACGATTGATTGATGGCGAGTAGGTTACCTTATTTGAATAGTGACTCAGAGACCTCCGGCGGCTCCATTGTCTATAGGTATTCCCCCAGACCGCATACAATTTATTTGAACATAACCAATCGTTGTACAAATAGCTGCTCGTTCTGTGTAAGAAATTACTCTTCAGGCTTATCCGGTTACAAGCTGTGGCTTGAAGGAGAACCGACTGCTGATGAAGTCTGGAGCGGGTTTCAAGGCGAGGTGAAAGAGTCCGATAAGGAAGTGGTCTGGTGTGGGTTTGGAGAGCCGACTATCAGATTAGATACGGTTCTTGATCTGACGAGAAAAATAAAGCAGAGATATCCCCACCTGAAGATTCGTTTGGATACAGATGGATTGGCTCAGTTGCGAAATAAGGATAGAGAAGTGGCAAGAGAATTGAAGGACGCTGGTATCGACTCGGTGTCAATAAGTCTTAATGCTGAGAGCAAGGAGAAGTATGATGAAATTTGTAAACCTTCGCTGACTGGAGCATATCAGGCTGTCCTTGATTTCGCCAAAGATTGCAAGAGATACTTCTCTCAGATCAGATTAACAGTTGTGAACGTTGAGGGCATAGATCTTTCTAAATGTAAAGGAATCGCTGAACAGTTAGGCTGCGACTTTAAGATCCGAGGATGACTTCCAAATCTAACTGAAGGTGAAGCATATATCCTAGGAGACACAGCATCACCAAAGTAGCTCTCAGGTTGACCTAAACTTCACGAGTCTTGAGGTCTCTCGCTCATCTTCTTACCGCTTTCGGCAAGTTTCTCCGCAATCAATGAGACTTTATTTCCCAATGCTCGGAGAGTATTTCTCCCGTAGGCGTCTCTTGCCAGCGCGTCTGGCTTGCTATCTGAGAAAATTGTTCCTCCCAGATTTGAAGCTGAGCTAGGATAACCGGCTGTGCCTACAATGACCATGTCATTGTATAGGAAGAACCTATAGAATGTGTATAGAACCGCCTCTATGCCATCATTTCTGCCTCCACCTACAGCGATAGCGCCGGCTGGCTTGAATCGCAATGCGCCCTTAAGTTGACTCCGCGATTTCACGTCATCGTAGAAGGGAATGAATCTATCCATGAATATTTTCATTATGCCGGTTACTGAGCCATAGTACACAGGACTTGCGAATATGAATCCGTCTGCTGACGCCAGTTCACCGTAGAGGTGGGTCATGTCGTCATCATGTGGTGGGCAAGGAAGCTTTCTAGTCCCTTCCTTCTTACATCGGTCACAACCATTGCACTCAGCTATTTTCAGGTTTGCTAAACTTATCAACTCGGTGCTGCATGTTTCGGAGCAGGCCCTTAACGCTTCCTGCAGACTGCGATCCGTGTTGCCGCCTTTCCTAGGACTGCCTGAAACTCCGACGATCTTTATCATAATCTGTTCCAACCGGATCTGACATATCCAGTCGATTTCACCTAAAAAGCCAACGCTTTTTAGTCTGGAATGTTGTCGCTAGTCTTCTATCCGTGAGCTAGAAATCCTGCTCGACACTTGGTATATGACATATTCGGCAGATAAATTATCGAACCGTCTTTTCACGTCCTAATGCTTAAGAAGGTAAGCGCATCCAGCCCTTAATTCACTTGAGAACAGAAAAAAGAACACTTACATAGATTTGCCCAAAAAAATTGGTGGGCCGGGAGAGACTTGAACTCTCGACCTTCTGCGTGTCAGGCAGATGTCCTAACCAAGCTAGACGACCGGCCCAATCGCAGTTAGTTGAAGGCCGCTGATGCTAAATGGTTTTCGGATGATTTATGCGTTAAGCGTTGGGTTAAGATTTCTAGTGTATTCGTCCTAATCTGACAAGATACTTCTGGATCAAGTCTATGCCATAGTATCCTCCGTAGGCGCACAAAACAAGCATTACCGTCTTGCCGAGGATGGCGCTTACGAGAGCTTTCAGTTTGGGGTATTTCATCATCCCTAAAGGTATCCAAATTAAGTCGTCGGGCGTCAGTGGTGTAACCGCGAACAGGAAGATGAGGAGAACTCCGTACTTGTCGAGTCTAGCTTCCCACTTATCCATGGATGCTCTACGCTTCTCTGAGAGGAGGAGCCTTCCACCCTCACCAATGTAATAGTGAAAGTACTGTCCTATGCCGGCTCCCAGTCCGGCTAAGATACCGACCAACAGTGGGTTGAAGCCAAGCGCAGGAGCGCTCATCAGGAATACTAGCACTTGAGGAGGGAAGATCGCGATCATCAGGGAACTCGTCCCTAGAACTCCGGATAGAAAAGCGCCTAGGTAACCTAGTCCAATGAGTGCTTGAGTCAAACCGTAGATACCTTGAACTCCAACGGCCAAGAGAATTATAGTCACGATGATTGCAGTGATAGTCACGATAGCGACAAGCGTTTTCTCCAAGCTGCTTTTCACCGGAACGCTCTACAGACTATAGATTGCTTCTGATTAGAACTTAAATTGCTCAGATACTCTTGTGCCAGCTGCAATCTCTTCGCGTCCAAACGTTTCGTTCCAGATTCTTTCTGCTCGCCGCTGTCTAGCTTTCTTGCTCAGAGTTTTGTTCGAGAAAAAATCGAAGCCCTAAAAGGAACCGGCTAGAAATAGAGTGAAGCTTAACGCCTAGAGTTCTTCCAGTGCCAAGAATACTCTCTAATATGCGCTGTCGCACCGTATCCGCATGCTGCGCATCTCTTCTTGTGAATGTTGTAGGCTCTCCGACCGCATCGACGACATACAATATGAGTCTTCGAGCTCCCTCTCTTACCGAACGATGGTGTACCTTTCCCCATCCATCATCACCTTGGAGGAGGACTGATGAGAACTACGTTGTCTCCTCTCACTATGATTGTTCCAAGCTTCCTCGGATTACTCGAATCACTAGCATCCTCAGCCTCTTCAAGAACAAGGTTCATATGTTGATCGAAACTGCACAACTTCCCTCTAACTGTTCTACCGCCCTTCAATTGAACCAGAACAATCTTGTTTAAGCTCTCTTCGAATATCTTCGTCGCGACCTCAGACACGGTTGACTCACCAAATCAAATATTCAACTTTAAGGGTGAGAGAGGTTGATTTAAAGGTTGTCGTGATGGGGGAACAGGCTTTCGCAATCTCAAAACGCCAATTGAGAGAGAAAGAAACAAAGAAGATTCTATCAGAGTTCAAAGCCTCCTACAGCATAGATGAAAGAACCTTCAGCCCGAAGCCGAAAGCCGAAATAGCGGAAACTGGAGATGAAGCCTTGATATTCATTGACAATCGACCGGTCATACTGAGAAGAGGGGGAAAGCTCTTCCCTGCCTTAGCGTTTAATGAAGCGCTTAACGCTCTGCCTAAGGCTGTCGTTGATATGGGAGCCATACCCCACATATGCAATGGAGCGGACATAATGGCTCGAGGGATAAGATCAATCGAGGGAACTTTCCAAGAAGGAGCAACAATTCTTGTAGTTGACGAGAGATTTAGAAAATCCCTTGCAATAGGATTGACGCTGGTGAACTCCAATCAAATGAAGGAGATGAAGCAAGGCAAAGCTATCTCGAACATTCATTTTGTTGGAGATCAATTCTGGCAGATCCTCAGGCAAAAATAGAGCCTTCTTCACAGTAAATCCCGCTGGAAACTAGCCTTAAATACGCTTCCGAAGGATGCGAATTGACAAATCTACGCACATGCCGAGGCTACGCTTGACCGGAAATTTGGCTAAATTTTTCACGATTTATGTCATAAATACACCGTCTTTGCCTTCATGGATATCGACGGAAACTTCGATCAGCAAGCAAACGCTTAAAGTATTGTATGGCTATTCACTCTCTAAGTGTGTATTTAGCCCTAACCTTATGACCGAGTGTAATTGCCGGAAGGAAGCAGTGTGAAGACCTCGAAAGCCGAGCAATCCTTGTACGTGAAGGCTCTGCCTTTACACGCTTTATCGGATATAGACCAGATCAAGTCTGAGATAAGACTTGGAAATGTTCTCATAGTGAGGATAACTCCTCTCGCAAAGAAGAGCGTTGAAGAAACGAAGCACGCGATAAATGAATTATGCAACTTCATAAAGAATGAGGGGGGCGACATAGCTAGACTCGGCGAAGAGAGGATAGTTATAACTCCGCCTTCCATAAAGATATGGAGAAGCAAGCAGGAAGCTTCTGAACAGCATCGCTTGAAAGAACAATCTATAGCGATCCAGTGAGGATATCCCGGTCTCAGTTTGAAGGCTTTACCTCAGCCTGATCGTCTCCAAATTCTCCGGAGCCAAACTGCGAAGTTTCAGCAGCCTCGCTACACTCTGAGCGGTCATCTCGCACTTCTTCCTTTCACCATGATTCACTATAACTCGATTCGGTTTAGGCGACATCTTATGGATGAAGCTCAGTATCTGGTTTCTATCAGAGTGTCCTGAGAACCCTTCGATAGATTCTACACGCATCTTTATAGTGACAGCCTCCATCTTTCCAGCTGCATTCATAAGAGAGACTTCCTTCAGCCCGTTTCTTATTCTGTTTCCTAGCGTGCCCTCGATCTGGTAGCTGACGAAGATCAGCGTATTCTTCTCGTCTTGAGCTAGACGCTTGAGGTAGTCTATGGCAGGTCCACCTTCAAGCATCCCAGACGTAGCCATTATCACTGAAGGCCCTCCTGCCAAGATTTCATCTCTCTCGTCGGGATGGTTAACTGTAACGAAATAGTCTGATTGGAACGGATTGACGTCTTGATGAAGTA
>Ga0315309_1000298_pt1 | contig 29719 bp, 38 predicted proteins | sample TDP4_MG_FD_203080 | JGI IMG/M metagenome (GOLD analysis project Ga0315309, IMG submission 203080) | Freshwater sediment microbial communities from Lake Towuti, South Sulawesi, Indonesia - TDP4 | ecosystem: Environmental > Aquatic > Freshwater > Lake > Sediment | place: Indonesia: South Sulawesi...
GAGCCACGCCTCAAGCCTCAGAGATGTAATGGATCAGATCGATTATCGTTGGAAGAACGTTATGGACATAAGCCGTGCAGATCTGGACGGATGCGATATCGTCCTCCACTTCTGTGCTCAAGCCGATGTCCCCATGGGATTCACTTCTCCAGGGTATACGATCTATAATAATGTGATGGGGACTGTTTCAATCTTGGAGGTTTGCAGAGGAGCGAAGTTAGAGAAAGTTTTCATCGCTTCCAGTGCCAACGCGGTGCAACGTCCAAAGTATCTTCCTATAGATGCTGAACACCCTCCCAATCCCGTGAACCCTTACGGAGCAAGTAAGGGAGCTCAAGAACTTATGGCGTGGGCTTGGCACCGAAGCTACGGAGTTCCCATAATCATCTACAGGAACGGTGTAATTTACGGTCCAAAGATGAGAAAGGAGATCTTCATCTATAAGTGGCTTTGGAACATACTGCACGATCAGCCATGTTTACTTGAGGGTGGAGATCAGACAAGAGATCCCACCTTCGTTTCAGACACTATAGACGCTTGGCTACTCGGAATAGAAGCGGAGCCAGAGAACGTTGTAGGACAAATTTTCCAAATAAGTTACGGCAAAGAATACAAAGTAAGCCAAATTCTCAAGGAATGCTTTGATGCAGCAGGAAAGAAAGTTGAAGTGATCAAACAGACATATAGACCCGGAGAGGAAGGGATGAGAGAATACTTCTCAATTGAAAAGGCAAGGAAGATCCTACGTTACAAGCCGAAAGTAGGATTGAAAGAAGGGTTAAAAAAAACTGTTGATTGGATGGTAAACGAATGAAGACGGCAGTCATAATGTGTACTGGCTCATATTATTCTCCTTGGACCTCTTACACTGTAGCTTCCACTTATGTAATAGGAGACTTCATAGTGGTCGTGAATGCTGGATTCGATTTGAGGAATCCGAGTCTCGAAGTGACCGATGTCCCCTTGAAAGAGGTGTCCCGTGACATAGAGCAACTGGATTTGGAGAGGAAGATAATTGAGGTGACGGATATTTCTCGACTGAAACGTAAGTTACCTTTAATGTCTCAGAAGGTTGCTAACGAGCTGAAAATCAAACAATGGTATGACCTGAGAGGAAGAAATATGACATTGGCAAGCGAGGTTGCCTACGATGAGGGGGCTGGAACGGTTCTCCGTATTGACACTGATCAAGTAGTCTACAAAGATGCTCTAGGACTTAGAACCAGGACAGACGCTCTAATCCTATACCAATACGAGTTTCAAGGAGACATCTATCATTTAGCGGATCCCGGACCGTCAGACCCCTTCAACGATAGTGTTTACCTTTACCCCATCCACAAGGACGACTGGTACATCGGAGGGTTAGCCCCCGTCATACATGCCGATAGGAAACCATGCTACGATATGCATGCAGCCCACCTACGCCAATGTAACCCAACCGACCTGAGCCAAGAGGAATGCCACAGACATTTCAGGGACAGGTTCCTCTTCCACGAGTGGAGCAATAACTACGCCGAGTTCAACCGGGAACTTTTCGAGAGGGCGGATCAGATGGCGAGGGAGGCTCTTACGCGCAAGGGAATACCCTCAGATGTATTACCTCCCGAAGTGACCCTGACCTTGCCAAGGGCCTACATAGAGGAGATGCTTAGAGGTTGAGTCATGATTCTATCCGAGACAATGTCCAACCTAGCATTAAAGAAGGTGTATAGATATCTCAGATAACGGAACCGACTGGGGTCGTTTCGCCGACGAAGTTCTGAACTGGGACACCATCCCTGGGGGACAGAAAAAGTGGGGAAACTACTTCGACTACCAGTTGGGCTTCCGTGTTGATGAGGTTTTCAGGAGTAGCTTTGACCACGGGTCTGGTCTACTTCTGGATTTCGGGTGTAGCATAGGTAAATGGGTTCCCATCGTTGAGTCGATGGGCTATAAGTACATAGGCTTTGATCAATCTTCGAAAGCCCTGAAAATCGCTAATGATCTGCATTATCAAAGGTCTTTCATAAGAGGAATGGGCCAGTTCCTACCGTTCAGGTCATCTGTTTTCGATGTCGTGATTGAGGTAACAGTATTCCAGCATAATTCTAATAGAACAAAATCTGTCATGCTAAGGGAGATCAGGCGTGTGTTGAAGAACCTTGGGGTTTTCTTTCTCTTCGACGGGATATTTAATGACAAACCGGAGGATTACACCGATGACCGTTGCTTCACGAAACAAGGCTGGGTCAGGTTCACCGAAGGTCACGGGTTTAAGCTGAAGAGATTCAAATTTCCCATATTTCAATTCGTGAAGGTCGATTTATGATGAGGGTTCTCGTAACAGGTGGTGCGGGCTTCATAGGAAGTCACCTTGTTGAGCGCCTAGCCAAGATCGGCAAAAAGGTTTACATTATCGACAACCTCTACGAGGGGAGCAAAAGCAATCTGGAAGGTATAAACTACAAGCTTTACGTCGGAAGCATATGCTCCTTCGATTTCTACCATATGGATAAAATGGAGGCAGTTTTCCACTTGGCCACTAGGAAGATGGTTCACGCCTTGGCACACCCTTTCAAAGACCTTAGAGTTAACGTTGAAGGCACATTACGGGTCTTGGAGGCGGTGAGGAAATGGGATGCCTCAATTGTTTACACCTCATCGGGAACCGTCTATGGGGAGCCTACTGTTTTCCCTACCCCAGAGGATTATCCGACCAAGCCATTGAACCCCTACGGGGTATCCAAATTGGCGGGTGAGGAGTACTGCCGACTCTACCACCGTCTCTATGGCCTTAGAACCCTGATTCTCAGGTTGTTCAGCGTCTATGGTCCTAAGCAGAACTACCTCGGCGTAATCCCTAAGTTCATCAAGCAGGCGTTAAACGGTGAACCGTATACGGTGTGGGGAAATGGAGAGCAGAAGAGGGTCTTCACCTACGTGAGCGACTGTGTCGACGGCATTCTTTTAGTTGCGGAACAGGGCGAGAGCGGGGAAACCTACAATCTAGGTGACCAAAGGCCCTACTCGATCTTGGAGCTTACCGACTTGGTTTCTGAAGTGTTGGACGTATCGAATCGTGTAGTTTTTACTGAGAGGATGAAGGGCGACCTAGATATGACGTACCCCTCCATATATAAGATCCATGAGATTGGCTGGTCCCCAAAAGTAACGCTTAGGGAGGGTCTGGCGCAGACGACTGGATGGGTGAGGCGGAATGTCGTTTAGCGTTGTCGTGACCAATTGGAACAGGACCGACGTGCTACCTACTGCCGTACAGTCAATACTGGCGCAACAGGGCATCGACGAGCTTGAAATAATTATCGTGGACGACGCCTCCGAGGACGACAGCTTGGAGAAGGCGGTTAAGCTGAAAAGACGACACCCAGAGACTATCCGATTGTTTGAGACACATGAAAGCCTAACCCACAGCTTCGTCCTCCCAGCTAACATCGGGATGAAAAGGGCGAAACACCCTTACGTAGTCTTGAACCCAAGCGATACGATACAGTTGTCACCAGCCAACTTCAAGGAACACCTCCGCTTGTTAAGAGCCGACCCCAACGTTCTATCCTTCCCCCACCTCTACAATCTCAGCGACTGGAGATATTCAAAGCATAGCTTAGCTGGTTGCTGCACTTTGAAAAATCATGTTTTCAAGCTTAAGGGCTGGGATGAGCGGATGTACGGCTGGGGATGTGACGACATAGATTTCGGTGAGCGAATAGGGATGATAGGGGTCAGACACGCTTACGGAGAATGTAACGCCTATGTTCTCCATGTCGACCTTAAGCTTAGGTCCGAGGTTGCTAGGAGAGCTGTTAACCATTATAATGATGAGATAAGCGCACAGAATCAGCGGTCAAGAACCTATGCACCGAATGAGACTTGGGGCGAACACCCGAAGCTGGAGGAGATAACGTGAATCTTCGACAAGTTTTTGAAAACTACAATGACCGGCATTTCATATTCGCTTATCTAGGAGGGAATCATGGAGATCGGTTAATCCATACTGGGTTGAAGAAGCTGGCTGATGAGACCGAGATTAGCTTTGAAGACATGTCTATTGAGGGGTTTTCGCTTGACATACCTCTACCAGTAAAATCAGATACAGACGTGATTTACATCACCCCAGGCGCATATAACAGAGTGTTTTCTGGAACACTACAAGTGTTCAAAAGCCTCTACAGAAGGTATCCCAAGAACTTGTTGATTCATGGTCCTAGCACGGTGGAGTTCAGGGACTTCAAGTATCAAGATTTTCCGCCGAACCGTGAAAACGTCATCTTCTTCGCTAGGGAGCGGAACACCTTTAAGTATATGAGGCTGAAATACGTGCAAACTTACTTAGACTTAGATACCTCGTTTCATTTAACCAGAGATAGTCCAGAGTTCAAAGCCTTCATCCAAGGCGTAAGCATAGAGGAGGGGCACAGCCTTTTGGTTTACAACGCCGACTACGGCAGACACCTGATCCCGAAAGAAATCGACCCCGGAGAGTATGACATTGTTTCAGACCCTACACACGAACAGTTCATCACATGGTTATCCATCATATTAAAGGCGTCAAAGATAGTGTCGAATAGACTTCACACCATCGTATTAGCGACTATCGCTGAAAAGAGTGACTTAACGATTTACTCAACCCAGTTCCATAAGAACAGGAGTATGTGGGAGTACTGTTTGAAGGATAGGGGAGTGAAATGGATCGGACCCGTGAGAGCTGAGTGAAATGAAGTACAACCGTTTCTTTAGTGTAGTTATCCCTTACTTCATTCATAAACACTACTTGGAGAACTTGGTTGAGAGTATCCATCGTCATGGGGATATGCCGTTCGAGATCATCGTCCACGACGATAGAGGTATAGATCATTCCAGTGCAACAATCAAGGACAAAGTTTCAACCATAATCCTAAACCTTGGGAAAAACTTGGGGTTAGCGGCTGCCGCGAACCGTGCCATAGCTTGCGCCAACAGCAAATACATCCTCTTCTTGAACCAAGACTGCGAGTTGGTTAGACCTTGTTTAAGGGACTACGCTAAGGTATTGGACAAGCCCTATGTAGGTATTCTAAGCCCCTACGGTGATCCTTATCCCCAGAACAGCACCGAATGGATTGAGGCGGAAGGCGTCAAGTTCACACTTAGACCTGGCATAGCGGGATGCTGTGTCTTAGCTTTCCGCAAAGAGGTTTGGGAAGAAACGGGAGGGTTTGAGGAAGTAATCTCTGGATGCTCAGACACGACATTGATGTACAAGATGTACCATGCCGGCTATTTCCGAGCGGTTGTCTTGGGAGAGAAACGTATCCGAAATGTGAGCCTTGAGGAACACGGGAACAGGGACACAACAATTGGTCCTTATGGAGACTGCAATTACCCCAGAGTATTCAACTTAGATAATTATGAACAACTATGCCGTGAAAGAGCATGGCAGTGTCAGCGACTGCAGGATGAGCATCAGAAAGAGCCGGCGGGCATATCAAACCTCCATTACTGGCATAGCTACAGCGTTGAACTGATTCCTCAGGACGGGGTCATAACAAGCATAAACTGGGAGATCGCCGAAAGGCACGGACAAGCTAGATGGAAAAACATCATAAGAAAAGAGGAGATTATGAAGAGCGGGTTAGATTCAGATGAATAGGGTAGAATATAATGAGCTTTTTCTTAGATACCGTCCAGTCCAAAATATTGAGGAGTTTTTCTGGCTTGTCAACTTGGTTGAAGCTCTTAAGCCTGAAACCATCATAGAGATTGGTGTTGAAAATGGTGGCAGTCTAAAGTTCTGGGATAAACTTCTTCCGTCCAGCGGGTTGCTTATCGGCAAAGATATCACCCCTACAACAGCTGACAGGTTCAGCTGGTGGAAGGATAGTGCCCATATCATCAAGCTTATAACTGGCGACAGTACGGATCCAAACACCGTTAGGAGAACCGAAGAAGCTCTTCAGGGAATGCTTGCAGATTTCCTTTTCATCGATGGCAATCATAGTTTTCAGGCCGTCTCGGAGGACTTTAAGAATTACTCTCCGTTCCTAAAGTCAGGCGGACTAGTGGGGTTTCATGATGTGGTTTATCATCATGAGGTAGGCGAATTCTTCCGCTCGTTACCGAGGAGGAAGGAGAAGATGACCGTCTTTGATCGTACGCGTGGGCATATTTTAGGAACTGGAGTCTGGTGGAAACCTGAATACGAAGAATTATGATGACCCATATTGTGAAAGGGAGGAGATTCACCGTGGATAAGGTTCTTTTCGACCAAATATTGAACAGTCATCACCCTGTTCAAGACCCCGACGAGTTTTTCTGGCTCGTCAACTCCGTTGAAGCCCTTAAGCCTGAAAGCATCATAGAAATTGGTGTCGAGAACGGCGGTAGCTTCAAGTTTTGGGAGCAACTCCTGCCTAAGAACGGCCTGCTGATAGGAGTAGACGATTATGGCAAGGTGAAGTGGGACTACCGCAACAGCGATAGAAAGATATATCTGGTGGAGGGTGACTCCCGAAGCGCTGAAACCGTATTGAAGGTAAAGGAACTGCTTAACGGAGCTACAATAGACTTCCTCTTCATTGACGCTACCCACACCCCTGAAGCTGCTAGGCAGGACTGGATGAACTACGGTCAGTTTCTTAGAAGCGGAGGTATGGTTGGGTTCCACGACCTAGGCTTGGTTCGGACGTTCTACGATACGCTTGAAGGCAGGAAAGCCGAGAAAGGCGTAACCATGGGAACAGGTGTATGGTGGAAACCTTGAATGTGAAGATTTCAGTCGTAACCGTGACGAAGAGGCGAGGATTAGACCCTGTAAGGTGGACGCTTGAACGGCAAACGTTCAAAGACTTCGAGTGGATTATTGTAGATGACCTGTTTGAAATTCGACGGGAGAAGATTAGAGGTTGGCTTTCAGACTTCCCTTTTCTGTGGAAGCACCTACCAACAAAGGCTCGGACGCAAGTTCCAAGCGTCTGGGAAACCCGCGACAGCGTAGACTACTACTTTAACAATACTCAACGGAAATGGACGCCTATGACGGGCAAGGTTGCGTCAAGCTACAACACAGCGATCATCCATATGAACGGAAGCCTTATGGTGGTTCTGCATGACTTCACGCTTAGCCAGCAAAACAACTACCTTGAAAGGTTCTGGGACGCGTACGAGAGCTTCCCGCACCGTCAATTCTGCGGCGTGAACCGTATCGCATCGCCCCAATTCGGCGCCCAAATCAACGAGAGCAAGAACTTAGGAGAGATATACGGATTCGCTCCGGGAACCGATTTCATGCGGGTGAATCCTACTGAACAGCGAGGTCTCTGCTGGGGGCTCCAGCGTAACCTGAACTACGATGAATGGGTAGAATCGCTGATTGCGCCTACTGAAACGTGCTCAGCCTATCCGCTTGAGGGCATGTTAGAAGTTAACGGGTGGGATGAGCTGTGGGATCGGTGGTCTGGCGGCTTGGAGGGGAACATGGTCTGGAGGCTCAACATCGCTGGATGGAAAATGATGCATAACGATGCGGTGCACGCAGTATCCATCTGGCACCGAGACCTTGAATCTCATTTCCACCCGCATGAACATGTCAACCCTGCGTATAATGAGCCCTTTGACCTACTTCCGCATGACAAACCTGCTAATCCCTGGTTCAACCTATGGGAAATGAGGGTAAAGAAATGAAAGTAGTGAAACTGGTTGCACCTAGAAGAGTAAATATCTTCGAGGAGCCTATGCCGGAGCTCTCACTGGGTCAAGTTCTCGTCCAAGTGGCGTCCGTAGGAATCTGCGGTTCAGACCTTCACTATTTCAGACATGGTGGCCTCGGATCTCACATGAAAAAACTGCCCGTGACCTTGGGGCATGAAGTGTCAGGCGTAGTGGCTGACCCGAACAAAAGCCGAGTCTTTAAGAGGGGGGATCGTGTAGCAGTGGAGCCTTCGCTTTACTGTGGAATATGCGATTACTGTGAACGCGGTCTACAACACTTATGCGATCACATGAAGTTCCTAGGATCTAACGGTGAGGGAGCACTTCAAGAGTTCTTGACCCTATACGAGAGACAGCTTACGCGGATACCGGACTTTGTTAGTTTCGATCAGGCTGTGATGCTTGAACCTTTAGGAGTGGCGGTTCACTCTGTTAGAAGAGCTGGTCCAAACATTGGAGATATTATAGGAGTGTATGGCGTTGGAACGATAGGTATGTTGATAGTTCAAGTATCGAAAGTCTTGGCGTCAAGTTATATTTACTGTTTCGACAGGCTTTCTTATAGGTTAGACTTCGTAAGAGATAATTATGGGGTAGAATTTACCTTTAGTCATCCCCACGATTCTGGCAGGATCCCTCAAGCAGACATCTCTTACGATGCAATTGGAGCTCAAGAAAGTGTGGATTTATGTTTCAAGAATACTGGAAAGGGTGGGAAGGTGGTTTTGGTCGGGATTCCAGAAGTTGATCATCTAGTCTACAATCCCCACATAGCCCGAATAAAAGAACTTACCATTTACAACTCTAGGAGATCTAATAAAACCGTTCAACTATCCTTAGATCTTCTTTTACAACGTAAGGTTTCCTTCAACGGTATGATCACTCATGTCTATCCTGTTGAAAAGGTGCAGGAAGCCTTTGAAATCGCTACGGATTACAAGGACAGAGTGATAAAAGCCGTTATCCACCTAGTGTGAGGCGAGCCAAATGGGAGTCGTGATAATCGGGGGTGCCGCTGGGTCTAAGATAGCCCAAGACATTTACATGCTCCACAAGGTCCCCATCATAGGATTTATGAACAACTATGTCCAGAAAGACCTCAAACACCACTTACACTCGCCTGTCTTAGGGGACTATAAGGAAAACTTGGATTTACTGAGATCTCAAGATGTCGACTATTTTGTGGCAACTGGAATAAACTCGATGAGAAAGAGTATCGTTGAAGAATTGGTCCATCTCTTAGGGAAGCCTCCCGTCAACGCAATACATCCCACAGCAGTTATATCCGCTTCGGCGAGGATGGGGAGCGGAAACTTAGTAATGCCCCTTGCCACCATTAACGCTTACGCTGTAATAGGTAACGGAGTCATCATCAACACCCATGCCGTAATCGAACACGATAACAAGATTGGGGATTTCGCCCAGATAGCTCCAGGCGTACACTTAGGAGGGTACGTTATTGTTGAAGACCTAGTTTCAGTAGGGATAGGTGCCTCAGTGCTTCCCCACGTAACTATAGGTGAAGGAGCGACCGTGGCCGCTGGTGCCGCTGTCGTAAGGGATGTGAAGCCTTACACATTGGTGGCTGGGGTTCCCGCCGTTTATAAAAAGGATGTGACAAAATGAGGGTTCCAAAGTTCGGGTTAAAGTTTGACTTGGATCAAATAGAAAGGTTCAAGCAGATTAGCGAGGAGATTCTGACGGCTGATAAGCCGATTAGTAATGGGGAATGGGTGGAAAAGTTTGAAGATCAATTCGCTAGGTTCGTGGGAGCCAAGTACGCGGTTGCGGTAGGCTCTGGTACCGACGCCTTGGAAGTAGCGTTAAGAACCCTGGAAGTGAGGGATAAGACCATTATAATTCCCACTAACACGATGATCGCTACGGCTCTCGCCGTCGAGAGGGCTCAAGCATCATTTTTACCTATAGATATAGAAGATCAGACTTTCACACTTAACCCCACTATCCTCGAGACCGTGCTTAACAATTTAAGGGCTAAAGTAGGAGCAGTGATTATTGTCCATATAGGGGGAATTATCTCAAGACATATCCCTGAAATAGTGCGACTTTGCAGGGACTATGGAGTACCTTTGATAGAGGATGCTGCTCAAGCTCATGGATCAACCTTTGGGAAACATAAGGCTGGAAACATAGGAGCACTTGGATGCTTCAGTTTCTCCGCTACAAAGGTAATGACCACAGCAGAAGGCGGCGCGGTCACCACCAACGACCAAGAATACTATGAGAAGATGAAGTTCATCAGAAACTTTGGGTCTTCTCCAGAGGATATTCATCTTCACACCCTAGTTGGAGGAAATTTTAAGATGACGGAGTTTCAGGCAGCGTTAGGGTGTTTAGAACTGGAAAGGGTGAAAGGCAGAATTGGAAAGAGAAGAACCTTGTCTTACGAGTATATCAAGAGGCTGGAGCCTCCTTTCTATCCAGTCGAGCCTAATGGCGATCCCTCTTTCTATAAGCTAATCGTTAGATTCAACGGAGATAGAAAACAGTTAAAAGAACATTGTAGAGAGCGAGGGGTAAGTCTAACTGGAGAGGTTTACCCTTATCCCATTCATCAGCAGCCAATCTTTAAGAGACACTACTCCGACTTAACCTTCCCAGTAGCCGAGTCGTATTGTAAACATCACATCTGCCCTCCCAATTTCCCTGAACTCAGCATAGACCAAGTCAGATATGTATGCGATGTTCTCAACCAGTGGTGACTGGAACTGAATGTACTGTTTCTAGATAAGAACTTGAGGGGAATAGATAAACTTGGGTTTCTCTACATAGCAAGAGTCCTAAAGGAGGGAGGATGCGGCGTAGATTTCCTTCAGACTGATTTTGACGATCCAATCAAGTATTTACAAAACCACAAAATAGACTGGGTTATGTTCAGCATAATGACTGGGGAACAGTTTTACGTCAGAGAGATGGCTGCGAGGATCAAACGTCTTTTTCCTCACATCAAAATATGTGTCGGGGGACCTCACGTAACTTTTGACCCTGATTATCCTAAAAGGGAGAGTAACGTTGATGTGTTCGTCAGGGGACCTGGAGAGCTCGTTATTAAAAAAATAGTCGAAGGCGTAATTAAGGACAGAATCGTGTTAGCACCTTTTCCAGAGATAAATTCGTTACCGACACCTTATAGAAAAATCATGTATAAGTATCCCGAATTCCGAAAAGCCGGGATGAGACGATTCATCACCATGAGAGGCTGCCCCCACAGTTGTAGTTACTGCTTCAACGCAACCCTCAGAAAAATCTATCCAGATCATCTTCGGAAAATGTTGCAGAGAAGATATCCAGAGAAGGTTATTAAAGAGATATTGGAGGTAAGGAGAGAATTTGGACTCAGCTATGTTTACTTTAACGATGATAACTTTGCCATGAACCGTAGCTGGCTCGACAGGTTCTGTAAGTTATATAAGAAAAGAGTCGGCCTTCCCTTCGGTACGGGTATGAGGGCTGACTATGTCACTCGTGATCTACTCAGAATGCTTAGAAATGCCGGAATGGTTTTCACAAATTTTGCTTTAGAAACCGTGGATGAAGACCTTCAGAGGAACCTGTTGAAGCGGGGAGGTAAAATAGATAACAACCAGATATTGAAGGCAATTCAGTGGTGTCGGGAGTTAGGGATTAAGACCCGACTATTGAACATGATCGGTCTACCTATCCCAAATCCCCTAAAGGAAGCTCTGGACACCCTCAAATTTAACATGAAGGTGAGGCCGACAGATAGCTGGGCGGCGGTATACCAGCCGGAACCCAACACAGAACTCTACTATTACTGTGTTACAAACGGATACTTGAACCCAGTGGATCTGGAAGATACTCAAAGCACTCAAACATTTTATGGAAAAAGTGTCTTGAAAATTAGAGATAAAGATAAGATAGAACGCCTTCAGAGATGGTGGTATTTTCTTGTCCGTTATAAGGTGAACCTTAATTTTGTGAAATATCTTTTAGAAGTAGATCTCTCAGAAGAAACGGAGAAAAAATTGAGACTAACACGCCTAATGATGGCGAAGAAAAAATTGTATCTAGGAGGATAAGCTATCTCCTCCGTTACTCTGACGCTTTGGGATTAGGCAACACTATCACGAATTAGTCACATCCTTTTCACAAAACTTTTTACCCGCTACACCTAAGGATAAAGAAGATCATGGTCATCAGCGGAAAGGGAGAAAGGAGTGAAGGCTCTAATAACAGGTGGATGCGGGTTCATCGGCTCCCATCTGGCAAATTATTTGAGAAGAAAGGGACACGAAGTCTTAGCCGTTGATATTAAGCCACTGAGAAGCTCCTATCTTCGTTTAGAAACGTCATTCCGCCAAGCGGATCTGCGAAAATTTCCATCCTGCTTGGAACTAACCAAGGGCGTCAACTACGTCTACCATTTAGCAGCGAATATGGGTGGAATCGGGTATATAACCAGAGTCCAAGCTCCCATAATGAGGGATAATACGTTGATGAACTTGAACATTCTAGAGGCCTGCAGAGTAAATCAAGTCCAACGTGTCTTCTTTTCATCCTCTGCATGTGTGTATCCATTATACCGTCAAGAGCAGGCTTTGGTTGAAGGTTTGAGGGAAAGTGATGTTTATCCCGCCAACCCTAACGAGTCCTACGGCTGGGAGAAATTGTACATGGAGAAGCTGATGGAGGCGTATCATAAGGATTATGGATTAAATGTTAGGATCGGTCGTCTCCACAACATATATGGTCCTCACGGACCGTATAAAGGGGGACGCGAGAAAGCTCCAGCAGCTCTCTGCCGTAAAGTCGCCTTGGCGGAGGACGGCGGATCCGTCACGGTTTGGGGGAACGGCGGCCAAACCCGTTCATTCCTTTACATCGACGATTGCCTACGAGGTGTGGACATGCTCATGGAGTCAGATTATGATAAGCCGTTGAACATCGGGTCAGACCGCTTATTGACCGTAGACGAGTTGGCTCAGATCATCATCAGGATAAGCGGGAAAAATCTTAGCTTACGACATGACCTTAGTAAGCCTCAAGGAGTCCGGGGTAGAAATGCGGATTTGACGTTGGTACGAAAGATTCTCGGATGGGAACCTAGTATAGGCCTAGAGGAGGGTCTTCGGAGAACCTACGATTGGGTATGTCAAGAGATGGGAAAGTGTTAGTGGTAACGTTCACAACGATAAATCCTTGCATCAACCTTCTAGAAAGCTACGTTGATAACTTCTCCTCCTTTGGACACTGGGATGTAGGGTTTATAATCGTCGGCGATGTCAAGACACCTCCACTTCACCGTGCAACTGAGAAGGTTCGGGAGAAGGGCTTCAACTGCGAATACTTGGACATCGAAGCTCAGAAAACATGGTTAAAGAAATACCCGGACATAAACCGTTACATTCCCTTTAACAGTGATAACCGAAGGAATATTGGATACTTGAGAGCCGCTGAACTTAGCTACGATATAATAGTGAGCATAGACGATGATAACTATGCTCTACCTGAAGAGGATTTCTACGGACACCATAGAGTAGGAACTGTCCAGACAATGAAATCCGTGGAGTCACCTAACAAGTGGTTTAACCCGTGTAGCCTACTGGCTTTCGACCAGGCTAAACCCTACATGCGAGGCTATCCATTAAGCAAACGTTTCAACGATGAATACACCTTCTCTCAGGATCGAGGAACTGTGGTCTTGAACATGGGATTGTGGCTGGGGGATCCTGATGTAGACGCCTTCACAAACCTCACTCAGCCCTGCAAATCAACTGGCTACAAGGAAGAGGGACAGATAATGGTTAAACCCCGCGTTTACACTCCTATCAACAGCCAGAATACCGCTTTTCACAGATCAATCCTTCCATGCTACTACTTTGTCTTAACTGATCTGACAATGCACGGGTTAAACTTGGGTAGATATGGTGACATCTGGCAAGGGTTCTTCGCTAAAAAAGTCATAGACGCTGTTGGAGACCGAGTCACCATCGGTCACCCGTTGACGATGCACAAGAGGAACAAGCATGACTTAGTCGATGATTTAAAGAAGGAACTACTCGGCATAACCATTAATGAGAGGCTTTCCACATGGCTGGGGAACCTCGAGATTAACTCGAAGACTTACTTCGATGCATACTTGGAAATTTCGGAGGCTTTAAACAGGGATAGACAGCTTTTTGGAGGCAAGGTTATCCGAAAATATCTCGGGAAAGTGAGTGAAGCTATGTACGTATGGCTTGACACTTGCGAGGAGATATTGGAAGTTTAGTTTGAAACTCATCATACTCACAAGATTATCACAATACTTTTTAAGTCAATCCCGCATACGTCATGGCGAAAATTATGAGGGTATGTGGAATCGTCTTAACTTTAAACGAAGCTCCGAGAATTGAGGAATGCCTCAAATATCTAAAACCCCATGTTTCGTATCTCTTAGTCCTCGACGACGAGAGCACCGACAATACTGTTGAGATCGCTAGAAAATACGCTGACAAAGTCGTCGTGAAGCATCTAGGTCCGGGAATGGCTGAGAAGCGAAACTACGCTATGAGGCTTGCGCCCAAATGGTGCGGTTGGATCCTTTTCTGTGACGCAGACGAGAGGTTCGACTATGGATGGCTAAGTAAGTTAAAGCGGCTTCCAGAGCAAGGAGTAAATTGTTTCCGGTTTCCACGGTTGAACCTTCCGAATCCAGGCTTCTCCTACCCAGACTGGCAGGTCAGATTTTTCAGGAACGACATAGACTTCGAGTGGAGAAACGAGGGACATCCCGATCTGGGAAATGACCTACTCTACAGTAAGAAGGAGGACAAGCGTCTAGACCAGTTGCCAAGAGTTACAACCTTGGATTCCTATCCCATCCTCCATCTCCCACGCAGAAACGATATAAGGAGACCGTGGTGGTGAAGTTTAACCGTCTCTTAGTTACGGGTGGAAGCAGCTTCATAGCCACCAACTTTTTCCACTTCCTCTTGACCCTCTCAGAGGAAGAGCAACCTGAGATCAGACTCTTCGATAGACGTTACGGGCAGGATTTAACCCGTTGGGAGGATGTTGAGAAGGCTTGGATCTGGGAGCCTGACGCCTGCATAAATTTTGCGTCCTACACTCACATAGATGATTCAATTAAGAACCCTGGGAAGTTCTGGGTGAATAACATCACACTCATGTTTAATGTCTTGGAGGCTTGCCGTAAGTATAACACTAGACTTCTTCAAATCTCAAGCTCGGAAGTTTACGGGACAGAAGTCTATACTCCCCAAGACGAAAACCATCCTATTCAGCCCCACTCGCCTTACGCTTTAACCAAGGTTGTACAGGATCGTGCGTGTTACGCTTGGTGGCAGACTTATGGTCTGAGCATTTCAATTGTTCGTCCATTCAATCAGTTTGGACCCTACCAGCAACGCCAAAAGCTGATTCCAAACTTCACTTACAATATTCTCCACGGTTCGCCGCTCACAGTCTACGCTCAGGGAAAGGCTCGGAGAGACTGGCTCTATGTAAAGGATACCGTTAGGGGCCTCTGGATGGCTTTAAATAGTCTTCCTGCAGGGGAAGTTGTGAATCTTGCAACGGGGAAGAGTTGGAGCGTCATTGACGTAGCTAACCTGTTGAAGGAGATTGTTCCGAGGGTCTCAGGTAAACCTGACTTATCCAAGATTGTCACAGTTCAGCATGTAGATGACCGGTGGGGACATGTCTTTCATTTGGAGGGTAGTTATGAGAAAGCGAAGCGGTTGCTGGGTTGGGAGCCGAAATACACATTCCCCCAAGCGTTGGAAGAAACGGTAAAATGGTATCTTCAGAATGAGTTTGCGGTGCCTTACAGGAGGGGAGGAGAGTAGTGAAAGCATTAATATTGGCGGGTGGAAGTGGCACTCGGCTTAGACCCGTCACAAAAGCAGTGAACAAGCATCTTCTTCCCATCTATAACAAACCAATGATCCTCTATGGCATCGAAGCGTTGACAGATTCGGGAATCAAAAATGTCATCATCAGCATATCCTATGTGAACCCTTACGGATTCATGGAGCTTCTCCGTGATGGTTCGGAATATGGGATCCACATAAGCTATGTGTATCAGCGTGAAGTTAAGGGTATTGCGTGGGCTATCAATGAAGCTCAACCGTGGATAGGTGATGAATCGTTCATCGTCTATCTGGGCGACAACATATTTGTCGACGGCATCAAACCCCACGTTAAAGCGTTCATCGAGGAACCGACCAAGCCTTTAGTTCTCTTAAAAAGAGTCGAAGATATCGATGAAGCTCGTAGATATGGGGTGGCCGTGTTTGAGAACGGTTCGGAGAATCCCGAATCAGGTCATAAACCTGAAATCCTCCAATTAGTTGAGAAGCCTTCTGAACCTCCGAGCCCATACGTGCTACTCGGCTTATACTTTTTGACACCTGAGTTCTTCAAGATATTTCCTGAGCTTAAGCCCTCTGAAAGAGGTGAGTATGAGATTACAGACGCCTTGAATCATCTCATGCCAGTCAACTACGAAATATATCGGGGAGTGTGGTTTGATGCGGGAACATTTCAATCCATCCATAAAGCTTCTGAATATGTGATCGGGTGCCAATAAAATGATAGTTGGATGTGTTGGACTATACGGTGAAAGAGTAGAACAAGCAACGGTCGGAATCAAGCGTCTAAGACCATACGTAGATAGATACGTGGTGATTGTTGATGAAACCGTCACCGAAGAGCAGAAAGAGCAACTGCGAGGTTTAGGATGCGAGGTTTACTTCCATCCATGGGAAGACTCTATGGTAAAGATGCGTAACGAGTATCTTCAGAAGTGCCAGACATGGGACTGGATAGTGGTCCATGACCCTGACGAATGGTTCTGTGAGGAGTTCTGCAGGAATATCAGAAGAATATGTGAGAGAGCCGAGGCTGAAGGGTTGACTTTACTTTTAATCAACAGTCACGACACCACAATTAAGGTGGACGGATCGAAAGACAAGTCGGTCAGCGACTTCTTCAAGAACCTAATCTATCGTAAAACAGATGGCACACACTATGAGGGCGTAGGCGAAGTCAAAGAAGTACATGAAACATTAATCATTCCAGGAATCACTAAAGCCATGAGGTTGCCCAAGGAGAAGTACTGGTACGAGCATGTGAAGTATTGGTACGAAGTATGGGAGAGAGCGGCAAGAAACCTGTTCATAGCGGGCGGGGGAAACAATGTAGGAGAAAAAAACCCTTCTTGGAAGCCTCTAAGGGAGATATGTGATGAGCTAGGCTTAGAGAGCTGGCCTAAAGCAAGAGAATACTTCCGGAAAGGAAACATAGATTCACGGCTCAAGAAGTGGCTTTGGGATAATCGGTTCGAAGGATTCGACTATGACCATGAAGAAATGGAGTTCGGAAGATGGTATTTCGAGTATCTTCATCCTGAAGAAGCTGAGGGATGGAGGCCTGTGACTCAACTTGAGAGGGGAAGCCCAGCGGAAGTCATGCGGTACGTTGAAGAAACATACATGGAGGTTTTAGGAAGACATGCTGAGCAGCAGGGAAAAGAAATGTATTCCAAGGCCATTTTAAGTGGGAAACTTCGAAGGGAAGATTTACCTTTAGTCCTGAAACAGAGTCCAGAATACGTACAGAAAGTCGCGCGGCCAGCAGTTACAGAAGGAGAGGGGGTTAAGATTCAGATTCCCGTCAAAGCCGAGCTTCAGTTAACTGAAGCCTTATTCGTTGAAGCTATTATGAAAAGCAAAACATACTGGATAAGCATCAAACCTAAGATCGATATTGGTGCGTTCATCAAAGATTCAATGGATGAAGAAAAATGGAGCGAATTCCAGAAGTGGTTCTATTCATCAAAGCCTACTCTTGAGGAATTTATAGAGAAATTGAGAGAGGTATCTTAAGTTGCTTCCCATAGGTTGGGTTTCAGCTAGTCCCATAGCAAGCACTGGGTATGGAAGAGAGAGCAAAGAGATTGGCTACCGGCTAATAGATTTAGGAGTGCCGGTAACATTCATAGGTGCTCTCGGCGACGTTGTCATATGGGGGGCTGTAGAGGAGCAGGAAACTTTCAAAGGAAATAAAGCGAAGATTCTCGCCTTAACCAAGCCTCAATCAGCTGCTGCTGTGATAGAAAGCTACGCTAAGCAATATGGCTTCAAAGCAATTATTGGGTTCATGGATTCATTTGGCCTAGAATACTTAAATGATCTTAATCTTCCCGTTATGGGATACATTCCCATTGATGGTCCTTTCACTGGTAAGATGCATAACTACCTGAGAAACTACTATAAAATCATCGCTTACTCAAGGTTTGGATATAATGAGTTGTTGAAGTGGTATCCCCCATCTAAACTTGGCTTTATTCCCCATGGGGTTGATACTGAGAAGTTTCGCCCAATGAGTAAGAAGCAATACGAAGACGCAAGAGAATGGATGGCTGATACAAGTGAAAATGGAGATTTCGCTCCCCCAATCCCTGAAGACGCTGAGTTTATAGCCGTAGAAATGAGTGCCAATGTAGGTCCAAGAAAACTTCTTCCTCTTCTCATGAAAACTTGGAGTCGATTCTGCGAACAACATAGGAAAGCCCACTTATTCATTTTCACTAATGCCTACTCTGAGAGGGGAGGATACGACTTAATATCACATAGAATTGATCTGAAAATGGAAAAAAACATTCATTTCCCTAGGTATGATCCCATAATTCAACCTTGGCCAGATGAGAATTTAAGAAAACTGCTAGGTGCTGCAGATGTTTTTGTTCACATCGCCGTAGCTGAAGGATTTGGTCTTCCCTTAGTAGAAGCTTGTGCTTGCGGTACTCCTCCCATTGCACCTAGAAATTCTGCGCAGACAGAAAACGTTGAAGGACATGGATGGCTGGTGGAGAACATTGATGAAGATGAATACATCGACTTTCCCGTTTACGTTCCTACTTTACAGGAGTATCCTGTTCCAAGCCAGAAAAGCCTACTTAGGATGCTGGAAGAAGCTTACAACAATCCTGATTTAGTTAAGAAATATGGAAGGAAATCTAGAAGGTTTGTAGTGGATAATTATGCGTGGGATGTGGTTATGCCTCAGTGGCTGGAGTTTCTAGAGAGAACGGAGGAGGAACTTGAATTGTTCACTGAGCTTTACAAAGGTTTAGGGGCACCAATCACATAGATCGATCTACCATCCGTAAACTAAGGCTTCTAGGGTTGCAGTTGTTCCTGATGCTCCCCCTAAACTTACTCCTATAACATTACCTGAAACAGAAATCTTTTGAGGGGTGTAAACATCATGTGTTGCAGGGTTTGTCTGTGTTACCACTAAGTCAAAGACGTATTCTATCGTCGTCATGGTTGCAATCGTTATCTGTCCGTAAACTACTCCACCGCCACCTGGAATAATCAAGTTAACAGTGCCTGTTGCTACTTTTCTTGGGTTTTTCCATCCGCCTCTAACATTCACAGCCATAATTACTCACTTCAGATTCCTAATACGACTGCTTCTGCGTTGATTGTTCCTCCCTGCGCTACACCGACTAAAGTAATCCCTAGAACGTTTCCGCTAACATCTTTCTTCACCACGCTTCCTGGGTCGAAGAGAGGCTCAGTCTCTAAGTCAATCTCCAAAATAACCTCTATCGTATCTATCTCGCTAAAGGTGAAGGTTATTGAATAGGTTCCAGCAGCGGTTACAAGAAGAGTACTTGTTGCACTAACTATCGTTCGTCCATCGTAGAGAGTCGCACGAATAGTCATCGCTGTAATCCTCCGTGTGAAGGGAGAATTATCTTACGGAGGACCTATTGCCAAAGCATCAACCGTTAGTGTTGTACCAGCCGCTGTGTAGATTGTTAATCCTACGACGTTGGCGGCTTCAAGCCATTTGTTCATGGTTCTAGTAAGATAAGTTGGAGGATTCGTATAGAGCTCAACATCAATAACATATTCGATTTTTCGTAGGTCCGGGAAGTAAATGTAGATCCCTGTAACGGTCGTTGGTAAGATCGGCGTTGGCCCACTCTGTGAGTATGCGATTACTCTGCCGTCTTTAAGGGTGGCAACTATGTCCTTCGTTACTCCTGGATAAGCGCTCATCTCTAGTTAGCCACCCCTTATGTTGTCAAGATCACATTGTGTACAGTTCCAGGCAATATTCTTCCTGTGCCAGTTACTGGATCAAATACTCTAAGCTGAGGCTCTTTAATGTAGGAAACGCCGATTAGATATGGGTAGTCAGTTGCTTCTGTGATGGTTGGGCCGAAAGCTTCTGATATCATCACCTTTGCTAAGATTGTGTCGTCCTTCTTCCATACGTAGGCGTTGTCGAATTCCTTCCATCTTTGTGCGAAGGCTTGTTTCTGAGAGAAGAACGTTAGGAATACTGGCTTCGTCTTCTCGTTGATGGTGAACTGTACTGATTCTATCTTCGGAGATGCGTGTAAGGAACCAATGCCGAACACTACGTGGAGAGCGTTTTCTGCGATCTTAACGGCGTTGCCATCGGTTCCTCCCATCAAGAGAGTTCCGCTGTGAACCCAATTTTGAGGAGCACCGGGAGTCCAATAGCCTTGCCCTCTAGCCACTGCACTTCCATAGATGCTGGCTATGTCTTCCCAGTCGTCTCCTATTCCAAGCCAGCACGCCCTTATGGGTAATGGCCCGCCAATCTTCCCTGACGCAGGCTGTTCCCCGTCGATCACTGCGTCCATCTGTTCCTTCGCTACCATTGCACCTAAGAGCGCCTCTCCTTGATGTCGAAGATAAACATCTACTATCTCTCTCTCCGGATACCCTAAGACGAAAGCTCGCTCGTAGGCTTTTCCGAATCTACCGAGTTCCGTAGGATCGAGTTCCACATAGGAATAGCCGAGGTCTTTAGCTAGCTTTATTGCGGTTGCTTGAAGGTTCTGTAGTTTTCCTATGTCTACCATTCTTAATCACATCCTTATCACTTATTATTTGTCCGATCGGTATTTAAACCGCGTCACATAAAATATTATGATATAACATGGTGAAGCACCCTGTTACTGCCACTTTATCGAGTAGGCTCATAAAAATCATAGAGGATCGTGCAATAAGATATTTTGGAGGAAACCGTTCGGTAGCAATAGAATATTACTTAACTAAAGGATTGGAAAGTGAGCAGAAACTGCCCGATATTTCTATTGAGCCTTTAGAAAAGCTTAAGAGGGTTCGATCGAGATAGCGTCCGTAAATTCTATCTTAGCCGCTTCGTCTGTGATGGACATTGGACCCCTTTCAACAGTTTGTCTATATGTCGGCCCACCTTTCCCAGACCCTATCGTTTCCCTGCGGAGAATTCCCCGTTCTCTTATCCGCTCAACTGTTTCACGCGGGATGATTCCGGCCCGTTCGGAAACGCCTCTACCAAGGATCCCCCCTTCCCTAATCTCCTTCACTCGAGGAAATTTCTCCTCTAGGATGGAGAGAACACCCTTCTCTCCCACTTCCTTTAGGAGTTTAGGGCTTGAACTTGAGCCGCGGATAGTGGCGAGTAAACCTTTCTCTCGTATTTCTTTCAGGGTTGGGAATTCAGGATTTGAACTTGAGCCACTTCCCCCGATGGATTCGATCCTCGCTTTGATCCTGTCCCTAGTCTCTTCCAATCGTGTCCTTGCCTGCTCTACAAGGCTCATTCAGCCCACTCCCTGGTGATTCTCGCCTGCTCCTTAATCCAGTCGCCAACGTTGTCCAAGGTATCTGTTCCAAGGTCAATGGCAGCCTTTACTGGTCTGAGGCCTGCGATGTCCTTCACAAAAGTTCTGACGATGTCGACCTCTTTCTTCACTGTCTCTCTCGTAGCATTAACCCGCGCGGTTACTCCCTTTTCGACCTTGCCCGGAATTTCTTTCGCCATGCAATCACACCCTTATCACTAATCATCCATTATATAAAATTTCTCCATTATTAAGGGTTTTCATTCCTCTCGTTAGCACCAAAACAGGACTTTACACTAGGTTCCTAGCCGTGACCGAGTTTGGGCAGTAACTTCCTCTTTGAAATAACTCACTTCTCTCTTTCTTTCAATCGGTTTCTGAGAATTGCCAGTAACGGTTGCCTCAATATTATTGTTTTTCTCTCCATTAGTGGCCTAGGAAGGCTTTCACCTAGACCCTCAACCGTTCCCTTAACCTCATCCTTCAACTCTTGGGTCCGTTTCCTAATCCTTTCAGATGCATCCTTCAAAGAACTCATTTCTCTGCAAACCTCGTCTCTCTAATCTTCGAAACAAAATCTCGGATGTTCAAGACTATCGCTCTGCCTATAATCGACCTTGCCCAACCCTTCTCTATCTCTGCCGCTGACTTTTCAAGCCTCTCCAAGATGTCCGCCAGTTGTTTCTTCCTCCTAGGAGACAGGTCAAGCTCGGTCAGCTCGCTTGCAGACTTCAGAAGTTCCCTCCACCTTAACAAATGCCCCATCAACGAACACCACAACAAGATAAGTTTGTTGTCGGGTTATTTAAAAATACGGTTACCGGTCACTAATATCTCCCTTACGGCTTTAGTTGTTTCAGCCAGAGTTTTCTTCGTCACGCGAGAAATAGCTCGAGGTAACCATATTTCAATCGTCAACACTCCTAAGACCATCGTTATTGCGATTCCAATCAAAATGCCGAGTAAAAGACTATAGGGGTCAACTTGTAATTTTTCAGCTCTCTCCTCGAGAACCGTACCTTTCAAGAATTCTCTTTCCCTTAATCCTTGGACAACCTTCGCTATTCTCTCGTCTACTATTTCAGGAGCCAGCCTCATCAGTCTGAGGTCGTAAATCAAAGACATATCATTGACCGCCAAAGACTCTTCTTCTAACTAACCTTTGTATGTCGTGCCACAGCCCAGCAACGGGGTGTTCCTGTTTCATCGGTGGAAGTGAACCTGAAGTCATCTTTCTGATTCTTTCTCTGGTAGAGGTTAAAACTGGAAAATCCCAGAGTCTTTCAGGCAATTGAGCCACCAAAATATATTAACCTTAGTAGACTTATAAATCTCTTCAGTGAGAAGTATGGCTACGAAAGAGGAGTTATCTGAACGGCTCAATGCTATACTATCTTTAGAGGATACGATAGATTTCACGAAACTCACGAAAGAGGACTTGGAGAGACTGGTTAAGGTTGTGGAGGATCCTTCGAGGCTTATCCAGACAGGGGTTAAGCAGTTAAGGGAAAAGGCGAGAAGGGAGATCCTTGAGAGACCCCTGAAAGAGCTGATGGACAAACCGTTCATCGAAGGCTTGCTTGAAAGGGATGCGGATAAGGGACCTCTGGGTCTCGGAATTCTTCCACGGATACTTGGCAAATCGAAAGAATAATCTGGGGAAACAAGATGAGCGCCATTAGGTTCGAGAAGCTTCGTGTGGAAAATAGAGCGACAGGTGAAGTAATCGTCAGTAAGTCTGTTGAGGATGAACCTAATGGGTTAAAATTCTGTGTTAAAGCCCCTCCAGATCGAACACCGTTAACATGGGAGATCTGGGTTAAGAAGCTGGAGCCTCCGTATGAAGGAAGTTTCGCTGGTTTAGTTTGGGATGTGATTGAACCCGATATAGGGATAACACTTAGAACCGGATACAGTAAATTTTATATTTCTCCCTATGTAGTTTACAGGACTTTTGGACCATATCAATATAACTACGACGTCAAGATTTGGATGACTGTTGAGACGGGCACAATTGTGGACGTTTCCAAGCACGGACAAGTGGAAGACGGTTACGTTCTAACCTTCAACCCAGATTTGTTCGTCTCTGAACATGACGGAGAAACAGTCTACTTCCCAAGGTACTATTGCGAGATACTCTGGGTGAGAGAAAGGTTCCCCCGCGGATCTCAGATCATCGATGGGGTTAAAGAGCGAAGAGCCCTGCGGTTATAACATTAAGATTTCTATGGGCTGAAGCGTTCTGAAATAAACATAGAATATCCATCGACTCATATTCGCTCATCCAAGAGCTTTCTGCGTTCTTAACCATTCGGCAACTGAGTTGAGCTTATCGGCCCGTCCTTAAAGATCGATCTCTATTAACCAGTATTAACGGAAAATTCTATATGCGTGTATGGAAGCTTTCTACACGGTGATGGGCTCCCAAGAACTAAGACCTCAATGTCCTAAATGCCCGGCACGGATGACGCGGTTAGGTGAAACAATGGCTCTGTATAAACAAGGCTACAGGTGGATCCAGACCAAGAAAATGTGGACACAAAATAAAGTAGTCTTATGATTGTTCAAACTCTAGTTCTATTTTGCTTGGCTCATACCGCTTAAGATCGATTCTAACGATTATTCCTTTTAGAGCTAATCTAATTCCTTTATCAAAATCCTTTGCCACTATTATCCCTCTAACACCTGAATAAAAAGCTCTATAGAAATCCTCTACCCAACCCATGTAGGCCAATATCTGACCTACTGCAGAGCGATCAGCAACTCCAGCCTTTATCTCTATTACGACAAAATCGACACAGGGCATACGAGCCTCATCTAATGCAAGAATATCTATTTTTCCATTTCCAGCTGGGAACTCCTCACTGTATACCCTCAAGTCAGGTTCTAGTAAAGTTATATTGGAAACCAAATACTTTCTTAGGAACTCTTCCTCTAATTGTATTTCTCGGGTCTCAGGTTTTCTTGAAGTGACTTGGTTCCAGAATTCAATTATTTTCTCGGCACGCTCCTCCTGAAAATGATTAAATTCCTTCTCATTGAATTCATCATGTGTTTCACTCCATTCATCTAACATTTTTTCATATAACCAACCTTGCCGCTTATGAAATCCCTCAATATCCTCAAGATAAGGGTCTCTCTTCTTCCACAGATCTACTAACTTCTTCCACAGATATGCGTCCACATTGGATACCTCATCTCATTGCGTTTCATTCTTTTCCGTTAACCGGCATAACAGAAAAACTTTCTGTGAGGTAGGCTATGTCGAAGTCTCTTCTTCCATGAGTTCGATCGCTCTCTTCAGTATGCCAATTATCTTGGCAACTGGACAGACCTCATCCATATTTGTTACACATGGGCTTCCTTCGTAAAGGACATAGGAGCACTCTTCAATTTCAATTCCAGACCACGGACACTTAACGCCAGCCCATTCGCCCATTACATTCCCCACAATTGGTATCTCATGCTATCTTTACTTAAGGATTTCCGTTAATATGCATTAACGGAAACTTCGATTTTAATCGTGCTTGCTGGGAAAATTATCTACAGAACATGATTAATGATGAACATGAGAACATAAATGAAGGAAACCCCAGCGTAAAAACAAACCCAACTTACATCATTTTCTAATCCGCTAACCTTTTTTCCAAGTCCTATTAGGGCTATGACGGAAATTGGCAACAGAAGAAGCATCTGCCTTATGAAGAGTGCAGCGAATCCATACATTACGACCATCGTGATCAGGACATAGAACCGGAATCCCCTGAGACCATATGTGTTCGGGATCGTTTTAATTCCATAATTCTTGTCTCCTGCTGCATCACCAATATCCTTTGTACCCTGCAACGACAGACACCACAGGAAGGTGAAGACGGCGTAAGGAACTGCTTCATCCAAACTTCCGTAGACACTTAATACTGCGAACATTGGGAGGAAGCCCCTTGAAAAAGCCATCCAAGCAACGTTAGCCAATGGATGTATCTTTCGAGGACTGAATGGCGCCAAGGAGTAGAAGACAGCAAAGAAGATAAGTGTCAGAACTACTAGGCCGAAGAAGATACTTATCGTAAAGGCCCTTCCCACAGCGAATATGGCTAGAAGCCAAGAAAGACCTAGAGCTTCCTCTCTTGAAACTAGACCTGAAGGGATCGGCCGATAATTCTTGATTATTTTATCCAGTTCTGCGTCTGCGTACTGATTTAGCACCTGACCGGTCGCTTGTGTCAGAGCAAGCGTTATTCCAACATAAATCGCCGTGTAGAGATGTTGGTAGGTTACGTCCCTGACGGGGGTTAAAACGCCGAATATTCCAGCCAGTAACGGCGCCATCAAAGTGAAGACCCGGCATAGCTGAACGTATCCTACGAGTTTTCCGAATCGTCTTCTAAGCCTTGGGTAACCTTTACGTATCCCTTCATAATTCAAGCCCATAGTTTGAAGACACCCATGCCTCCACCATATCCCAGCTGATCGACCCATAACCGTCATTGTTGTTCTTCTCATGTCCAAGCTCGGACATCATCACCTTTATCTCATCCATTGTCAGTTCTATCCCCAACTTCTCCCTGAATAGTTCAGCCATGCACGCAACGAGCCCCGCCACATGAGGCGTGGCCATAGAGTTGTGCACTGCGATGCTGTTGGCAATAAAAGTATGTGAGATTGTTGTTATGTCATAAACTGGCTTTTTTCCAAGGCATGTTATTTTGGTAATTTCTCTTGTTTCGGGATTGAGATAACCCCATCGTAGTAGTTCCAAGACTTGTATTTCAGCGGATTGTAATTCCCATATTCTACCGCGTAAACTTTCCCATCTTTGAGCGCAATCATATCTGGTACGGGCATACTGTGGTGTAGCGGAATAACCTTGTATCCTTGAGACACTAACAGTTCTGCCTCTTGTAATATCTCTAATTTTAGATGAGCAAGGCCCTGACGTGTCTTCTCTGGATCGTGCATCACCTTTCCCTTTCGTTCCCTTGATAGCTTCTGTTTGAGTTCTTCGGAGTGATGTTTGCCATAGAAGGGGTTGTTCTCTCCTTTGAGAGATTTCCCGATTACTGGGTTTGTATCTATAAAATTCCTCTTCCATTGTGGATCTTGGAATTTGTCTTTCATACGCTTCGATATCTGAGGATTTGAACCCAACTTCATTCCCTTGTTCCAAGGAACATTTCCCCTTCTGAAGCAACCTACTCCAGTAGTCAGCTTTGCATTTGGGAACATTTCCTTGTACTTCGTCATTGTAAGTCCATGTTTGTGGAGATGGTTTGGTGTGATGTGTTTGAACTCTTTTTTGCATACCATACAAGTTACTAACGACAACATGATCCCCTATATGGAGTAGTCTCTGAGGCAGCCACAGATATCTCTTACCTCTCCGTATAAGGTAAAGGTGTTTGCGTGTCGTTTCTAGCTCATATTCGCCAGCCACAACTCTGTGGACTTGGTGAACTCCCTGATACCATTTAGCAAGCACCATGTCTTCCCCAAATGGTGATGGAACATTCTGACCTGCTTCTAGTTCCTTCATCTCTTCATTGCCAACGATGGCGTCTCCAACTAAACATGTGCCGCTGATCGGTCCAAACCTTCTCTGAGTTGGATCCGTCATAGTGTCTAAGAAACCGACTAACGCGGAGTTTATCCGTTCTCCTGGTGCAACGACGTCTGGCTTAACGTGTCCGTCTCCAGCCGTTGGGCCTCTGCTTGAAAAATCGCTGAGTTCGCCGGTGAAGGGTGATATTGACCCCACTGTTAAAGAGTTTAGGCATGATCCTGGGGATCCTATGGTCTCTGGGTCTGGACCGCTGTTTCCGGCTGCAACGACGGGAATGATGCCTCTACTGACAAGTTCGTCTATGGCTCTCGCCTCTGGGTTATCCTCGTCACTGGGAGCATCAGCAGATCCGAGGGACATCGAGACGACTTTAGCGTCAAGGCCTATGCACATCTCCATGGCCTGAATTACATCCGAGGAGGTTCCTGTGCCGATTATGAATCCTAACGCTTGGATGCTGAAGAGGCTGCATTCAGGGGCCATACCCTCGACTGGCACGTTATACCGCTCATCTATTGTATAGGACCCTCCAACACAAGCCGTACACCACGATCCGTGACCATTGCTATCCTCACCGGATCCCCCCTTTTCGGGCATAGCTGACAAGACTCTAACTCTACGGAGTTGTGGATGAGTGGTTCGGCTACCGGTGTCAATCACAACCGCGTTTATGCGCCTGCCAGTGAATCCTTTTCTGTTAGCTACGTCGAGCCCAAGCATCCTTTTAGTCCAGTAAGTTGAGGTGAAAATCCTTCCTCTCTCATCCTTGAATATGCCTGTCGGCGGTACCGATAATGCAAATTTTATGTAGTCTGGATAGATCCGCTCGACTTCCCGCCATTGAGCAACTTCCTCTATGAGGTCAGGGGTCAGCACGGTTGCGACCATACTGAAGGTTTTCATCTCCTTCCATTTCGCGAAGGGAAATTCTATGAGCCTCGTTATTCTGGGCAGGAAAGTGTGGAAAGTTGCCTCGAGAAGGTTGACTGGCACGATCTCCCTTAATCCTGCTCTGACACTGCTGAACATGTCGGGCCGAGCCTCTACGATTACGGGAGAGACTACTTTACTTCGGTATGTTCTGAGGAGGTTTGGAACAATGATATCCCGCATATCACATCCTTATCACATAAGGATTTGAATCTTAAAAGTTTTCTTAGCGCCAAGAAGTTACCTAAGCCTAGCATGATTCTAGCAACTTCACGCCGCCGTGGACATGCCCATCCCCATCTCAGGTGATGATTCCTACAAGTTAACAGAAAACTAGACACCGTATCTACATACTTTCTCTACGAAAACTAGCTCCACAGTGGGGGTCCTTTCTTTTCCCGTAGTCCCCGATATCGTTTGATTATCTCTCGGATTTCTCTTTTTAACTGTTCTCCTTCCTCCATAACCCCTAAATGATGCGGTAGATCCTCATGAATCTCTAGCAAAACCTTTCCAGATCTTTCCTCAATCACCAAGTGGTATCTGCCCTTTCTCCAGTGTTCATTACCAGAAGAGGACTTTGTTCTCCTATACCCAGATTTCCTGAGAGCCTTCTGCAAATTCGAGACATCGATATGACGAAGTTCCTTTCTCATGTACTCCTCATCCCTAATTACTCTTGTACTTCCTGATTCATAAAATAGATGTCTTGTTCCTTTTTGGTTGACTAGGATGCAGATGACCAGTTTATACGTATAAACTGACGAAATGTTCAAAGGAAAATCGTCAGCTAACCTTCTATGTAGAGAAACCCCGATGTAGGGAAAAATATTTTAACTGGTCCTCCAAAAGCCCACATTTTTCACAGAAAAACTTATGAGGATGTTCGTGGTAGAATATCACACAGAAAAGTGTGTAGGATGTGAGAACTTGCCAAAGAATGTGACTGTGTCAATTTCAGACGACCTTGCTGAAAAGATGGATGAGATGAAGGATATAAACTGGTCCGAAGTTTGTAGAAGAGCAATAGCTAAGTATATTGAGGCTGAAAAACTCAGATTGGGTGAAGAGATTAAGAATAAAATGGAAGAGTTTTGGAGACGGTTGGAGGAGTCCAAAGAGACCCCAGAGAAGTTTCTTCAGGACTGGCATGAACTTAGGGCTTATCTTAAAAATCTCGTTGACTCAGAACCTGTACCTATGTGGAAAAATATAGGGATGATGTATGTCTCATTTCTCGACATTGCCAAGATAATACTTAATCTGGCAACAACATTATCTGGCGGTCTAAGTCAACTCGATAAACGTGTAAAGCGAATAGAAGATGAATTGAGGTTTAGGGAGAAGTAAATGCTCTGATTTCAACTGTGGCACATACCTTTGGTCTATGCTAGATTTTATTTGGAAATCTTGTGTTATGTTTCCAAAAGAAAAAGATATTTATCAGGAATAACCCTTAGCTGTGGGATGCAAGCATGGCTACTATGGCTGAAATCGTAGCTGAATGGTTCCCTCTTCCACCGCCCCCTTGGGAAGTCGCTAACGCGCTAACCCTTGGGAGGAACCGGGTCTAGGTTATGCTGTCAACTATGGTGGCTGTTCCATGCTCAGGTTGTATCTCTAGCACGTGAGCTGTGGCTCTTGGAAGACCTATAACTCGATACAGGATCGAGCTCTGTCCTGCTGGAATGTCCTGCTTGAAGTCGAACATTGCCGTTCCATAGTCTGTGGGGGACCGTCCACGGAGTAGCAGAGTCTGTGGCTTGTCGCTGGTCACCACGACGGTGGTTCTGTTTACCGGAAGGGCTAGGGGGGCTGGAATGTTGAAGAACTGGGGAGCTACCAACCCGGCTATGTTCGCACATCTGACCCTTTCCTTGACGGGTTTTGAGGCCAGCTCG
>Ga0315309_1000299_pt1 | contig 29694 bp, 28 predicted proteins | sample TDP4_MG_FD_203080 | JGI IMG/M metagenome (GOLD analysis project Ga0315309, IMG submission 203080) | Freshwater sediment microbial communities from Lake Towuti, South Sulawesi, Indonesia - TDP4 | ecosystem: Environmental > Aquatic > Freshwater > Lake > Sediment | place: Indonesia: South Sulawesi...
TCGTTGAATGATTTGTCTCCTCTTCCCCCGACGTCATATGCTAACGCGATCTTCGTTGGTGCTGGCGGAACCGCCACATATGTATAGTATGCATATGCGCCTGCTGCAATCACTGCTATGACGACGATGATGATTATGGCCCAAGCTTTCACTGTTACAGCTTTTCTACTTTTCAACATTGCAAACACCGAAGCTAAATCAGTGCTGTGGGTTTATGAGCTTTTGCATACCAATTTCTGAGAATTCGCGGACTACGCTAGCGTTGAAACTATTCTGAAAGATTCAATGAGCGCATGTACTAATAAAGGGAGTCACATTTTGCTTGCATATTGTTTTTAAATGCCTTGAAGAAGTGAAGTATGTTCAAGCTGGGGCGGTGGTCCAGCTTGGTCAAAGATTCCGGTCTCGGGACCTAGAATGCGCGAGTGAGCCGGAGATCGCGGGTTCAAATCCCGCCCGCCCCACCTACATCACCGTCGACGACGAAGCGATTCCTTCGAACGGGCAGCAATGTGGAAAAAGTTATCTTTCGAGAATTCTTGCAAAAGTTAACTTTTCGCTAGCAAGGTAGATTCGCATTGTTCATGTAGTATAATGATCTCAAGATGCTACTACGTCAAGATTGAGGCTCCATGAGAGCCGCCAAGTGGATAAGAAGCTCCCGAAGAATCAAGGTTTAAGCTCTACAGCTTCATGATCTACCCTCTGAAGCCAAAGAGCGTAGGCCTCTGTAAAGAGGCTGATGAAATAGTTTTGTAGGTCGGCATTAGGAATCCTAGATGTGATAGCGTCTCCAAACTGGCGTCATTTCTATAACTTCGTACTCGACCTTGTCACTGAACGGTTTGATCGCTCTTAGCAACCCTTTATCTTCAGTAGAGACGAAGATCTTCTCTTTGAACTTGTCATAGAGCTGGATGATAAGAACTATCAGCTCCGGGTCGCCTTTCTTAATGGCATGCTCTGGTTTCGCTTCGAGTTGGCTCAACTGCCTTCTGACATTATCAACTACCCTAGAGTACTTCCGGTAGTTTATTGTCTCCACTCTGATTAGTTCATGTTCGATTGCTGCATCAATCGCGTCCACTGACTGGATTATCTTGCTGGCTAATGTAGGAGACATCTTCCTAATCTCTCTGGCAAGCCTCTTGGGATCGTCCAGCAGTTCTCTCGCTATCGCCTTTGGAATGAGAACCTCGTAACCCTCATCCGTTTTCTGTTTCAGATACTGCTCTAGTGTTCCTCTCCTGCTCAGAGCTATCAAGACTGAGGAGTTAACTACGAGCTTCTTGCTCATTGGATTGCGCCGGTCTCATCCATGAGCGACACGAACTCGTAGTAGGTTATTCCTAAGGTTGAGGCGGCTTGCCTGAAAGTCATCTTGCCTGCTTTTGCTTTCTCCGTAACCTCCTCAAGTCGCTTTATGCCGTCAGCTCCAAACCTAGTTTTGTAAAGGCTGAAGATGCTCTGCTCCTCAAATATCTCCATCAAACTTCTCGGCGACACCTCGAGCTTGAAATCGCTTGGATAATAGAGCCTTGTCCTGTTTCTGATCTCGCTTTTGACCACTCTCGCAGCCTCAAGCTCCCTGAGATACTTGTAGACGGTTGGAAGAGGGTAGCCAAGATGCTTGCCAAGATCCTCAGCGGCCTCGCCCTTATGCTTGGCAAGATGAGCGACTATCCTAGCCTTGTTCGGGTTCCCAACTTCCTTGAGTATAGAGACAGTTCTCTCTGGCATAGGGACCGTTTAACAAAATATATAATGTTAACTATTTAAACGCTTCAACAACTTGTTATTCTTCAATCGAGGAGAGTCATCATGGATTCCAGTGCTACGCCTATGAATTTCTTAATCCGATCTTTCTTTACAGCTTTCTTGGCGGACTTTCTGCTTGGCGTGCTCCCGCTGCAGTTGCGATCCTTTGTCGGATAGTAGCCGTCTCCGACATGTTAATAGCGACTGTCGAAGCTGTCCACGCTTAACCTCATTCTCGTCGAAGGCTTTTAGGGGGTCGGGTTCTCTCGATTGATTGATTTCGACTCCAGTAGTTTAATCAGGATCTTCAGTTTGGCCGAGGGCTTAGGGTGCAGATGCTTGATGAAATCGGCGATCTCCTCTAATTCCATCCTCTTGATCTTCCTCTTTCTCATATATGGTTGAGATATGCCTGAATGTGCTACTTTCAATTCTACCGTAAACAGGTTGGAAGGTAACAGCATTACTTTGCCGCGGGTTCGATTACGATTCGACGGCGGTCTTGCAGGTAGACGTAGACTTCATCGCCTATCTTCACCTTGGCATCTCTAATGACATCTTCGGGCAGATAGATGGTCGGCTTTCCGGCTGCTTTCGTCACTTTGCGTTTGATACGTATCTTCGGCGCGAGGTTCCAGATGCTCTCTTGGATTCTGTCAACTTGATCACCTGTGAAGACCTTCTCTCCGCATCTAGGGCATTGGAGAGCTTCCACATCCTTCACGATTATGCCGAACTGCTCGTAATCCGTCTTCGCTCTCTTGTACTCAACGTTGCACTTTGGACACTTCATCTCTCTCTTCCACCTCCCACTACATCGATTGTAATCACCTTAATGTGGTCAGGGTACTCGGCCGCTGTAACCACTATGATGCCACGCTTGGTTCGTCGCCTTGCCTTGAACTTGACCTTCCCCGCCCTAACTCCGTCGCCAGTCATGATGATGTCGTCGGTTACGCTTCGACTCAAATTCAGCCCTGTAAGGATACGCACCGCATGTTCCGTGTACACAACGGGCTTCACTCCTCATCCCATGTGCGTAGAATGTGAGCACTCGAGCTACATAAGGACTACGTATAAAATACGTACAACTCCCACCGACAATATAAGCGGACGATCAAAGCCAAACAAAATATGAAAGAACTCAAGCCAACAGAGGTTCAAAATTCGCACGTTTCAGAAAAATTATTTTCGCACGTTTTGAAGACGATGATCCCTATGCCAAGAAGGCAATATTTGCTGCAACTATATCCTGAGATCCATTCATAGTTCTGAACCGTCGCTCTTAAGTGCTGGAAGTGTGAACAACCAGCATGAGTGAGCAAGCGTTATGTTTACTCATACCAGTGTTCGAACCAGCAATATGGATAGATCGATTGACTTCTACACTAGGATAATAGGATTGAAACTTCTGAGTCGAAGAGAGATCCCGCAGAACAATGCTGAGATCGCGTTCCTTCAAGACCCAGAGGGGAAAGGGGCTAAGCTTGAGCTGACCTTCTACCGCAATCAGAAGAAGTTCATTCAAGCTGAATATGAGGATAGATTGTTCGATCATCTCGCGTTTGAAGTCAAGGATATGGAAAAGATCATTTCCATGATTCAGAAAGAGAAATTCACGATCACAGACGAGCCTTTCAGGCTTAGCCCAACTGGATCATTGATAGCCTTCGTCGAAGATCCGGACGGGACCATGATCGAACTGATCGAGAGAAAGTAGAGGCGAATACACGGACTAAGCGGATAAGCTATCAAGTAGAAGGTGAAGAACGCACAAGTCTGAGGGTTCTCTAGAGTGAAATGAGTCTAGATTCCAGTTAGCTGAAGCCTTGCATACGACACTTGGAAAATCAAAGAATCTCTGGACTTGCACGAGCTAAGTAAAAAAGAATTGGGAGCCTATCATTCAGCCTTTTCGATACTTCTCAGAGTGGGCGGATCTAGCGATCTCTGAGGCTTGGATCTCCATGTGCCTTTTGAGTTTGGCCAGTGAATTCTGGAAACATATCTCAATCTTCTCGTCTGACAGCCCGAGCCAATTCAGATAGCAGAGTCCAACAACGATCATGTCGGTGACCTCTTCAGGTATGTCAACGGCCTCTCTCCCTTCGTGCCAATATGCCTTGGCGATATCGCCGATCTGCTCAGCTATGAGCGTGATGAACCCTGCCGAGGTCGTGATCTTCTGTCTCTGAACCTCAAGAGCCACTTCTCTACAAAGATTCGCAGCCGACTCTAAACTCAAACTTAAACCACCTCCCTTTTACAAAAAGTGGGCATCTTCAACTTTCTCTATTCTAGGATTCCAATGCATCAGAGGGTTCATACATGTTTTCTGATTTAAGCTTGGTTCTGTATGCCGGTATGGGAGTAATGGTCTTTTGAAGCTTCGAGGTCCTCAGCGTCTCTTGGAATTTTGGCTATGGAACATTTAACACTTCACGTTCAGTATTGAATTGATGATTTAATGGACGGCATCATGTAGCATTACGCTTATCTGATGTCTCTTCAAATTGGGTATGGGGAACTATGATCGAGTCTTACGATTTCGGAAGAATCGTGGTTAATGGAAAGAAGTTTGGAAGCGACGTCATCATCTTCGCTGACAGAATTGACGGGAATTGGTGGAGGAGAGAAGGGCACAGGTTGAGTGTAGACGATGTGAAGGAGATTGTTGAGGCGAAGCCTGAAGTTCTCGTAGTCGGTACTGGCTATTCAGGTTTGATGAAGATTCCTCTAGAAACCGAGCAATATTTGAAGTCTCTCGGAATCGAGTTGATAGCTGCTAAGACAGAAAGGGCATGTAAGACCTACAATGAACTCTCAAAGTCAAGAAGAGTCGTTGCAGCCCTCCATCTAACCTGCTAGGTTGTCACGTTCGTCGCTCAGCGAGACCGTCAGGTGGGCGAGAACAATTCGAGCTGCATACTGGCAAGTGTCAATCCTCATTCTTCTAGCCTTAGCCTTCATCACCGCCACATTCCTCATCGAGTATTATGCGGCTAAAGAATAGCTTGAAACATATTGGTTTCCCAAATTTCCCGCTTTTCGTCTATATGCCTATGTTTCCTTTTTATCTAGAACCGACAACAACAATTGGTCTAGTGCTATTAGTAGTTGGAGCCGTATGATTCGTGACTCTCTCCAAGAGATGGTGAAAAACATGAGCACTATTCGTAGAATGGATGTGCATCAAAGAATGGTAGCGTTAGCCATCCTCCTAATCCTAATGGTAGTTATGGAAATGCTTTTTCCAATCAGAGACGTTCACGCCCAAACTCAAACACGGTATTTTAGGGGCGACGAGCAACTCTTAATAGGCAATGGAGGAGGCGACGATTCGCTTTCTTATCCACATCCGCATGGCCGGGCGGTTTATTGGGAGTTTAAGGTATTCAAAAGACACGGCGGTACAGATACAGAACTCACAAATGGTTGGGAATATCACAGCTACCGTAGTAGCTCAGGTGAGGGAGTGGTAAGTCGAACTTGGAACTGCCCCCAAACATCTATGGAAACCACCGATAAAGTCCTTGTTCAGGTTAGAATGTGTATTTACGAAGAGTCTGGAACCACCCCTAGAGAATTTGTAACGGATGAGCTTGGGGCCAGTCAATTGAATTCAAATACGTGGACAATTTACTTATACACGAAGCTTGACTTTGAGCAAAGTATCGGATATTTCTATTATGGGCCTTCATATAACTCACGTATTGAGGGCTTTGAGTTTACAGCCGTAATAGTTACCTCTTCACCAACTGCACCTCCTCCTACTCAAAAATGCATTATCGCTACCGTTGCCTACGGTGAAATGGAGCCCGAGATTTCGTACATTCGCTATGTGAGAGACGAGCGCATAGGGGCATCCAAAGTTGGACGGATTCTCGTGGATTGTTGGAATGACTTCTACTACTCATGGAGCCCTCAAGTGGCGAGTTCTATCGCGCACGACGAGATGATGAAGATGTTAACCCGCGTAATTCTTTTTCCCTTAATCGCAATTATTCACATTAGCGACTCGTTGTTTGGCTTACTGCTCCCTTTTAACGCTGATCTTGCCTCCATACTGGCCTTCGGACTAGCGGCCTCCCTGGCTACATTCATCTACATAGGCTTGCCCATTCTGTTATCTCATAGAGGTCTCGCATTTGTCTGCGCTCGATTAACAAGGCGTTCGAATACTTGAGCAGAAGTCCAAATTGGATTCCTAGCAAAACTCCTGATTGGAATTTCAGGAGCCGTAGCCTCTTGACACTCTCCATCAAGTCCGAGCTGTCATCTTAATATGCTCATATTTACATTCACCAAGAACAAGCGTCTTTCTTCCAGACTCTTACGAAGTCATAGGGATGCTGCGGTGGATCAAATATTCTTAAGATTTGGATGCTCTCTTTTCCGCTTCGGAGCTGGCTCTTAGAAACAGACCAGCTAATTGATCAATCTTGTCTGTTTTACCAAGCCTCTTCAGCATCTCTCTATAGAAATACCTATAAGGAATAGTGATAACTAACATTCTCGTAAATAACCGCTGCCGTTCGCATAGGACGGCAGAATAAATCAAGTCTCGTTCTGGGATCGACAGATGGATAGGGCAGCGGTGTTTATCGACGGCGGATACCTAGCCAGAGTTCTAAAAGACGAGTATGGAGAAGCCGCGATCAATTTCGGAGTTCTCTCCGAAAAGCTCTGTGAAGACTGCGAGCGACTGAGGACATACTACTATACGTGCATGCCGTATCAGAGCAGCCCTCCAAGCCCTGAGGAAAAGGCGAGGTACGCAGCTATGGACAGGTTCATCTACAGCCTCAAGAAGATTCCACGCTTCGAGGTTCGGCTTGGGAAGCTCAGCTATATACACGGAGAATTTGTTCAGAAACGCGTTGACGTCTTGCTCTCAGTCGATCTCGTAAGGATGAGCTGGGGCAGACAGATTCAAAGAGCTGTGCTCCTGTCAGGCGACAGCGATCTAGTCCCAGCGGTACAGGCTGCGAAAGATGCTGGAGTTCTCGTGCAAGTGTATTATTCGAGAAGGTCGGTTCACGACGAATTGCTTCAAGCCTGCGATGATCGGTTTGAGATAAGTAGGGAACTTATCAACTCCGTCAAACTTGAACGATGAGTGCCAAGACAAGCAGACCTTAAAATAGACAGAATTTTGCATGTGATCTTGACTGCAAGATGCCGGAAGAAGTAGAGAATCCTTAAGCCTCTGTGACCCCTATCCCGTCTTTCATGTAAATTCTTAATATGGGTGTAATACTTGGATTGATTTTGCTTCACGATTCTAAGGAGATTTGTCATCCAGTGTCTTGAGAGGGAAGACGGGGCCTTCGATCATATTTTTGGCCTGAAAATATTCCTATTGGAATTGGAACCTATGCGTCAATTTACATCAAAACCGGGGGGATAGGGAGGTCTCGGAATGGTTTAGCGTTCAAGGTATTACAGCTGGATTAAGAATTTATGTAAAATAGATGGAGGAGGGTTCAGAAGGCTCATTCCGATGCGTTGTAACTGGCGTCAAATTGCCCTGATAATTTTGGATTTCAGCGGGACCCAGTGAGAATAGTAGCTAGAGCAGACCGCCTTTACGGATACGAGTCGAGCTGCGAGAGATGAATGCGGTATCTCAACGCATTTATCTACGCTATTTCTTAGCTTGATGGGGAGAAGTTGTCGGCTGGGGGACCTCGTAGAAGGTTTGCCGTTCCTATTTTCTCTTTGCCTGAGTGTAGAGAATGCGTCTACAAGAGGTCGGCTTACTGCTGGAATCAATGCCCCTCAAACATCTGGAAGAGGCGTAGAGAGTAGATCGCAAAACTTGCTTCCCATGTTTGATGAAGAAACGGACTCGAGGAAGTTTATTTCATTTAGGGCTTTACAGAGGAGAGTTTCTCGAAAACCCGCGTTTTCCGCTGGATCTATCGCTTGTGAGGGTTAAGTACTTATGGGGTTAAGTTTGCCTCTGTTCGACCTCAATCCCAAAGAATCTCCAAAGGAACTATTTGGAAGCGAGCTGGAAGAATATGTGAAAGAAATAACAAGAATATGAATTCTTAAGCTTGAGCGAAATTCAGGAATAAGTTTTTAAGTCTGACAAAAGATCTTTTTTCTGGTAAACGAGCGTGACTCTGAACATTCAAACTTCCATCGGAAAGAAATACGCCATCTATCTACCTAAGGCTGTGGTCAAAGCTCTCGATCTAAGAGAGGGTGAGAGAGTCTTATTGAGGGTTGCTGGGAACACCCTGGTCGTAGAGGTCCTTCGAGACCCCATACAGCTGGCCGTCTCCGGCAAGAAGTTCGCCTCTATAAAACCCGAAGAGGTTGAAGCGATAAGCCTTGAAGAGCAGACGCGACACATTGAAGGTTCTCCTTGACACAACCTTCCTGCTTCCGTCTCTAGGGATCCATGTCGGCGAAGAGGTTTCAAAATGCCTTCAAAAGCTCGCTCATGCCGAAGCTAGCATATACTGCTCCCGCTTCACTTTATTGGAAGCACTATGGGTTGCAGCCAAGCTGTCAAGCAGCCGAAAGTTTGACGCAGAAAGCTTTAGGTTAGGTTTGAGAAGCGCCCTAGAGAGCGGCAGATACATGAAGGTGGAGGAGGATTCAGAAATATTCAACGAGGCGATCAGGCTGCATATACTAGGTCATAAGGATATGATAGACAACATACTCTACGCAAGCTCCACACGCCTCAACCTCAAGCTGCTGACATTAGATACAGAACTCAAGAAGTTCATAGATGCCAAAGGACTAGACGATGCTCTCGTATTTCCAAACCAGATACCATGAACCCATGCGACGTTACTCCTCTAAGTGGCGGTTGCCTATCTAGTGTATCCTTCTACTATGAATAGTGGAATACTCGCATTCGCCGCATTGTTAGCTCATGAACGCCTCTCGTGTATGTTCTTACAGCCAGATAATATACAAACTTGTATATGTATACGAAATTGCATATCCGTTCGTCTGGTCGAATGGTAGGAAATCCCGAAAAGAAGGTAATTACTCGCTGATCATAAGAGGGTAGCGCCGTGCAAGCCAATCAGAAAAGACAGGATCAGATATCCTATAGCGACCTTCAACATACTTCTCAACAATCCCATGGCTCATGAGCCTATTGAGTATTTGAGGAAGACTTGAAAGGGGTTTTCTAATCTCTCTAGCTATGGAACTCGGACTAGTTTTACCTTGAGCGAGAGCTATAAGAACTTCTTTCTCAAAATCTGCAAAACTCTTGAAGTAAGTGCTAAATTCTGGATCCAGTTGCTGGATCATTTCGTCATACGCGTTCTTGACATGTTGTTCATTAAGGGAAGTCCTCCCTTCAGAAATTCCAACTTGATACAGTCTTAATCCTAAACGTTGAATGTAATCGGGGTAGCTGCCACTGCATTCAAGAAGATAGTGGACGGCCCTATTCGAAATTTTCATCCCGACTTTTTGAAATCTGGATAAAACAAATCTTCTCGCGTGTTCCGTCGGTAACCTTCCAAGCTCTATTTCAACAAGTTGTCTGTAGAATGGAGATCGTTTCTGATACAGTAGATCTTTCATAATGGTTGTAACAGAGCCCGAAAAAGCATAAGCCACTCGATCTTGGGATTCGATTATTCTTCTGAAATTTTTTAAAAAATCATCTCCCCACTTCAAAGTATCCTGGAATTCGTCTATCATTACTACAAAGCAAACATTCTTACTTTCAGCAAGGACCTCCGGGTATCGTAGAGCCATATCAATCAGCTCATCCTCGTCAACTTTTGCTTCTCTGAGCTTGACATGAAATTTGGCGAACTCTGAAATCGATATGTCAACATCTGACACGGCCGTCGAGAGTTCCTGCAACCCCTTCTTTAAGAAGGAAATTAGTCGCTCCTTATACAAGCGATCTCCTTTTTGTTTTGAAATATAGCCTTGCGTCACCTCTTGCATAAACGCCCTTGAAAACCTAGTTTTCGTTGAAATTCCAAAGCAATTGAAGAGCACGGGGACTATTCGTTCCGTCTTCATCAGTCTTTGTCTCACATTTTCAAACAAGGAGGTTTTACCAGTCCTCCTTAGTCCGATAAGAGCTACGTTACTACTAGCCCCTGAACTCACTGCTGAGAGCATACTAACCATGCTGCCTAGCTCATCTTCTCTATTAACGAAGTATTCACCCGCTACGGGTTTTCCTACAACGAACGGAATGATTGTCTTCATGAATCCAAGAATATACAGATCTGTATATATATACGTTTTCGTATATCAAGCCTACCTATTTAGGCTATGATCCATGGCCATTAGCAGAACAGGACGAAGAAGAATAGGCGCTTAAAGAACTGATGTTCCAAGCTCTATCTAAACCTGACCGAACGGGGCGGAGGAGAGTTTCTCCTTGTCAGCCATTTGTCTAGTTTCTCTGGGTTTGAGATGTAGTTCTCGTCTGGTACGATGGAGTGGACCAGCCTTTCAGTTTGTTCTATGCACTTGGAGCATTCATAATTCAAGAATCTTCTCTTAGCTGGCCCATAGAAGCATCTCTCACAATCCTTCCCGAGTCGTCTCAGAAGATCATCTAGGACGTAAACCCTGATCTCACCGAAGCCGAGCATAAGCTTCAACTGTACACTGGCTAACTTGAATGAGACTGATAGCTGAAAGTGATGGAGAGGGTGATGCGACTGTTTGAATAGGTTTGCTCATCTAGTAGGGGGTGCGGTTTCGCCTTGGGTTCTGATAGCTGTTTACAGCTATAGCCATTCAACTTGGCCTAGTCTTCTTGCGGGCTCGGATTTGCTCGTTATGGGTTTATTCGTGACGGGGATGGGGGCTGTAGGCGGAATTCTTCCGGACCGTATTGAGCCTCCGAAGAGGCCTAGGCACAGAGGTTTCTTTCACTATGTCTTCGGCAGCCTATCAGCGATCTTCTACTTCTTGGTTCTTCTCGGAAGCTTTAAGATAATAAGCTTCGAGGTGACAGTCTACTTCGCGGACCTGATCAAATTCCTCATTCTAGCCGTCGCGTCAGGATATGCCTCGCACTTCTTCCTCGATATTTTCTTCAGCAGTTAGCTGAGTGCCTATTTTAGACTCTGTTCTTGCTTCCGGGAGGTTCTTGAATTTCCAGCGTGATAAGACTTCTCTGATTCTCTTTCGCATTTAATGTCGACCGCGGGGAAAAGAGTTAAGCCCTTCGTTGTATTTATACAACATATGATGGAACAATACAACATTAATCAAACAACGCTTAGGATACTAGGGCTTTACGCGAGCGACTACAAGAAGTCTTTGTATTTAAGGGAAATAGCTAGGGAGACGAAGGTCGATGTCAAGGCTGTTCAATTGCAACTTAAGAGGCTGGAGAAGAGGAATATTCTCTCAAGCATTATGAGGGGAAGGAATAAGGAGTACTGCTTGAATCTCAGCAACTCTATTTCAAAGTACTATATGATACTGGCGGAGACTTTTGCTTCGCTCAGCTATCTTGGAAAGAACTTCTTGATCAAGAAGGTTATCGATGAGATCGGGAACCGTATAGAAGGAACGATCATACTATTCGGCAGTTTCGCCAAAGGCGAGACAGGTGAAACAAGTGACATCGATCTGTTTGTTGTCACAGAGAAGAAACTTGACAGAAGTATCTTCACGAAAGCAGGCGACCTTGTCGGAAGAGAAACAAGCCTCAAGTCATCTACTAGGAGGCGGTTCTTGAAGGGACTTGAGAACGGTGATCCTTTGGTTAGAGAAGTTGTTTCCAACCACATTGTACTCAAAGGTATAGATGAATTCTGCGATATTATGTGGCGGTACTATGCAAGGCAGTAGAAGATATCTGACGTGGTGTGTAAAGTGGAGTAAAGGCATAAGGCTGGTCAAGCCTTCTGAGAATCTTGTGAGAGCTTACCTAGAAAAATCTAGAAATGCATCAAAGTCTATGGAGGAAATCGAGCGTCTTCTGAAATCGAAATAATGGATTCTACTGAAAAAATATCGATTAACTCGATGTAGAGGATATCAATTTGAGGTTTAGAAGCTTGGATGTTCCACGAACTTTAGGGTAAAATTCGATTGAGTAAAGATGGCTCACCAAGAAGTTTTATTCCGAAATGTGCGAATCAACAAAGTGAGTAGACGGATTAGATCGAAGCTCTCTTGAAGATGAAATAAGGGATTCCTTAAGGAATCCATTGTTTTTCTTTCAATTGTACAGCGGTTGACTTGAGTCAGAGAGACTGCTAAAAGTATCGCTCAAACAGAGTGATAGAGTGCTCTCGCTCTGTTTTGACAGCGTCAAGAAATTCCTCTATTGGATGTCTAGAACCATCTTTTAAGTGTTCCGAGCTGATAAATGAATCAACGGAACGAACGCAAATTAAGTGGAGAGAAATGAAGGTATTCCTCGCGCCTGGCCTCTACAAGAACATTAAAAGAAGTGTAATGGATGGCGTGAATATTAAGGAACTGAACATTATAGATTCCTCGCTTAAGGAGAAGATACTCAAACGCTATGATGCTGGCGTCGTTAAGCTGTGGGCTCTAAAGGGCTCTCTTCGTGACCGCTGGGCGTCCATTGATGAAGGTGATTATGTTCTGTTCTATCATGCGGGTAAGCTAATTTACGTTGGCAAGGTAGGCTTCAAGTATCCTTTAGCCGATGAGCCTGAGCAGGTGGAGAGCGGTAATCGTCTGGCAGAGAGTGTTTGGGGGAGAGATATCGACGGTAAGACATGGCCCTACCTATTCTTTCTAGAAGAAGTTAGGGAAATGGACCTTCCTTTATCGAAACTTAACGAGTTGGCAGGATACAGCATGAAGGCTGTAGTTGGATTCATGAAAGTACGAGAGGAAAAAGCGTCCAGAGTCATCGAGTATCTACCAAAGGCCTATGTTAAACCTCCCGTTGAAGCGAAGGCTAAACAGCCATTATTGATTCAGCATGATCGGATGGCTGATGCTATCTATGGCCTTGGTGAGCTAATCGGTTATAAGCCTGAGAGGAAGTGGAGGCATGAACGATACGAGTTTGATGTTGTGTGGCATAGACCGCCTAGAATTGGTCCTAAGTACGTGTTTGAAGTGCATCTGAAGGGAAGTCTAGAAGCGGCCTTGTTGAGGCTTAAGCATGCTCATGACCTTTGGGAGTCCCAGGTATTCTTAGTCTCAACAGAAGATCAGCTTAAAGAAGCTCAATCCAAATTTCTCGGGGAACTTCACGAACTTAGGGACAAAGTGACTCTTCTAGATGTTAAAAGTACTGAGGCGTTCTACGATTTCAAAGGCAAATACGAGTGGCTTGAAAGAAAATTCGGGCTCAGACCCACGTAATGAATAACGCGGAAATATCACCAAGAGAGATGAATGAGACGAAGGAGTTCAAGGTGATCGATCTGGTTGGGCAGATGTGATGGCTGTGGCGCCGAGGTGGGTGATGAGGAGCTGTATAGGTGTAGTGAGTGTGGAAAGAAGTATTGTGAAGAATGCGCTGTAGCCGACGGAGTGAACAAAAGGCTCGGCGTATGCTCGGACTGCGAAGAAGTCTATGAAGCGGAAGAAGACTACTGGGGTTGGAAGTAAGAGAAGCCTGAGGTGCTAATTCAACATGTCTGATATTGTAAGGTCCTTGGAGACAGGCGCATCTTCCGAGATAAACAAATTGAACGCGCGTGTAGAGGAGTGGATGCAAGAGCTAGTAGATCTAACCCGTCGTAACCGCCTTCTATTTTTCACTCCTACGCGTAGCTCAAGCCTGCAAGTAGTTGAGCCGTCACCGAGTGAAGTCTTCCAGCGTCTGGTGATCGAGGAAAAGCCATGGATACTCTTCATGCCGCGGGAGGAAGAAAAGGAGATACCTCAACGAAAATCGGATGAACTTCTTTGTATTGCGCAGGCACCTATCCAAATCGCAATCAAAAACCTACATCGCCGTTCTCGCACTGACTTCGAGGAGCGGGGTGTCCGCATCCTCCATGTAGCGTTCGGAATGCTGCAATGGAAGGAGATCGAGCGAGGCGACACCGTGAGATCCCCGCTGATTCTCATCCCAGTAGAGCTGAAGCGCAGGTCAGCCACCGCACCCTTTGAACTCAACCCTGTGGAAGAAGATGCAATCCTCAATCCTGCCCTACGGGTTAGACTTTGGAAAGATTTCCATGTGGAGCTACCAGACTTACCAGATGACTGGGAAGGTGGAGGAATAGACGGCTACATTGCCCGCGTGGATAGCTCCGTGCAGAGTCAAGGTTGGTCGGTATCCTACGAATGCTGGGTCGGCCTGTTCTCGTTCTACAAACTTCCAATATACGAGGATCTTAACAGACATCGGACTATCCTTGGGCAGCATCCCATAATACGTGCTTTAGCCGGGCTGGGAAGCATTCCGCGTGGGGAACTGCCAGATGAAAAAAAGCTTGATACAACGGTTAAGCCCAGTCAAAGCCACCTAGTGCTAGATGCAGACAGTAGTCAGCTCGCGTGTATTGAGTCAATCAAAAAGGGCAACAATCTCGTTATTCACGGCCCGCCTGGAACTGGCAAGAGCCAGACCATCGTAAACCTCATCGCGGAGTACATCGCCGTTGGCAAAACAGTCCTGTTCGTGAGCGAAAAGATGGCTGCCTTGGAAGTTGTCTATAAACGTATCTGTGACCGAGGACTCGAACACTTTTGTCTAGAGCTCCACAGCCATAAGGCAAATAAGAGGCTAGTCGTCGAGGAACTGTACAAATGCTATCGTGAACGACTAGAGCCTAAAACGACTATGGCCGAGCTTGAGTTTCAGCGGCTGGAAGAAAGACGTCTAAGATTAAACAAATATGTCGAAGCTCTTCATCTCATTCGAGAACCGCTTCGACTAACTGCCTACCAAGTGCTTGGTGAACTTGCCGAGCTAAAGGAGGTCCCCTTCGTTTCGCCAGGCAATTTAGATCCAGCAAATCTCACTCCCGAGCAACTGGACCTGGCAGTCAGACTCGCGAGCAGGCTTGGTCAGATATGGATGATTGTCGTCGAGGGAGATCGTTTTCCTTGGCGAGGCTGCAAAGCTGACTCGTATGGTATGGGAATCCGAGCAATATTCCAAGAATACGTAAACGCTTGTTCAATGGCGTTACGGGAAGTTAAAGACAGCGGAGCGAAGTTTGCTGCGAATCTAGGTTTGCCTCCGCCCGCATCAGTCAAAGAGGCTTATTGGCTACTGGAAATCGAAGAACTCTTGCGCAAAAGCCCAGGGGTCCCAGCGGTCTTGTTGACCAAAAGAGATCAGGATCCATTCGAGTGTCTACGGAGTGCGGAAACGGGTGACGAAAAGTGGCCTTTCATTCGCATTACGCGTGAATACGACAGGAGAATTATCGAAGAATTCGATCTGGATAGGCTAATCAAGGTCTTTTCTTCTCGTTTTAGATTGCTGCAACCTATCTACTTCAAAAGTAAGAAGCAAATTAGACGGAAAAGACGTGACGGCAAATTGCCTGCAGATATCTTAACGGATTTGAAACTAGCACTTCAACTCAGAAAAGCTATTGAATGGACAGCGTCATTTCTCCAACATTTTGGTGAACGCACAATTCAAAGACAGATTATTGAAATTGCGCAATCATATAAAGGGACTACGCCTGATCCAGCCCTGCTAAAGAATGCATCTCAGAGCTTTGACCAGGCGTTTGCCTCTTTGGAATCACAATTTGAGGCTGGCTACCCGCAGCTTGATGGGGTTTCCCTTCGCAACCTATCTTTTGAGCTGATTGAGAAGCGCCTTAATGAAATGTTGGAACGCGTTGATGCTCTGCGCGACTGGGTGGACTACCGGGCGCTGGAAAGGGATTTTTCGCGTACGGGTTTGGGCATATTCCTTAGAAATCTCATCAAATCTTCCTGCGAGCCCAAGGATCTACCTAGTATCGTCAGGCGGTCTTTACTACAGGTTTGGCTGGATTGGCTTTTTGGAAAAGAACCGACTTTGGGCCAATTCCGCGGTCAGCACCATGAACAGTTGATTGAAGAATTTCGCAAGCTCGATCGGAAGCACTGGGAGCTTGGTGGCAATCGAGTGATACTTGAGTTGAACAGTCGCAGTCCTAGAGTTGTCTCTTACCCCGGGAGCGAAGTGGATGTCCTGCTACGGGAAGCCCTTAAGAAGAAACGGCATTTACCTATTCGAAAACTGTTTGCGCAGATGCCTAACCTATTGACGAGAATAAAGCCCTGTCTTCTCATGAGCCCCCTTACTGTCAGCCAGTTCCTTGACCCTGAGCAAATTACCTTTGATTTGGTAATCTTCGATGAAGCGTCGCAAGTCCGCTCCGAGGATGCTGTGGGTTCCATCTACCGCGGCAGGCAGATCGTGGTGTGTGGCGACAATAAACAGTTGCCGCCTACGGCCTTCTTCGATCTAGCCATCTCGGACGAGTTCGATGAGGATGCAGAAGAACCCTTCGACATCTTCGACAGTATTCTCGACGAGTGCATCGCTTTGCGAATGTCTGATGGCTGGCTCCGTTGGCATTATCGAAGCCGTCATGAATCGCTAATCGCCTTCTCAAATCGTCAGTTCTATGACAATCGCTTGGTAACCTTTCCATCGTCTGTGGAGGAGGACCCGCGGCTAGGAATCAAATTCGTCTACCTCCCTCTTGGGACATATGATCGAGGGGGAAAGCGTGTCAATGTTCTAGAAGCGCAGACGGTTGTAGACCTTGTAGAGAGCCACTTCAGAAAGTATCCTGAAAAATCCCTTGGCGTTGTGGCCTTTAGTATTGCCCAGGCTAATGCTATCGAGGATCACATTGAACGTTTTCGGAAGGAAAATCCAGAATTCGAGCGCTTTTTCACGGAAGACCGATTGGAGGGATACTTCGTTAAGAACCTTGAGAACGTGCAAGGCGATGAGCGTGACGTGCTTATCTTCAGCGTCGGGTATGCAAGAGATCAGCAAGGACGGTTGACGATGCACTTTGGGCCGCTTAACAAAGAAGGTGGTGAGCGGCGGCTAAATGTTGCGGTTACGCGGGCAAGAGAGAAAGTTATTGTTGTGAGTTCGATACGAGCATCAGATTTTGACCTCTCAGCCACTCAGGCACCAGGCGTGATCCAATTACATAAATACCTTGATTATGCAGAACGAGGACGGGAGGCACTGGACATCAGTTTCCCTCGTCTTGACGAGTATGGATCACCCATTGAAGCAGAGGTTGCAGCGGAGATAAGGGCTTTTGGTTATGAGGTAGTTCCTCAGGTAGGCTGCAGCGGATACCGCATCGATTTGGGAGTATTGGATCCAGCCCGACCGGGACGATTTATCCTAGGTGTTGAATGTGATGGAGCAACCTACCATTCCTCGTACACTGCCAGGGACCGTGATCGGCTCCGCCAAGAGGTACTTGAGAAACTTGGATGGCGAATTCATAGAGTCTGGGCTCCTGATTTTGTGACGCGACGCGATACCGAAGTTCGCCGTCTGCGGGAGGCCATTGAGCAAGCCCGTATGTCGTCCACAGCAACTCACGCAGAACCCCCGAAGAAGCCAGACGAAGTGGTTGAGCCTGTTGTGACGCGAGTCGATGTGCCTCCGAAAAGTTTGGGTGATGTCATCCCCTGGGCTATCCCGTACAAGGTGTGCACACCAGAGATGCGATTTTCAAGAGGTCTTGACTTCTATGACGCCCGCGCAATAAGAATTCTGACACAAATGCTCCAGGAAGTCGTGAATGTTGAGGGCCCTGTGCACATTGAAATCGCCGCGCAGAGACTAGCACAAGCATGGGGGCTTCGGAGAGTTGGCAGCCGTATGATGGCAGCGGTGCAATACGTGTGTAGATATCTAGTTCGCTCAGGAGGTTTAAAGATGCATGGCAACTTTCTTTGGCCTGCAAGCGTCACCTTTCAACTTAAGGTTCGTCGACCTGACCTTGACAATCCAGCAACCGAACGAAGCATACAATACATCCCTAACGAGGAAATTGAATTGGCATTTGTCAACGTACTAAGAGAAGCGCTCAGTTCGCCAAGAGACGCATTACTTACGCAAGTAGCAAGAATCTTTGGATTCGAACGCATGAGTCAGCAAATTCAAACATCACTTGACGAAATTCTATCTGAGCTGATCCAGCAAGGGCGTATTGTTGACAAAGGAGGACGACTGTCCATTGCAACCGATAAGAACAAGCTAGCAGAAGGATCAACGCCTGAACCAATTGTAGCTAGCAAAGAGGTAATGCACAAGCGATACTGCATATCATGCGGTAACATAATCCAAGAAAAAGATCGTTACTGTTGCATCTGCGGCAAACAAGTTGAAGATACTGGAGACAAGGGTTATTCCTATCGAGTTCGAATGATTTGACCATGAAGAGCGAGAATATTTTCGTCGGTCTACCAAGAATGTGCCGAAAGAAAATTACTTTACGAATTGCTTTGCATTCTTATTGAGCGACCACGAGCGGCCGGACATCTGGTGAGCTATTCCGTCTCTTTCACGAGATTCTTGAATTTGCATTGTGGTGCGGCTTCTCTGATTCTTGCTGGGATTATCCGGTCGGCTAGATGTAGATCATTTTCATAGATGCTGATTGCTCTGAGTGAATGGTCTTCGTAGAACTTCTGCTTGATCTCTATTGCCCTGGGATCTCCCTGAGCCTTCTTCTCCCAGAATTCGATGTGGAGGTCTATCTTGGGGATGTACCAGTCGCATAGCACCTCCCTTTTCGCTCTTTGGACGCGGTAGTGGTATTCATGCTTGTATGGGAGGTGTTCATGAAGCCAGTCGTCTAGATACCTCTCGCCATAGGACTTTGTGATATGTCCGTCCTTCGCCTTGTAGCCGACCAGACCCGTCTTTACGTGCGGAGCAACTGGGACCTCGAGGAAACATCTCCAGAGCTCATCGATGAACTTAGGGCCAAGTCTATCTGGGAAGAGCAAAACGCCTCTCCTGCTCACTTTTACCCATCCCCTCTTGATCAAAGGTAAGAATGCTGTTTCATCAAGCGGGGGACACCTCATCTTCCTTCTCACTCGGACCTGAGCTGGGAAACGGCCGTCAAAGGCGTATGGCTCTATCTCCATTTTGCCATTGTTTACCGCTTCATAGACTCCGTGCAAACGATTGGTCTGGTAGTTAAGAAGAAAGAGGATGTCCCCCTCCTTGACTTGGGAGACTCGATTCCACTCCGACTTCGGCGATCCAAATAGCTTCCTTTCGAGGCACTCTCTTTCAGTCCTATTGTTGCACAAGAAAACGTATCCATCTAGAGGCCTCGATTCTTGAGTCTCTTGTTCTGTCGTGTATAGTACGCCCGGAGCCAAGGGCCTAGAGTGAGCATCGCTAGGCATGGCTCTTCTCACAATCAAATTCCTCAAGGGGAAGAGTTAAATTTCAAGCAGTTTTTCAGCGGCTGGAAGCAATTCTCGTCTTTCAGTCCTGCGACCGCGATCTCTTCAATAGTTTGATCATATAGATCCAAACGCTAAGTACGAAGCCATCGTTCTAAAGGTTGTGTAAGCCTATCTTCCATTGAGTTGGCTCGGCTTGTTTTCTTGGGCGGCCTTATTCTGGGAGCTTCTTCCCCTCGTATAGCTTCTGGCCTGGCTACCTCAGCTCTTGAAAGCCTTCTTTCCATCAAAGCCATTACATTTGCTCTTATAGTTCCTACGACGCTTTTTGGTAGCTGAAATATTCGAGCCACTTCGAAGTCTATTTTCTTAATAATAGTATCCCAAAGTCTAACGAAATTCTCTCTTGTATCAGCACCGCCTATGTCTCTAGCTCTGGATTCGAGTTCGTCAAAAAGTTTGGCCATATTGCTTAGATCCTTTTTGGAAATTCTACGCATATCTATACAAGGGAGTTCTAGAGCAGATTTGACATCTAAACCTATTACCGCGACTCCACCTGCTATTATTCCTTGATTCTCAACAAAGAGCTGGACAAAAGAAGAATTAAGATAAGCCAACAAAGCTTTCATTTGTTTTTCATTGAATTTGGTTTCAGGCAACCTAACAAATGATATGAACGCTCCTTCGTCTAATGCAACTGGAAAAGTTGTAAACATGAATTTATTTCCATATCGGGCGCGCCGAACCGTAAACAATGATACCGGCATTACGCCTCCTAAATCATACCAACCATAATAGTTTGACGACTTTTCTCTTAATTCTGAAGACAGTGATTTGTTTGCAGTTTTAGGCGCTACCCCTCTCTTTTTCGGTTTTACTAGAGGTGTTTTCTCCCCCCATTTTATGAATTCGAGAACATTCTTGGGCAGTTTATGCTTAGGTCGATGGGCAATAAATACGAAACAAGGTTTTTCACCTTCTTTCAGCTCTTTCCAGTCTTCTTCTTTAAGAACATAATACTTGGAGTATCTGGGGCTTGTTAAACATGGATGGACCCAGTTAGGCATTAGCCCCCATTTCTCAACCTCGTCCTTTGTTAAATAGAAGAATGCATCACAACCAGAATCAGGTCTTTTACCATGTTTAATTGCCCAGATGGACCAAGAAATATTGCCTCTATAAGGCTCAAATATCTCCTTCATCTGGATTGACCGTTTTGCAGTGTCTAGAATGCTCTGGGATTCGAAAATGAAGTTTATCCACTTCTGATTTCTTGGAATGGAGCCTTGCCTTATGGTTTTTACAATCCATCCTGACGGAAATTCTAGCGGATTGTCAATAGTTTTTATGATTCTATCTACGTCGAAACTTTGACCCTCGGGTATATCTAGATACATGAACAGTGCATCATTTTGATTTCTCCTCTCTTGACTAGATTCCTTCTCAAGCAAAATTATGCATGTTCCAATCATCGGTATAGCAAAAACCCTAGCAGATATGTCTATAATCGCTCTCAACCTAAAGTGGTCTAATAGAAAACTGCCGAAATCTTTGCCGTAGTCAGTCTGAAGCCAGCTATCTGATATTATCATGCCAAGCCTTCCACCAGACCTCAGGAACTCATGAGCCCAGACAATGAAGTGAAGATATATTCCTGGCTCTATTCCCTGCTGAACTCTAGCCGTCAGATTGTATTTCGTAAGGGTTTCAGCGAGTCTCTTCTTGATAGCTTCCTGCGTCTTATCCGGTATTTCCGTCCATCTAGTGTAAGGAGGATTGGCCACAATGGCATCTACGAGCGGCATAGAGATTTCGCGTCTAACCTCTCCTTTGGGTGTTCTAATCGTGTAGGGAACCAGCATCTTCTGCATAGGCAGAACTCTGAAGAAGTCCTCGACGACGACATTCATTTCGCTTGTCGGGTGGCGTACATCCCTCATGGCCAAGTTCATGGCGGTAATGTGGGTCGGAAATGAGTTAATGTCTATGGCGTAGAGCCGGCTTAGAATCTCCTTATGGACGCTATTCGAGTCTAGTGACCTCAAGTCCCTTAGCCTTCCATAGGCTTTGACCAAGAATGTGCCCGAGCCGCAGGCAGGATCCATCACTATGTCTGTTGACTCCCTAACTGCCCATTTAACTATGAGTTCGGCTATTTGGGGTGGCGTGTAGAATTGCCCCAATTGATGTCTTTCTTCTTCGGGGATGAGCCTTTCATAAATGAAGCCCACTACATCGGAACCGACTTCTTCAAGCTTGTAGGTTTCCATATCGTCAACGAATGCGTTTATTTCTTCAAGTGCATCTACATCGCTTGGTAGTGGTGCTTCATCGTAAAAGCCTGCCATAAAAATTGGCTCGAAATCTTTGGTGACCTCAACAGCTTTCTTAAAGTATTCTTTGAGTTTGGCAGAGAACACATCTCCGCTTGCAGGTGGGATTGGTTTTAGAATTGGGATCGTGCCGTAGTATCGTTCAAGGATCTTGTAAAAGACTATCTTGTTCATCAGGATATAGGCAGCTTCTCTAGCGTAGGCATCAGGTTTCGTGTCTCCAATTTCTTCGGAGAACTGCGCGTATCGCTCTTTATATTTTTCATCTTTTTGAGTCGCTCTTTAACCAGCGGGAATATTTGAACTGAAAGCCACTCAACGAAACTTCTCAATCTCATTATGAAAGTCCAGTCGAGCGCCGTTCTTTCGACCTTTATTCCCTGATACCATCTAGCGACTACTCGAAGAGCCTCTTCCACAGCAGTCTCGGTTAACTCTATCTCCTTAACCAATAATCTATGCCGGTCTATGCGGAAAGGCTCCCCTCGCTCAGGCGTCGTGAACAAGGCGAATATTTTGCCGTTTGTGGTTGCGAAGAACGAGGCACCACATTGAACTGCATAGGATAGAGCCTGAGTTATTACCTTGCTTCCGAGAGGGTCTGTATCTCTGATAACTCTCAGTCCTCCAGCCGTTTGAATCTTCCGTTTGAACTCAGTTATGAGCAAAGGCTTGAGGATGTGAGTTGGAATCATCAGGTCGGCTACGCCTGAATCCACTTGATATTGGGGTTCGGGGTCTCCAAACTTCAAGCCTTCAATAACGTAACTTTGCTTCTCTAGAATGTTCTTAGTAAGGCGATAGAACTCTTCTTCAATTTTTGCTTCTCTACTCAATACCAGCTCACTAATTTCAGGTTGATATGCCTAGGGCCTTCTTCTCTTCTTCATTCAGATAGCGCATTTCAGCAAGTTTTCCCAGAAGCAGATCTTTTATCGTAGCTGATAGCGAAGGATCAATACGATCTCTCTGCAAACGCTCCAAGATACGCCACAACTTGCTCGGGAGGCTTATCGATCCAGCTTCAAACTGGTTCCTCTCAACCACTTGAGCGACCGGCCTCCCCGGCCTTCCAGCATCGTTCCCCATCGCTATCAAACAATACTATTCTCATCGAGTTGATTAATATTCATCTCTAAGCCTTCTTAAGACAGCTTTTATAATTTCTAGACAAGAGCTATCATCAACGCTGTAGACGCGTAGCGTTTGCGTGATGCCAGCGGTTCGATCCCGGGCCTAGCGGATAGGAGGATCTTCTCACGGCAAAGAATCGACTAGGTAGACCATTAAGAGGACGAGGAAAGATTCAACCGCTCAAACGTGAAGAGCTGGACGACATCTCCGACGCCGCTATTCTCGATCGTGAGCAGGCTGAGGTTGTAAGTAAGACTGAATCAATTCTTCTTAATGTTTCCCGCGGTGAGGCCCTCCGAAAGAGCGCGGATAAAATCCTGGGTTTTAGTAGGTGCCTTACTATAGCAAGGAAAGAGTACACGATCCAGATCTATCCTGAAATCTATCAGGCCGGCCACAGGCGATTGAATGCCTTGTTGATGATACTATCTTATTATTTCGCAGGAATATTTTGTGAGCGGTTTACATCCCTCGCTGTTTATTAGAAACGTATCTTCACGTTTCACCGAGCCCACATTCGGAACTGTCAATGGAACATGCACAGCTGCCAAAACCATATTCTCAGCAACCTTATACTTTCTATGAGGAACCACGATCGTCGTTATCGGGTCCTCCTCAATAAGCAGACCTACACCATGCGTAAAACCCCAAGAATAATATGCGCCGAACCCAGACCTCTCCATAAGCTCATGAATCTTCTTCTCTATCTCAGCCAGCTCCACGCCAGGCTTCAGCTCCTCTTCAGCCAGAAGCCTAGCTTTCTCTACCGCCTCAAACGCCTTCCTCTTCTCACTTGAAACCTCACCAAAGAACAGGGTCCTAGAAACATTGCTGAAATAGTTGTTATAGTCAGCCCCAATAACTATGCTAACGCAATCTCCTCTACCAACTTTCACCTCTCCCCTCGGTTCAGCATGCTTCCGAGGCCTCGGACCCACATTCACGTACACTAAAGGATGCTCCGCCCCCGACTTCATTAACCTGTAAACCGCTTCAGCCGCGATCTCCAACTCACTCTTACTGACATCAACGCTGTTCACAGCAGTCTCCATCCCTTGGTCCACGATCTCAGAAGCTTTCCGAATGCATTCGATCTCCTGCGCATCCTTAATCATCCTCAACCTCATAATCAAAGCATGAACATCACGAACCTCAACCCTCGGATTCAACGTCTTAAACAACTCGAAGAAGAGCACATAAGAATCCCTTTCAACACTGTAATCAAACCCAGCAACCTTATAGCCAGCCTTCCGAATCGTTCCGCTTATCCCCTTCATCAAATCCTCAGTCTTCATCCAACGCTCAATACTCTTCACCCAACATTTCGACGCGAATTCATCAGCCTCATGCTCAAAAATGAAGGCTGTAGGCTCCCCTTCAGCAGGAATAAGCAGAGCAGGCCTCAACCACTTGATCCCGGTGAAGTATATGAAAGATGAGAGAGTTCGAATCACAGCAACATCAATCCCATTCTCCTTCATCAATGACTGAAAATTCCTTACGCGGTTTCTCAGCTGAGCCTCAGAGAACATACGAAGCCGCCTGAGCCTTTAGGTAACTACGTCAAGAAAATATGAGCTTAACTCGAAGAACGCGTGAAGCTTAAATTGCCCCTAGCCTATCTCAAAGCTTTCTCTCTCTTCTCAATCTCCCTCGCAGCAACAACACCCGACACAGAAGCTTGAATAAGCCCTCTAGTTACCCCAGCCCCATCCCCAACAGCGAACAGATTATGAATCCTCGTCTCAAGCGAATTGCTCAACTCAAGCTTCGAAGAGTAGAACTTGACCTCAACACCATACAGCAATGTGTGCTTCGAGTAGATCCCCGGCGAGACTTGGTCCATCGCTCTAAGCATCTCACGAATGTCGGATAGGTATCTGTAGGGCAGAACGAAGCTCAAGTCTCCAGGCGTAGCAGTCCTCAAAGTCGGAACAACAACATTCCTAGCTATCCTCTCATGCGTAGATCTCCGCCCACCCTCAAGATCCCCAACTCTCTGAACGATTATTCCACCGCCAAGCAGATTCGCCAATCTAGCAATGTACTTGCCGTACGCTATCGGCTCCTTGAAAGGCTCAGTGAAAGATGTGCTGACAAGAATTGCGAAATTCGTATTCCCACTCTTCGTCTCAGCGTAGCTTTGACCATTAACCGTTACAACATCATTGTAAGATTCAGTTATGACCTCTCCTCTTGGACAGACGCAGAAGATCCGAACCTTATCGTCGAAAGACTTGGAGAAGAAGACGAACTTAGGCTCATAAAGGACCTGAACAATCTCCTCCATAACCGGTGCCGGAACCTCAACTCTAACCCCGACATCAACAGGATTATTCAAAGTCTTCAAACCAAGCCTCTTCGCTTCCTCATTCAACCATTCAGCTCCAACCCTTCCAGGCGCAACGACCACGTATCTCGTAGCTATCTCTTCATCGCCTAGACTCACGCCACTCACACGGTCGCCCTTAACAAGCAGGCTCTTCACTTCACTCTCCGTTCTGATCTCAACCCTCTTCTCAAGCGAATGCTTCACACGCTTAAGAATCTCTGCACATTCTTCGGTTCCAAGATGACGCAGCTTCTCGCGGACAAGCTTCAGCCCAGCCAGCGATGCCTTCCTCTCAATCTCCTCCACCCTGTCGATATCCGTGCCATACAACTTCTCAGGCGCACCGAACCGTAGGTAGACATTATCCACATAATCGATAAGACCATTCAACTCATCCCCGTCAAGATACTCATTCAGCCATCCGCCAACCTCAGAAGAGAGCGTAAGCTTCCCGTCACTGAAAGCCCCAGCCCCACCCCAACCGCTGAGAAGCGAACAAGGAATGCAGCGCACACAACCGATGCCGCGGCTCGTCGGACACTTACGCTTATCGATATCAGGACCCTTATCGAGCATCAATATGCGCAGATCAGTCTTCTCAGACAACTCGTAAGCAGCCAAAATTCCAGCCGGACCACAGCCCACAACAACTACATCGTAAGCTTCAGAGTTTCTCGTGTTTAGGATGTTCAATCACCCTTCTATACCGTTACTCTCCCATTTTTACATCTTTTGGTTTGGATGCTGTTTCTCGTCTAGAATCATAAGAGCATATTCAAAATGGAAATAGGTCGTCTTCAACCGACTTTCTAGTCATAAGAGATAAGCTTTAGAGCTGCGCTGAAAAGGATTGATTGAAACGCGATGAGGACAAACCTCAAGGCTTTCTGGCTATTAACTTGCATATACTTATTGATGGCGACCTTCTTTCCGATAGTACCAAATGGGAATTCGCAGCGCTTTAGTCCTCTAGAAGAGTCCTACTTGAACTATCTGACTCCGCGGGATCAGAGAATCGTAGAAGAGGCCAAGAAAAACATCGACAGGTACAGGAAAGTCAACGTAAGCTTGAGCGTGATCGGAGAGTTTGGAGAGCCGTTGCAAGATGTCCAAGTGAGTTATCGTTTGATTTGCCACGACTTCCTTTTTGGCTTCCAAGACTTCGACCCCTGCCATCAGAATACTTTGGAATACATGAAGGCAGCAGGTTTCAACCTCTTCGTTACGACGCCTTACTGGTGTGAAATTGAGCGTACAGATGACAATTTTGACTGGTGGATCGTGGATAGAGAGAAACCTTTCGATTTGCTCAACGCTGGCTTCAAGCTGAAGGTACATCCGGTAGTCTATTATGACCCCGGTCTCATTCCAAGGGACAAGCTAGGTCTAGATCCGAAGACATTGAAAGATGAAACGCTGGAACTGGTTTCCGCTATAGTACACAAGATTCCAAACGCTTCCATCTATGAAATCTCGAATGAAGGAAACTGGAAGTGGGGGCGCGCCTCCGATCTCACGAGAGAGCAATATCTCGATATCGTTAAGGCTGCCGCACACCTTATCCGAACACGAAATCCGAATGCAACCATCGGGGTGAACACCGCGGGACCCTTAGGCGACCTCTGGCCCGTACCTTGGACACCTCCAGATGACGGCTACACAATGGAAACCTATTCTTGGTTCAAGTATCTACAGGAGAATAGTCTGGACTACGACTACGTGGGTCTACAATATAGACCTGGCTACTACGATCAAAACCGGGTCTGTTACGCAACGCCTTATCTTCATGAAATCTCAGCGCTACTCGACAAATACTCAGAACTCGGAAAAAGGATACATATCACTGAGTTCGAGGTGCCCTCAATACAGTATGATGGCATGGTCCGTTACGGTTCTCAAGATTGGAGTGATGAAATGCAGGCTGCATACACTGAAGGGATGTACATCCTTTCGTTCAGCAAGCCTTACGTCGACTCGATAATATGGTGGTTTATAATCAGCAACTACGAAGAAGGCCCGGAATATCAGCGGTTAACGGAACCGATTCTATTCGATAAAAATCACAATCCAAAGCCGGCTTACTATGTCCTAAAAAAACTGATTACAAAAGACTGGAACGCGTCGGGAACCTCTATCACCGACAAAGATGGCCAGATCAAATTCCAAGGCTTCTCAGGGAAATATGAAATCACGCTTTCATACGGGGAGCTCTCAACGAAAAAGTATATTGAAGTTTACCTAGGTCGAGACAGCAAGTTCACAATTGAATTCAATGCGACACGGATTCGAGAAGAGATCAAGATTGAGAAAGAGAAGCTGAAGAATGAGGCACTGAGTCTCTTAGGTCAGGTTCAATTCTACATGAAATATGCTGCAAACACTAGCAGTGTCAAGCATGATAGTCTTAAGAAGCAGTTCAATAGCCTGCTACAAGAATTCAAAAATGAAAATTATGCAGAAGTGAAGTTAAAGGCAAATGAGATCTTACAGAATCCGTTCAACATAACAGTGGATGGAAAGGGTGGCGACTGGTCTGGAATCTGTCCTGTCGCTTCGAAGACTCCGGGCGTGGGAGAACGGGGAAGAGAAATAAAGGCTCTTTACATATTAGTAGATGCAATCAATCTCTACGGATTGATAGAAGTCCAAGGCCCTCCTCCAAGATCCGACTTTCTCATAGAGACTATGATCAATAATTATAGAATTCATATGCACACGTCTTCTCCATTCATGGTTTTGAATATTGATAAAGACCTTATTCTCGGCTTCGTCACGAGCAGTGTCGGTGAATCGATAGAGTTCTCGGTTTCGTTGAAAGCTCTTGGTTACCCTAAAGCTATCGAGATTCGAGAGCTATTCAGCTGGAATTCAAGTACAGGCCTAGACTACGACGTTCTCCACCTTCGCGAGGTGATAGAGCTACCGATCCCAGAGTCTTGGACACTCAGGTTCAATACCTCCCTGAAGTTGAACGCTCCGCTATCAGCAGTAGAAGGCGAAACTGTAACATTAGTAGCCGTCCTCAAGGATGAAGAAGGTTGTCCAGTTGAAAATGCAACACTAGTGTTCTACGTCCAAAATGACGCAGGGCGGAGGACAATCGGTTCCGAAAAGACCAACACGAATGGTTCTGCGTCGATCTCGTACAGGCCCGATACAGAAGGCTTGGACTTGGTTGAGGTGGCCTACGATGGCGACGCCTTGCACATGAGCAGTAGCGCAAGGACAGGCCTCACGGTAAAAACTGCTGGTCGAGCTGACCAGCTTTCATACATCCTAGTTGGATCGACTGTGGCTTCACTATTGTTGATTGGAGTGATTGCGCTCAAGACTCGGAAAAAGCGGATCAAGACTATCCACTCAGATTTGAACATATGAGAAAGAAGCAATCTGAGTGCGAACCAGTGGGCCATATCTATTATATTTTCATTGCTATATGGCTGACCACAGATCTATCTTCTCATCCTTCCTAACAGCGAGAAGCCCTGAAATCTAAAGGTTGAAGAGGTCGATCTTCAAGCACTTTCAGCTTTATGTATATGATCGAAGCTGCTCTATCTTCCCTAGAAATGTTCCATCCAGTAAATATACTTCAGCATCATCCAAGCCGACGCTTCCAGAACGGAGAACTGGCCCGATATACTCAGCCCTAGCTTCCCTCGAACCTCCAACAATTCTCTTATTGATCGCTTGACCCCCAAGGAAGTCGTTGAATGAAGGCATTATGATGCAATCAGGATTCTTCAAACCCACGTTGAAGCGTCGCTTAACTTCATCAGCCACAGCTCCCTCAACAGGAACGTTCAAATGTTTCAGAAGAGCTTTCGCGAGTCTTTCGCCGTCGCATTTAGCCTTAACCCAGACCTGCCTCATAATTCTGAAACCGAGAACATCCTTGAACATCACAACTGGGTGAAGATGCCCCATAATGAGGCTGTCACACGCGAGAAGCTCAGGCGAAGGCCAAGCGTGCCCATGGAAGATGCCGATACTCTCCCAAAGAACTGTTCCAGTCAACGGAAGAATCTTGACGTTCGGAGTTGTCAAAGGCTCAAGGTTCCCATCATGATTCCCCGGCACCACCTTAATATCCGAAACCTGTTTACTGATCTTCTCGAAGAACTCTGGAACATCACGCCACTCCTCCATCTCCACCCTTGCGACCGTATGCTTCACATCACCCAGGAAGATCAATCTAGTCGGCTTACAAACGTCAATAACTTGAATTGCTTTCTCAAGTAGCTTGGAGGTCTGCGATGGTACATGAATTCCTTGTCGCGCCAGATTCACTTCCCAGCCTATATGCAGGTCTCCGATAATTACGACGCGTTCAGATTTCTTCCGTAAGAGCAGAGCAGCAAAAGGGCTAACGGGTTTTAGACGGCTAACGTTCGGTTCCTCCAGTAACCGTTTCAGAACTACCCGTTTATTTATCCTTTTCAAAATCAACTAAGAGGTTATGTAAGACCTAACCTTCTTATAGAAAGGTGATGACTTACCGCAACCGGAGTATAGGAAGCACTCGCAGATGAAGGAGACCGGCAAGAGGGAGACCGCGGCAGTCAAGAGAGCTTGCGACGAAATACGTTCTAAAGGACAGCTGAGCGAAAAAACCAGAACGAAACTTCTCAAACAGTTTTCGAAGAGATTTGAAAACGCGATGAACCTCGTTGAAAAAAATAGAGTAAAGAAGTACATGTTCAGACCGAGCAACCGAGTAATATGGACGGTCTTAGGAAGAAAAGGAGAGTACCAAGTGATCCCTGAAACAAACTTCTGCAATTGCGATGACTACTACTTTAGAGTAATCGACCGAAA
>Ga0315309_1000300_pt1 | contig 29634 bp, 47 predicted proteins | sample TDP4_MG_FD_203080 | JGI IMG/M metagenome (GOLD analysis project Ga0315309, IMG submission 203080) | Freshwater sediment microbial communities from Lake Towuti, South Sulawesi, Indonesia - TDP4 | ecosystem: Environmental > Aquatic > Freshwater > Lake > Sediment | place: Indonesia: South Sulawesi...
GTCCTCTAAAACCGCAATGTGACAAAACAATGAAGCACAGTCTTTACTTGATGCGTATCTCAAGAGGGAGGGTTTAGTGGTGGGGCTGGGAGGATTTGGACCCCCGTCACGAGCGCCCGAGGCTCATCTCTTCAGTCTCCCTGTTCTCTTGCGGGCGCTCGTGCCGGCGGTCCAAATCCTCTTATTGATTGGGGTGGGGTGAAGGCGGATTTTGGGGAGTGGCTGGAAAGCAAGAACTATGATGCAAGTTATCAGGGTAGGATTCTGAGTGAGCTCGATAAACGTGTTGGTGTACTCGGTAATCAGATGGATGTCATTAAACTCTTTAAGGGATTGTCACATGGGCAACAGCACAATCTTAACAGGGCGGTCAGGGCGTTATTCAACTTCTACGAGGAAGCCTACGGAGTACCTGAAAACTATCTTAACGCGTTGCGCAAGGCGATTCCACAGGAGGTAATTGGAGCAGATCTCAAAGTGCCAACGGCACATGAAATCTTGAAGTCTCTGACAGAAGTTGTCGACGCCCCTGTAAAATATCAAGCGTTGTACAATCTACTGTTTGACTCGGGATTGCGAGAAACTGAAGCCTGCAAGTTGATTAATCATTTCGAAGGCGCTCAAGAGATCAGAGGGATTCTGCGGTGTCTTTTGGGCTACTTCAGAGGCACAAAACTGGCGTACTTTGCCTACTTCACCATGGACACGCTACAATTGATCCAGAATGTCAAAGAGCCGGTGAAGCCAAGAAGTGCTTCAGCCTACTTTTACAAACGTGGGTTTGTGGCTGGAAAGTACCTGCGAAAGTTCACGTTTGACACCATGATTTCGCTTAACATTCCTGAAAGTGTCGCCGACTTCATTGAAGGACGAGTGCCAATCAAAATCGGAGCAAAACACTATCTGGCCTTAATGCGAAGAGCCGACCAATTCTACCCAAGATACGCCAAGTACGTTGCCAAGTTGAGGCAGAAAGCCCTCAATTAATCCTCTCTCTTTTTCTCTTGTGCATTAATGTTGTGCATTATTCTACTTTGGTTACTGTGATGCCACCAAGCTTGGCTTCAAGAACTTCCTTCTTTTTGTTGAGGTCTTTGGCTCTTGCGAGTCTTTCTTCGAGTTGGAAGTCTTCTGCTTTGGGATGATTTTCAAGGTTGACTTTCAACGGGTTCTCTTAAAGTGCGATGCCCAGTTGGGCTATTTCTGTTCCTGTTTTTCGAAGGCCCCATATGAGTTCGTTGAGTTCTTTGACGATTTTTTCGAGCTCAACCAGCATTTCGCCGCGTTCTTTTTCACCCAAGCGAGTTCACCAGAGTACATTATGGGCGTTGCTGGCTTATTTTGGTTTCCAGCCTTTTTTACGGAGTATCTCCTGCACCTCAGGCAAGTCCAGAGCGAAATCAACGTGCTTACAGTCGCTTGATTCGTCATACTCACACCATATTCTATCGGGTTTAAACCATACCTGAATGATGCGATTGAGCTGACGGTCCGTGATCGATACTCCGTTTTCGTTAAGATTCCAATGCTCGAGTTTTGGGCGAAGCTCCGTTTCATGTGCGTGATAATACCAATTAATGAGGCTGCGGACAATCTCAGTATCATTCTTAAGACCCAGATTTTCCTTGATTTCACTGAATCGTTTAGCCATATCTCCGTCGAGACGCAAGTTAATTCGTATTTCCTCTCCCATTCTGCGCTCACACTAAATCCGTTGATTTCTATCAATTTAAGGATTCTGAAAAAGGGCTATAGACAAATCTTATATACCTTTAAGGCACAAAAAGTGTCTCTAAGGGTTAAAATATGGCAACAGAACAAGAACTCGAAATCAAAGTAAAACTCGAGGGAGAAGCAAAGGACATGTTTCTTGAGATCAAGGCAGCCACAGGTCTAACCAACAACACTGAGGTTCTGCGATTCATCATCAACAACTACTACAAATTGCGGCATAAGGAGGGCGCTTGATCGTGGAGTTTGTCGCTCTGGAGGAATGTTTGCTCAGGTATCTTTCGACTTCCAGCTCTCCACAAGGGCGGAAGTTGATCTTGACCTCGCTTTCGGAATCACCTGCACCTGGGCGCCTTAAACAGAGCGAAACTCCCAAGGAGACCTAAAACATGCGAGTTTTCGACGATATCCTGGATACACTCAGTGACGGCAAGTACCATAATTTTGATGAGCTAACTATGTTTTCCTCAAGTCACAACGAAGACCAGATCGAGCTGATTATGAAGTTCCTTGAAAGCTACGGCTTCATAAGGCGTCAACGCAAAGTCTGGAGCACGCGAACCAACAAAGTCCGGTTGGAGCCATCTATGCTCAATTTTCTGCGACGCCTCAAAGAACTCGAAGACCAAGAAAAAAAAGAATGCAAAATCGGCATCGAACAGGAAGCCAATAAGGAGGCGCCTCAACAGTGACCACGGACCTGAAGCCTGGCGATCAAGTTGTCGTTATTGCGCCTCGAGTGAGTCGACGTGGACCTTGGCCAGTGCAACGCATTGAAGAAGACACAGAGCTCATCTGGGTTCAGCAGCGAACAAAAGGCGGCCACGCCCACCCAGTCATATACTCAGCCCAGGATCTGGTGAAAGTCGAACCAGGAGCAGACATCCGCCAAATCCTGCGCGCGGTAGTTCCAGCGAACCAGTTCTGCGAGATCTGCCAAGATCAACCGGCGCCAGAGCGCCACTTTGTCACCGTGCCCTTGCCAAAAGGGTTTACTCGAGTCTGTGGCGAAGACTTCGCTGGGATTAAAGCTGAGATCAGAAAACGCGTTGCTCACATAGTTTCCGAAGTTTTCGCTGAAGCCCGAGGGAAAGCACAGAAATAAACGCTAAAAAGAGGGCTTTTTTGAGGGCAACTCACCTACTTATCGCCATTCCGCTGGACGAGAAAGTAGGTGACGCCCCAAGCCCATTAGACCTGGATAAGGCTCTCGAACAGGAATTAGGCGCCATCTTCAGCGTGATACGTCAGCGAGGTTTCTTCCACATGAAAACGATGCAAATTCACGGCGCCATCGGCACTCCGCCAAAACCCAAGACTGGCCTCATTCCAGCTGAGCATCCGAAGCGAGGCGTCGGCATATTCGTAACCTTTCTACCGAGCCAATTGGACCTTGATTTTGGCTTGCGATTATGGGCGCCTGAAGCCTGGCAAATTGAAGCCATCAAGAAGGCCATCGATTGGAGTCAGCGCGCCACTTTTGAGTTGCTGGGGCGAGGGTTTGGAGGCGAAATGCCTTATGCGCCAAGTGTGAGGTCGAAGAGTTGAGCCAAGAAACAATCGCTGAAAGTCTTCTTTTGTTTTGTGACGCGCTTGAGAACGCTGTTGCTGTATTGAAGCAGGAGCTAAAAAAAGCTGGTGTGCGTGCCAGTGAAAACTCCTTCAATGCACTCACATGGGATGCAAGCACAGGTCCAAAACTCGGCGAATACGAAATCGCTTACTTGGACCGCAACCAACCAGACGCGTTCCAGAAAGTCTTCAACATCCTCAAAAAAGTCAACGCCAACATAAACAAGCACTACAGCCCAGAAGGATTCGTTTATTTCTATTGGTTGTATCCTGAGAAGTATCAGAACAAAATTTTCCGTAAGAAACACTCGCAACCTCAAGAATCTAAGTCACAGAAGAGTGGTGGCTGAAGGTGAGCCAGGCTGCCAAGAGGACTCAGCTGCACGCATACTCCGAAAGGAATCATCCCGCCCTATCCAAGGGCTCCACGGTGCAGTTAGGTCCTGACAGTAGCGACGGCCCAAAACCGCAGGTTAAACAGTTCCAGCCTGCGGCAGCCACCGCCAAGGATTGGGAGAGGATGCCGGTTACTGTTGAGAAGATTGAGGATTTAGTTTTCGACTGGAAATACTATCCGAGAAAGGAGATTGATGGCAGAAATGTTCATAGTTATGTGCGTGCTTTGCGAGCCGGTTCAGTTTTTCCGCCTGTCAAAGTGGGACTGCTCGCTGGCAAGAAAATCATTGTCGACGGAGTACATCGCGTCAGATCCCGACAAGAACTAAGCATCGACACTGTCGACTGTGTTATTTTGCCTTTTGAGAGTGAGGCTGAATTGTTCGCTGAGGCAGTTCGGCTTAACAGCGAGCATGGGCATGCTTTCTCTTTTGACGAAGTGAAAGACAACATTAGACGGCTGAAACAGTACAAGTTTGACGTCAAGGATATTGTTGCGCTTACGCATGTTCCAGCCAGCGAAATTTACCGGGAATCTGCTGCGCCGATCACGGTTTTGAAGGCGCCATGTGGCAAGAAAATCTACTGCACTGGACAGCCTGATTTCCGCGAGTTAGTACAGTTCAAAAAAGCGTTGATGCTGATCCGCGACGTGGTAAGATCAGGCTGCATCCCATCTGATGATGAATTTTTCAGGGATTTGGTTAGGCAGTGTCGGGAGGCTTTGGGGAAGGTGCGGTTTAATGCTTAATGTGAGGAATTGCAGTGTAAGCCCTGGCGATGCAAGGCTTGGCGTAGTAAGGCGCTGTTTCATTTCGGCGTTGCGAGGTCTGGTGTTGTTTGGTACTGTTCTGTCCGGTCCGGTTAGGCAATATATGGCGGGGTTTCTCGAGGTATGGTCTGGTATGGCGGAGCGGAGCCCAGCCCGGTTGGGTCATGTGGTGATTGGTTCTGTAAAGCGCTGCAAGGTTTGGCGTTTCGTAGAGAGGTTTTGTTTTGCTGGGCGGAGTACACTGGAGCGGGGTTTTGCCTTGCATGGTAGGGTACGGAGTTTCTTGGTGAGGCTGGCTGCTGCTATGATGGGTTTTGTCTGGCAGAGCGGTGTACTGCTTGGTATGGCATTATCGGGGAGAGGTTTTGCATGGTCTGGTGAGGTCCTGTTTGGTGGCGTGGGGCTCAGTGGGGTACTGTACTGCCTGGCATTATTGAGGCGCGGCGTTGCTTGGAGCGACGAGGCACTGCACAGCGTAGTGAAGTTTGGTCCTGCGATGTACTCCGTGGTAAGCTCAGGCATCATTTGGCCTGGTGATGTAAACAGGGGCGCTGCTTGGGACGGTGCGGCACGGCAGGTTAAGGTATCATTTTGGCAGGGTGGTGTGGAGCAAAGTGAAGTTCACCAAGCCGAGCCTTCATTGAGGATTGGCAAGGTCAAGCGGTGTCTTGTGAGCTGCTGCAGTGCAGGGCAAGCTTTGGTTTCATTGTTGCGAGGCGCTGTTAGGCGAAGCATTGCGGGCTTTGGTGCGGTTTCATTAGCTTTGGCATGGTCCTGCGAAGCTGGGCGATGCATTGTGAAGCGAGGTCTGGTTTCATCGAGGTTTGGTTGTGCCCTGTTAAGTTTCGTTAGGCGGGGTCCTGTTTTGCAGGGCAGCGTGAAGCGTAGCTATGCGATGTACGGCATGCTTTGGTTAGGCATTCAAGGGTACGGAGGTTACTAAACATGAATCAAAACCTGAAGAAAATAGACGTCAGAATCAGAGGTTTAACGCCTCTGTTGATGAACCGTCTAAACCCAGAAAGTTTGAGAACGAAAAGCAGAATGAAAATGGAGAAATACAGCACTGCAGACGACGCGGCCAAAAGCGCATACATGGCAGAGATCAACGGCAAGAAACAATTGTACATTCCTCAAGAAGCCCTATACAGCATGATCATCGGCACGGCCAAGCAGTACAGGGTTAAACGAGTAAGCCTGGCGAGCCTTCTGGCCGGCACAATGCACGTGGAACCCGAGAAAGTCCCTTTGGGCACAGACCAATATGAAATCGATGAGCGAGCCGTAGTGATCCAGAAGCAGCGGGTCCTCAAAGGCAGAGCCAAACTGCCAAAATGGGCAGCTAACTTTCAACTCATCTACGACTCAAAAAGGCTGCCAGACGGGATAGAAGACACATTCAAGGAGATCCTGGAAGACGCCGGCACGAGAATGGGCATACTCGACTACCGCCCGCAACATAAAGGCTGGTTTGGAACATTCGAAATAGAGAAATTCGTTGTTGACGGCGTCGACTTGGTCAAATCTTCAACACAAACGGAGTAAACTTCGTGAACCTGTCTGAGAAGAGTCTTCCCGCATTCTCTCAAGATATACTGCTGACCAGATGGAAGAATGCACAGGAAAGCCTCGAGGCAGCAAAACAAGCCATCGATGACTTTCAGAGGTTTGTCCGTGAGATGCAAGAGCAACATGCCAAGCAAATGGAGTCTTTGAAGCTTCCAGCCATACCGAACTTAGACCAAGAAGCGATCAAGACTTTTCTTCAGCAGCCGTATCTTCTGATGCCCCGGCGGGAGAATAGTTGGTATGTTATTGTTCCTCGCTTCATTGACATGCAAGTCGGTTGGCTTGAGTATCAGACACCCAGCTTCAACGTTTTTGTAATTAATCGGTATGTACGTTGGCTCACGCCTCTACCAGCTGATATTGAATCCCGCTTGGGCATGCAGCCAACGGTCGACATTAAAGTTGTCGACGGATTGTTGAAACCAGCTGCAGGCATGGAAGACGAAGCCTGGCAACGCTACCGCAAGTACTTGACCAGGAAAGACCAGTTTGGACTGAGAATCAAGCAGGGCTACGAAAGACATTTGATCAGCGACTTGATCCGAGACGGATATCTGCCTTTCACGCCGCAGCCCGTGGACCCGGAAGACCTGGGACAAATGCCCTCTGGCTTTGAGATGCAGCCGCATCAGAAAGAAGCTTATGATGCCTTTTTGAAGTGGGGCGCCATCGGCTTGTATTGGCCAGGAGGTCAAGGCAAAACCTACTTTGGGGCTGCTCTCTGCAAGATGATTAAGGGACCTAAGCTTGTGGTGGTCCCAAACATCAGTGAACGGGAGCAATGGCTTGTCTACCTGCGGAAGTTCGAAGTCTACGACATCGACTTACTAACTTACCAAGCGTATCATAAGGCAAAGAAAGAGTACATACTCTCCATATTTGATGAGTGCCACAGGTTGCCGGCGCCAGTTTGGAGCCGCTACGCCACAGTCAACACAAAATATCGCCTCGGATTATCAGCCACACCTTACAGAGAGGATGGCAGAGAAGACCTCATCATCGCATTAACCGGATATCCAGTCGGCTTGTCCTGGGAGCACTTCATGCGGGTTAAGGCCATACGCAAACCCAAAGTCACAGTCAAAGTTGTCAACAACGAACGAGAAAAGATGGGCATCCTGGAAGAAATGCTCAAAGTCCCGATGAAGACGCTGATTTTTGTGGAACTGATCGCCAGTGGCGAAAGAATCAAGAAACAATTTGGTCTGGAATTCGTTTATGGTGCCACAAAAGACCGCCTCGAAATAATCAGCAAACATCTTGTGACTGTAGTCAGCCGCGTAGGCGACGAAGGAATCAGCATCAAGGACCTCGAGCGCACGGTTGAAGTCGAATTCTTAGGCGGTTCACGACGTCAAGAAGCGCAGCGCGCCTACCGCCTATTGCACTCCGTAAAACCCGAGATCAGCCACACAGTCATCATGACAGTGCAGGAGCTGGACCAATTCCGTGGGCGGTTTCTGGCGCTCGAGGAGAAGGGATTCCAAGTTGAATATGTCAGCTGAGGGATAGTGGTATGATCTTCAGAAAGAAGTTGAAGTTTGATGTGCGCGAGTCAATTATAGAGATTCGGGAAGACGGCGAACTCTACACTTTGGAGATCGTCAGGGACAAGGATGGCACGATATGGGGCGTCTATCCTGACAAACGAGACTATCAGAGCGACATGGTTTACTCAAACGGCATCCGCAACCTGCTCATTGCTTTTCAAAGGGGTATTCTGAAGCTCGACGATTTTCCACGAGAAAAGAAAGAGGTTGAAGCCAAATGAGTGCTGAAGGAAAACTGAGGCAAGCGCTTGAACGTGATGGATTGGGTGAATGTTGGATCTGCGGCAACGGAACCTACAATCATAGTGAAAGATGCCATGGTTTTCAAGAAACGCCAGAAGGTGAGTTCCAATTAATCTGTTCAATCTGTTTTCAAGTCCAATGCACAATCAATAAGGACTCTCTCCACGGACCAGATTGCAACGGTTCACCTTTTGTCCGAATGTACCTGGTAAATGCGGATGCAAAGCCGCGAAAGGTTGTAGGATATTGCGTCCTTGATCATGAACCTTGGCTTGAGAAATTCGGAGAGCTGGAGAAGGCGAAACTATGACTTATTCTCAAGATGAAACTCATTGTCACTGCATAGATTGTGGAAAACTTTACGAACCAGATAAATGGATCGGAAGCTGTGACATTTGCGGCGGATTCATTGATTTTTGTGATGGTAGATGCAAGAACCTCAATATCATGCAACAATTTGAGGCTTTAGGGATTTGTTGGGAAAAATTCAACTCGCTGCCGGACTGGAATCTTGAGAATTTTGCCAAGTTTTGGGCAGACATCGAATACGAGGAAGCCATGCGCCAAAAGGCTTGGCTCTACTACGCCGAAACTGATTATGACGATTATGAACCAGAAGACTGGGACGACGAACCTGAGTATGATCCAGACTGGGACATTGGAGACTATTGAAATGAGCACGACTCTTGACAGCTTCTTTCCCACGCTGCCGGCGTCACGGGCGGCAGCGGTTAGGCCGCGCTGCTCCATATGCGGCAGGACCATACCAGACAATGAGCCCACGTACACCTTAACAATCAAGGGCAACCCCGCAGTACACTGTCAACCATGCGCGAAACGGGTCCTACGACCACAAGAGGACATGGAGGAAAATCTGTGAACGAAGAAGATTATGGTTACGAGTATTGTGAACATGAGGACAATGAGGATCTGTGGGAATGCAAGGAAATCGACCCGAAGCATAAAGTTTGGCAAAGAACCTGCCGAAAGTGCGGCGATATTGAACAAGAAGGCCTGTGGGTGGAATATTGGAAAGATAAATTCATCGTTCTTAAAGGAAAGCAATATCGTGCTCTGAAATCATGGAGCACGATTTCTGTTTGTTCAGAATGTGAGAAAGTTGTGTGGCACCCAACCATTCTATGGGATTCCAAGGATCCAAGCAAAGCTATAACCCTTCATCAACGATGCGCGGAAAAAATTGGGCTCTTTGAGAACCTAAAAGGGCGATCTAATTAGGTGATTTTTTGGCTGCCCAAATCCTCTTTCATGGCACAGGCGCCCGACGTCGACAAAGCATTGAGCAGCGCGGGCTCTTGCCCAAACTCGACAGTTATGTATACGCTTCAGAGAACCCACTGATTGCAGCTGTGTTCGCGGCAGCCAGAGCAGAACACGAAGACGACTGGGGACTCCTGGTAACTTTCAAGGCGAGTGTAGGCTGGGAAAACGACCCAAAGTTCCCACTTTCACAACGAAGCAGAGATCCAGTGCCGGCAGCGGACATAATCAACCTGCAGATCCTGGACCCAGACAAAGAGGTCGAAGCCTTCCGCTTTTTACGTGGCATAGTCGATACAATGAAAATCCAAATGGAAAGGTGATTCATTGGGCAGAAAAGACCTCACGATTCCCGCCGCCTTCAAATACGTTCGCACCAACAAGGATCATGCATGCGAAGGTTGCCAAAGAATCATCCCAAAAGGCTCAATGTCTCTGAATGTGCATGGGCGACTGGGTTCATGGTTCAGTGAATACTGGTGCTGGAACTGCGATCTCGATCGAATTGAGTCAATCCCGGACTCTGATTTGAGAAACAAGTTATACAAGGAGAAAGCAGGCCTGCAAGTTTCAGGTCGATTTCTTCCTCAAAAGGAGTAAGGTAGCGTTTTGGCTGAAGCCTCACAAACCACGCTCCTGCCCTCTACTATATCTACTACTACCACTTCTCCGGCGTTGGCCAGAGTGCGAGGCTTCACAGTCGACCTGCTCATGGCTTTGAATCAAGGTCCACTACGTACATTAGGCATCTGTGAAAAGACTCAGAAACCAGCCAATTATGTCAGTCGCTACCTTTTGAACATGCAGAAATATGGATTAGTCTTGAAATCAGGGTCTTTTTGGAATCTGACGGTTTTGGGAGAATCTTTTGTTGGTTACTTGCATCATGAGATAGAGATAGAGATAGAGATACGAAACTTAAACGAAAGAAAGAAGAAAGAAGAACTAAATGTGAACGAAAAAATCCTCCGTCATGTTGAAATTCAGAGCCGCTTGGACATTTGGAACCAGAAAAACACATACTCTCCCATTGAAGTGGCAGTGGTAGACTACTTGGTTAGCCACTACAACCGGACCAAGCAAAAATTCGTTGTCATTCAGAGCCGCTACGAATTAGCGGAGCGCCTCAACCTGCCCAAGGATGATGTGGACCAGGCTTTGCTCAAACTTTACGAAGACCGCGTGGCCTACGTGCAACCAGTGGGGCACAGCGTGTTCAAAGTCGCACTATACGCTGAATTTGTTGAGAACTTGGAGAAGGATGCAAAAGCATGAGCAAGAAACCAAAAATCAAATGTTATGTAACATCCTGCGGATTCAATGAAGTTGGCGAATGTGCGATAATTAATGATCCAGAATGCGGCATCGACTATGTGATTGTTGTACCCAACCCATTCAGCGCCAAACCGCCTGCCTGCTGCGACTCCTATGAACCGCGTGAGAAAACTGAGGGAGTGTCCTTGTAGTAATGCCAGCTCCAGCTGTTGAGAAATGTTTCAAGTGCGGCAAGGCCTGTAATCCAGTTCAGTATGTACGTAGTAAACGCCGGGGCAAGAATCTGCCGCTCTGCAGTGGATGCGCTCAAGCCTGGAATGAAGGAGAGCGAATGCCTGAATGATGGTTAGGTATGTTCACGGAGTACATTACTGCGTACATAAGAGGCATGGTCTTTTGATGGACTTTTCACGATACTCTATTCCAATAGCGCCTCTCTTAGAGCAATTGGTCTTCGTTCCTCAGTACTGCATTGTTGTTGATGTAAGAGGCTGTGAAAACTGATGATGGAATCAACATCTGAGGTTTCACAATCATTGGCGTTGACACCCAAAAAACGTTCTCAAGCTGATAAGAAAGGCAGAATAAACTACACGTTTGAGCTCTTGCACCGGATCCTTGACGAACTGGAGTTTATCCGCATAGCACAACGCCATATCATCACAGGCCTTGAGTTAGCGGAGTTGATGCACTTTGATCAACCTTACATCGAGAAGGTATGCAGCCGAGACGAGCTCGACAAAACCATACTCAGAGTGCTCTACGAATCTGGTCATAAGGGCATTCTGCCTAAAGACCTGGTCCTGCAGGTTAAGGATCCCAAGCTGTGGGACCGTTGGCAGGTCCTTCACCGCATCGAACACATGAACAGGCGCCTCAATGAAGAGATTGGACAGCAAGTAGCTGAGAAACGTGGGCACGAATGGACCTTAACCGATTTTACTTATCAAGCGTACAAGCTGACTGAGCAGGAAATCAAAGCGGGGCAAGTTACTACGAATACACCCGACTTGGAAGGAGAGTCTGATGAAAGTTTCGAGGAAAGATGTTGAGGCTTTGCTTCTGATTTTGTTGGCAGCCGCCATAATCTTGGCAATGCTGCTGTAGAGGGGATTAGATGACCTGCGAAGCCTGTGCACTGCTGGCAAAGCTGTTCTCATTCAAACTGTCAAATCGCGGTTACTGGCTTCTAACAGAACTCTTTGTAGAGCTTCATGACAGAAAAGACTACTACTATCATGCTGAAAAGAAATAGGAATAGAAAATCTGGGAAGTACCAGTCTAAGCTGTCTTTTACGGTTAGGAAGGGCTGGGTGGTCCCGGTCCAGTGGGCGTGGGCATTGCTGTTGTAGGCGCTGTTTTGAGGGCGTTGAAGACGCTTTTGACTGCCATGATAATTCCGGCAATGGTTGTCGCTAAGGGGGCAGGCAAACCCACTGCCACGATAACTATCATACCTTCAAACCACATGAAAGTGCTGTAGAGTTTCTCAACCTCGTATTGGACTGTTTGGTCTCCAAGCTTGTAACGGATATAGCCGAAGAGACTCCAGCCGAAGCCAGCAAGCAAAGCAATCGGCGTGACCTCAAAGAAGTGCTGCACCACAACTACGACTTGAACTTCCCAGCTGGGCAACGTTGAAGTGTCAATGCTCATGACAGCTGGCTGAACGAACTGCAGCACTGCCAAAGAAACGATGAGGATGAGGGCGCCTTTCAACAGCGTATTTTTCTCAAACATGCTCCATTCACCTCCTTACTACGTACATGTACGTCGGAGTTTCCCGCTGCTGAAGACTGAGATGGCTTAAGGCCGTGTCGAATGAGAGAGAAAAGAGAAGACTGAACCAAATGTGTTTGCTCAGCTCCCTGGCAGCTTCGGGCTCTTCACGACGTACATCATGATCACATACTTAGCCTCGGGATTTTGCCGTAGCCCAATTCCCTTGCCCAAGTCAATTCTTCTTCAGCTTCTTTGAGTTTCTTGAGGGCGTTTTTTCGACTGGCAGTAATACTGGGTGGGTCAACATCGAGTTCTCGGGCTATTTTGTAGTCGCTTAACCCTTGTTTGCACAACTCCAGAATTCTGCGTTCTCTTGAAGTCAGCATTTGGGAATTCAGAAACAATTTTGCGCCTATTTACTTAAATTGCTTATTATTGCGTTTACATTAATAAACTCTTTTTATTTCAAGCCGCATTTCTGTTTTGTTGAATGCTTCATGCCTAATCCCTTGATGCCCCTTCTGAATCGTGTTCGCAACCGCTTCCATGAAGCCGTCTTATTCTTAACTGATGTTGAAAAAGTCATGGGCATCTCACCTGACGTCAGCTTCAAAACCATGACTAAAGTTTACTTGGGAGATTTGGGCGCCCGAGCCAGCATCGACTTTCTGGCTGATCAGATTGCGGGTCAGGGTTTCTATACGACATACAACCAAGAGTATGCCGAAAAAAGCGAAGGCAAAAACGCCAAGGAAGTTATTGATGCCTTCTGTGAGGATTTTGGCATTGACGAGCTGCTGCAGGCTTCAGCGCGCTACTTGATCGGTTGGGGCAACGTGTTTTGGTGGGTTGGGAATCCTAAGAAGTTTGAGTTTCTGAATTTGGTGCCGCTTGAAATCGTCAAGGACAATGGCGTCAGGTTTGATTCGAACGGTGAGCTTGAGCGACTTGAGTTGGAGTGGAAGCGGCAGCCCAGCGAGATTGCAGGCGATGAAGTGATTCATTTTGCTTACAATGTCTTAACTGCCAAGCCTCTCGGTATAGGCCTTCTCCAGTCGTTATGCATGCCGCTTGACATTGGTGATGGTGAGACTCGAGAGCCCTTCTATCAGGTGAAGGCGAAGATTCACAGCGGCATGGCCGACACCATTTACATGTTTGGCGCACCGAATGAGCTGTGGAATTTTCCGGGCTTAAGCAAGGAAAAGTTGCAGGAATATTTGGCGCAATTAAAGAGTATTCCAAAGCGTGGATCCCGATTCATTTTCAACCCGCCTGCTGGTTCAGAAGCCAAGGTTCAGTCCATTGTTGCTGAGCGTATGCGTGGACTCGACTTCTACGTAGAGACTCTGGAGGATGAGTTTGTCCTGGGCTTGCAGACTCCGTTGGCCAAGCTGGTCACTAAGACCGGTTTCACTGAGGCCAGCGCCAACGCAGCTCTCGAGATCGCTGAGCGTCGGGTCCTGGCTATTCAGAGGTTTTTGAAACGCGGGGTTGAACGTTATCTTTTTGACAAGGTTGTAGCCGCTGCGGGTTTGGATCCTGCACAGGCTCAAGTTCGCCTCAACTGGGGCATGCCTGAGAGCCTGGATTATGAGAAACTCACGCAGATTTTGGGTCAGTTGACTGAGCTCTTGAAGGTGGACCCGACTGTAATCGGGCATGCGGAGCTGAGGAAGATTCTCCGAGACGTGGCTAAGTTGCCTCTCGAGGAAGAGGAGCCTGCTGCAGAGATGGTTTCACGCGTATTAGGTGACAAAGAAAATGAGAAAGAAACTGTCCAAAAAAGAGACCATACCTTGGAAACCTGATGAGAGCCAAATCCTTGAGTTGCCTTCGGAATATCCTTCCCTACAGGATATTGCTGACGCTTTTCGATGGATTTGGCGCAAACTGAAAGGAGTTGTATCAAAGTGAGTTCTGAAAAGCAGCATACACCTGAGTTTGAAGACTGTATTCAGAAAGTTATGAAGCAGGGTCACGAGAAAGCCAGCGCCTTCGCTATCTGCACGACTACATTCCAGAAGGCCGACAAACCATTGTACGTCGGTGAGTCTGAGAACCAGAAGCTGCATTTGTTCAGCGAATCGATCAAGATCTCTGGCAATAAGGTCTCAGGCGTATGCATCCATCCTAAGCGCATCTTCCATCCTGAAGAAGGTTTAGAACATGTCTATCTTAAGGAGGAGCTGGAGAAAGCCGCGCCGACTCTAATAGGAAAACCCTTCGGCATTGACCACATCTATGTTTTGCCTCCGCCCAACGTTATCAACAATGCCTGGTACGACCCTGCTGAGAACGGCGTAGCCTACGAGGGCATAGTTGACGACGATGTCGCTGAGCGGATCCAGAGAAAAGAATTCAAGGGCATTAGCATCGAACTCAACTGGCTGCGCCCTGGCGGCAAAGTGGAATTTCACAATGGAGTCGCACCCAAGAATTTTGAGCTTACCAGCGTGCACCTGCTAAAGCGTTTTCCTCCAGGAGACAAGGATGCCTACATCAAGTTCTGGAATGCCATCATGGAACAGTTGGTCCTTGGTCCGCCACGGACAATAGACGATAGAATGCAAGTGGTTGAGACAACGCAGAAAGATATCCTGACCTCATTGAAAGTCCTTGAGGGCAAAATCGATGTATTATCAAGAGCGCCTCCACAAGCGTCATCTTCAAGCGTAACAGGTTCCGGCGCCAGAATTCAAGTTGTGACTATACCCTTGTTTGAGGCTAAGGTCAAAGACATAAAGGAACAGGGAATGACGAAAGAGCAGATTCTGCAGAAGATTGAGGACCTTCAGAAACAGGTGAGCGAGAACGACAAAAAACTGTATCCAGAATCGACTCTCTCTCCTGAAGACAAGGAGAAAGTGCGAACTGAAAATAGTCAGCTGCACACGGAGTTGGAGGCTTACAGACAAGCTCTGGCTGAATTGGTCAAACATGAAGTTCAAACAGGCGAAAGCGAGGAAGTCAAATCGCTCAAGCACAAACTCGCTGAGGCTGAGAAGAAACTGCAGAGCCAGGAGCCGCCAGCTGATGTTGTTGCTCTCCGCAAAGACCTTGTGGAGGCTCAGGCGAAATTAAGCGATGTGGAGAAGAAAACGAAGGCGGAGAAGGACCGTTTTATTCGTTTTCATGAGGCTGTGAAAGGTACGCTTCCTGATCGGGCGATTGAGCTGCGTTGGCTTGGTACTGGTCCGAAGATGTTTGCCGAGAAAGTCAAGCGTGTGCTGCACGAGTTCAATCCAACATAGTTGAGGGAGAGCAATTGAGCACTGGAACTGAGTGTGTAAGCGAGAAAACAACCACATCTGCCAACAGAACGAGCAAGGCTTCCCATGTGCCATCTGTGAAGCGCACAACATCTAAATCCGTCAAGGATTCCGCTGGAGAATAGAAGCATCATCACGGTCATGAGCGTTAATCATGGCGGTGAGTAACCAAGACAAAAATTGGTGAAAGCCAACCGAACATGAGGAGAAATGATCATTGGCTGATTTAACAGGGCTACCGAACCTTGTTGCAGGCGACGTTATGGAGCCCTACGATGCAACACTCATCATAGACTACGAGGTTGACACTGGCCAAACCATCTACAAAGGCGACTGTGTCTACTTGACCGCCGATGGCAAGATCAGCAGAGCCGTGGCTGCCCAAGACTGCATCGGCATCGCTACGAAGGCTGGAACCGCTGGTCAGATGGTGCCCGTCATTGTACGTGGTAGAGTCAAGGCGACAGCTGGTGGCGCCGTCACTCGAGGCAAGGCCGTCTATGGTGCTGATGCTTCCTCACGAGTACTTGCTTTGGCTGACATTAACGAAGGCGGCGCCGCAACGATCTCGTGGACCCGTAAGTTGGGTCTCTGTGAACAACAACCGACTGCTGCTGGCGATTTGGTCTCGCTTATCATTGCGAAGGGATAGGGCATGACTGACAAGAAGGAATCTGAAGTCTGGGACAATTTGACGATCATGGCGAAGATTAAGGACCTCGAGGCCAGAGTGAAGAAGCTGGAGAAGTGATAGAGCATGCCTCAAATTGTTTTGCCAAAATTCCATGAAAGCCTGATAGAGAACAGTGAATACAAGAAAGAGTTCGACCAGAAGATGAACCTGGCGTATCAGAACCCGTTCTGCAGAAACTACCTCAAAATGGGTCTGAAAGAAGGCATTCTAAGTGACATGGCTGGCGCCTTGGGTAGAATCCATGATACCGTAGTCCGCGCAGCGATTCCCAATTTCATAGCCAGAGAAATCATCGATGTCAGGACGACAACCGAGCCGCTTGAGCGGTTTCCGCTTGAGAAAGAATCTGTTGCTTATGTTGCCAGTGAGGGCGGAACAGTGCGTGTTCATGGTGCCCGATACAGCACAGTCGACATTAACTGTAACATTGAGATCAAGGATGGTGTTGAATGGACTAAGCAGTTTGCTGAAGATGCCAAATGGAACGTGATGCAGCGGCAACTCGAAGCGTTGGGCAGGTCAATCGCCAAAATCGAAACTGAGAAAATCATCGGACTGTTCGCCGGCATCGCTGTAGGTGACCTGGCTACTGGAGGTGTCCTTGCTGGTGGCGGAACTGCTATGAGTTGGGCTAAGGCTGTCGCGCTGTGGGATGCGTTGGAGTCTGAGGACTTTGGACCGGCTGACGTGTTGGCGTTGCATCCGAAGCAGGCGAGTCAGTTGTTCACTGCGACGGAGTTCATCAACTCTCAGTACCTACCAAGCAACGAAACAGAGCTGACCCGTGGACTCGTGGGCCAAGCGCTCACAATGCGCATTCACAAGTCTTCAGCTGGGACTACGAATGGTGTAGCGCATTCAATGAACAGGTCTGTTGCAGCTGTGATGCTGGTGCGCCAAGATGTCCAGGTTGAGCCATACGAAGATGTCAAGAATGGCGTTGTGGGACTCGTTGCCAGAGAACGGATCGGTTATGGTGTTCTGCGTAGCAAGGCAGTAGCCCGCATGACAGGCATCTTAACAACATTGCCGTAGTGCACGTAGTACCGCGGGAATCCATGCTTCCCTTTTTTTGTTTTATTGGTTATGTCATGTGACAGAAGGTGAAAAAGAATGCCAGATCCTATCACTTGGGAACGTCGCGATCAAGCGTTCAAGGCCATCTGGGAAAAGCTTGACGCCCTAACTAAAGCCTTGGATAGTTTGGCGCAGGATTCGCTTCGGGTAAAGTGCGTCTAATACCTTAGCGCACGCCTATAGTTTGTAAGCGATGCGTTTCCAAGTTCGCCGTTTACTTACAATTGTGGGATTGTTGGAAAAGAATGGGAAGATGTGCATTCACGACTGTTTACGGCCCAAGTCAACGATCCGGCAGTGTTTACAGCGTTTCGATTTCGCACAACTGCAGGCATCTATAAATCTTTTGTCTCTTACTATGAAACTCTTGGAAAAGCATTAATGGGACTTTCAGGCGAACCTTTAGAAATCTTTGGAAATCCAATAAAAATAAAATCAACTCTCACGGATTTTGCAAGCGCTGCAGGAAAATACATCAAAATCGGCTATCTCAGTTCCGTTGGAGCTTTACCAACCGCAGATGCATCCAATCTTGGAAAATTCATTATCATTGAAGAAGGTGAACTAAGCGGTGTTGCCACAAAACTTGTTGTTTACTACCGCAAAGACGATGACTCTTACGCTCGGAGAGATTTAATCTCGGGAGTAGATGTGTAAAATGGTTAAAGTTGGTCACGTTTCTGGAACGTGCCCTCGCTGCGGCAGACAGATCTGTCGTCCACGTCCAGCTGACATCGGTGTGTGCGATTGTTATTTGTACTGTCCGAGAGATCATGGGCGTGGTTTGTTCGGAACGTTTATGACTGAAGTGGACTATGAAGAGTTGATTTATGTCGGAGATTATAACCCAGTTGTGACTCAGTGGACCAAGACTGGTGTGGCGCCGTACCTAAATGCAGATGATGCCAGCAACATTCGTTCCAGCGTCAATGGTGCAATTGAGAAATATTTCACTTTTGGGGCGCCATCTGACAGAATCCCTGTTTCAACGCTTGCAGTGTTCGAGTTGCTTGGCAGAAGTGCAATTGAAGGAACGCAACAAGTTGTGGGGCTGTATAACTATGAGGGAGACGGGTTCATGGGGCGCTTCAACTTTAGCTCTCTGCAGTATTCATGGGAGGTAGGTCTCCCGTTTTCGTTGCCCAAAGAGGGCATAAGCACTTTGAAAGTGTATGTGGTGAAGGAAAGCGGAGTCAACAATGTCTACCTGAATGCATTGCGGTTGAGATTAACGCCTTTCAAACTTGACTTGACTCCCGCAACTTATGCTCCTATCATCGGCGGTGACGCCTGGGGCGATATAGAACACCCAATGGATGTGCTGCGTGTATGCCCTATATGTCAGTATCATTCAGCTCGGAAGCCAGTGGAGGTAAGACTTGGGTGAAAGATTCCCAGCGCGACCAGTTACGAAAATGTATTCTTGAACTCTTGGCGAAGGGTTTTGTGCATTACACCGATATCGAGAAGAAGGCCATAGGGACTTGCCAACCATTCATTACCAGCAACACGTTCCGGCGTCAATTCTACGGTTACCTTCTCGCTCATGGTTATATCGAAAGGGTCGCGCGTGGTGTCTACGGACTCACCAAAAGGGGCAGAAATTACTTAGTTCTTTTAACACAGTAATTTCGTCTTAGTTCTTTTTTCTTAGTTTTTTCGACCAAAATAGGTTAAATCAAGCTTCTTTCCTCGTTTACTCCTAACCATGGGGTTAGAGCACAATAGGATATAGTAGTCTCGCAGAAGTCAAGGAAGTATTGCGCATTGACATAGCGGACACTGGATCTGACTCTGAGCTAACGATCTGCATCACAAGCGCTGATGCTTTACTTGACTGTCTTGCGAAGGCAGCTGGGTTTTCTCCGCCATTTTCACCAGTACCTACAGCTGTCAACAATGCGAGCAAGCATTTTGCCGCGTGGATATACCGCATGCGAGGCGCACCGCCTTCTGAGGCTCAACCCTTGTTCAAGTTGGGTTTGCAGTTTTGGGAAGCATATCGTGATGCTGAGAAAAATGAGCCGTATCTTGGGAGGGCGTGACGACGTATAAGGAGATCACGCAGAAAATCATCGACCTTTTGAAAGCTGATGCCGCTTTGCTGAGGCCAACGGTGATTCGTGAGTATTTTTTTGGGCGTCCCGAACCTTGGCCGCCTGCTCAGTTGCCTTGTATTTATGTTGAATTTGAGGGTGGTCCTGTTGCCAGCATGGGGATAGGCGGGGGAAAGAAACGTTATGACCACAATTACCGCGTGACAGTTGTCCACCGCTTGACCAAGGAAGATGTGGCTGAAAAATTCTGTTATGATAAGGCTGAGGCGATTGAGGCCAACATTAAGACCAACAAGACGCTTGCCGGTTTGGTTACTTCTGCGGTCGTGATCGACACAACGCGAGTTGATGAGGCAATTGACTACAGCCTGAAGCAGGTTCGGGTAACAATCAAAACGTTCAAGCAGGTGACGTAGGCTGTCGCTGAGAAAATTCAATGGCACCTTCGAACTTGACGGTTATCTGGACTGGAATGTGCTTGTCGACGCGTTGCGCCCTGTTCTGCCCGGTTTGGATATGGCGCTTTTCGAGGTCGATCTCACCCGCATTTTCAACATTCTGGGTGAAAGCGAGATCAACTGGGGCGGAGACATTGGAACCGCACTCGACCCAAGCGATAACAGTATTTACGTTTTCAGGGGCAAAAATCGAGCCGCAGCCGAAGATAGACAGAGCCTACTGTTAAAAATAAACGAGTTTGGACAAATTGTTGCTTACCGTCGCGTGACTGACCGCAGGTACCAAGTGCCAATCATCGCTAACAGCGGAAAACTTTACGCCTGCGAATCAGCCTCGTGGGATGAAAGCACAACTATAAAAATCGATGAGTTAAGCAAATCTGACCTATCATTAGTTCAGAATATTCAGTCGATGGCGCCAGCTACTGAGATGCATTACATAAGCCATACGTGCAAGGCAAGCGAAACCGTCTTGTGTGTCGTGGGGGGTCGTGGACAAGTTGTTCCGTCAGAGCCTGGTTACGGTGTCTATGCAAAAATCGACGTAGTCAACAAAACCAAAACCGTTTACACCATACCCAACATGGAAGGCGAACACAGCGGATTAATCTTCAATGGCGTTAAATATGGCAACTACATGTATTTTGACCTTTATGGCAAGTTTCAAGGAAACCATCGTATCAACCTTTCAGACTTCACTTACGCAATGATTGGGTCGCCACCAAGTAGCACATTTGATCTCGCACCTATGTTTTATACAGCAGAAGGCAAAATGTTCCATGGACATGGCGGTTCAGGCGGGCAACTGGGAGAGCAACGTCACTATTGGCTAACCACAGGAACATCAATGTGGTCGGAGATCCCGCGCTACCCATTCAACAATAAATACCCCGGCATCTTCGCCGCAGTCTACTTTCCACTGCTAAGAAAGGCGCTTATCCCCATGGGCGACACACGTTACTACAACTACCCTGCAAACCAGTTTTTCTATGACGTAGACACAGACCAATGGACTAAAGTCACTCATATGTTCGATTTAGTTTGTGTTCCGCCACAAACAGTAGAGATGACTGATGCTCAAAGCGTTCACGGGCTACGTTTGGGTGCCTCTGGAAACGGAAGCGGAGTGACAATAAACGGTTTACAGAATGAGTGTGGCGGACGGGCTCCTCAGGGATTTTACAAGGGTGGATTCTACCGTTTCCTGCTGCCGATGATTTACTGGTATTATGATGGCGCTGAGAAGAATATTCGAAAGTTAGTTTTCGGTATTGTGAGGGTTGCTTGAGAATGGAGACTTGTAGTGTTTGTGGCAAGAAGTTCGACTACGAAAAGTTGAAGCCTTTGGAGAAAGAAGGTTTGAAGAAGGGTTTGGCGAATGCGCCCAGGTATTTTGCGCTGATTGATTTTCCTGACGGGTTGCAGCCCTTTGTCACGGGTACGTATTGTAGCGTCAAATGTATGAAAGACAAGTTGAAGGAGGAAAAAACGAAGTGAGTGTGTACGTCGGAGAAGAAGCCAAAGCCTACTATGTCGAAGAAGTGACATATGGCACGACACCTGCCACGCCTGCGATGCTTTACATCGGCATCATCCAGAATGTTGAGCCAGCAGTCGACCCAAACAACATTGTTATCCGTGGCATAGGCAGCCGAACACCGAAAAGCATTCGCCGCACTGTAAGAGCAATTGATCTGTCGTTAACCTATGTTCCGCAGGACTGGGATTTCTGGGCATATGTAACTAATCAGAAATCAGTCAGTTTGGAGGTTTTCTACGAGAAAGGTGCCAGCATCATCAGCCTCAACCACAAAGGCAGCAAAGTCGACAAAGCCAAAATCGAGGGCAGTATCGAGGACCCTATCAAAGTCAGCATGACCATGATCGGGCAGGATCTGGCTTCAGCTGCAGCGAAGATTGGGCAAAGCTATGAAAACGAGTCTACAAACAACCCGATAACTGGTTTGGATTGCGTAATCAAAAAAGCAACTGTGGAACTCACTCGATTCAGCGACTTCAGCTTCGAGATCGCCAATAACTTGAAGCGGCAGCCAGTCATACGGAGTACAACGCCCCACCTGATCAAGGCACTGCCTGAGAGACATCAGAGCTTCCAGGGAAGTATCAAAGCTGATTTCGAAAGCAAAGCTGAGCTCGACGATATCCTTGCGGACACAGAATTCACCTTGGCCTTCGAGATTGGACCTGCGGGCAACAAGAAGATCTTCACGTTTGGCGGCTGCAAATGGGGACCAGCGAAAACACCGACCAAAACTGAAGACCTCGTAGCGCAAAACCTGACTTTTGAAGCGAAGACTTGCACGGAGAGCTGAAGCATGCAAACTGAAACAATCGAGCTGGATGAACGATTCGGTACAGAGTACAAGGGGCGGTATGTACTCGGTGAGATCACCTGGGCTAAACGCAGCCGCATCATTCAGAAACACACGCGTTATCATCCAGTCTCAGGGCAGGTTGTTAACAGCGATTTTGTCGCCATCCAAGCCGAGACTATATGGGCAGCTTTAAGGGAGCAGCCAGAGAACAAACCAATCACACTTGAGAAACTTTTAGGCGACCAGGAAGGTATTCCCATTGCACTCGGTGAGCTATTCAGCCAAGTCGCCAACAGACTATGCGGGATCACGCCTGATGATCAGCGTTTTTTATCAGAGCAATCCGAAGAGGCAAACCACATCCAGCCCTCACAAGATTCCGCTTGTGCAAAGAATTCGGATGGACACCAAACCAGCTCGAGCGGCAGCCAGCCAAAGCAATCGAAGAATTCCTCGTGATCCTGAGCGAAGTGGACCGCCAAACGCAGGAGGAAATCGAGAAGGCGAAGAAACATGTCTCTTGAGATCGTAGCAGACGCCACGGGCATTGAGGACTTCATGGAGAAAATGGACAAGGCAGGCTTCTACATTCAACGTGACATTAACCGCGCTCTGAACGAAGTGGGCATAGAGATGCATGTTACTGCCAGGCGTTTGGCGCCGGTCAAGACAGGCCGCTTACGCGACAGCATCTACTGCCGAGTGCAAGATTGGTTACTTCGCCTTGGCGCCACTGTTCCTTATGCCGCCTTCCAGGAATTCGGTACAAGATACTTTCAGGGTCGCTTCTTTTTGACTGAGGCCATCAACCTCAACTTGCCCGGGTTAGTCCAAGTTATGAATCGTGGAATCCGGATGGCTTTGGAGACTGCAGCGAGGGAATAGATGGAGGTTGATTTAAATCTCTTTCCATGAGATCAGCATCGCAGTACGCGCCGAAAACCGCACCATGGGTGCTTTTCGCTCAATCGCCAGCGATGTCTTACATCTTGGTTACGCCATGGGCGCTTTGGACTCGCAAACAGGGCGCTTGGTGTCCGGCATCATATCAGCTGTGCGTCTTTTTACTTCTCTTAAAGCAGTCTTAGCGACGAGTACAATGGCTCAACAAGCGCATAATATTACTGTTAGCGCAAATGCTACGCTTCAGGCTACAGCAGGTTCTGTAACGCTTGGCGCCGCAGGGGCTCATAATGCTTTTTCAGCTGCAGTTGTTGGAGCTGCTGGTGCCGAAACAACATTTATGGGTGCAGTAATAGGCGCCACTGGCGCGCAGGTTACTTTAACCGGTGCAACTATTACTCATACGGCTGCTGAGGCAACATCAAGTGCTGTCACAGTGGGAGCGAGTACGAGTTTATGGGGAAAAGTTACGGCGTTGGTTGCTGCCACAGGCGCTAAGATTGCTCACACTGCTGCTTTGTGGGCGTATAATGTGGCTCAAGCTGTGGCGAATGCTTTAAGTGGAAATTGGGTTTCGATTGCGGCTGCTGGTGCCGCTGCTGCTATCGTTGGTGCAATGGCAGTGGGCAGTTTGGCTAATGCCACGCGAGATGCTGCTTCCGCTCAAAGAGAATACAATGCGGAGCTTGCTCGGGCGCCACGGTCAATCAGGCGAGCTGGTGAGGAGGATCTGCGCAACAGAGGTATCGAATATTGAGTGTTGCCATACCTGTGGTTCGTTTGCTTGTGGGCGAGCATTTCAACCACGACCACTTTAACGACGACTTCAAGAATGGCACTGATATTCCACCAGAGGATATGCGGCGCTTGTACGTTCATGTCGCTATGATGGATGAGACAAGCAGTTTTGAGGCTGAGCTGGCTAACTTCGCTAAGAAGTACGTGGAAACTTATCCTTTGGCAGTGCGGGATCTTGTGCGTATTTTCATCGGTAGGGGCGCGAATAAACCGCAGGTCTTGCAGGCCAGACTTGAGGAGGCTGAGTATGATGACTCAGCGATGGAGAACTATCTTACGCTTAAGGGGCGTTGCGTGGGAGAAGACCTCTACCGGCGCCTTGTGACAGAGCTCTTTCAAAATTCAAAGGGTGAGTACGTAGTAAAGCAGCTGCTGGACAAATACAGCCGCCTCAGCCATGTACGTGGTGACGTTGAGTTGGTTGAGGACACGGATACTACGTACACTGAATTGGACTATGACAAAAGCAAATTGAAAGATGTGCTTGATTTTATTGCGAAGACAGCGGACAAGGCTGGCGTGATCGGCTACGACTACCGCATCGCCTATGATGGAAAATTCGAGTTCTTCGCACGCGGTAGCAAGAATTCATCCATCAGCCTAACAGACCTCATCAAACATGCAGTGTACCGAAAAACCGTGCACCGAATACGCAACCGTATATACGTGTTTGGAAAGCAAGGGAAATTAGTGCCTGGCGATGGTGATGCTTGGACAGAAGATATCACTTGTGTAGATGGCACTTGGTCCGCCACGAACGCAACAATTTCGAGGGACGCGACAAAAAAATTCAGAGGAGCAGCCTCCATTAGAATTGACATATCATCCGGAGGACTTGTCTACATAGATTTCACATTCAAGGATGGAAAGGAGCTTGATTGCAGAAGGAAACTCGATGAATTGAGATTTATGTATGATGGTGTCGGCACAGGTTTTCCACTGGGGCTTCTCTCTTCTGGGATTATTTTATACCTCTATGATCTTGAGGGGAGATATATTGCGCAGGATGTACATGTAGAAAATGATGATGATTGGCATGAGCACGTTTTTTCAGTGGGGAAGACTGATGGAAAATGGGTTTTGGGGTATGCCTCATTTGATTGGCGCAAAGTTAAACGAATACGTGTAGTAACTGAGCTTGTCAGCGGAACATCTGCGGTGGTCCGCTTAGATAACCTGTATTCCTCTTTTGCAAGATTTGGCGTGCATTTTCCCCACATTGGTAGCGGCTCTGATGTTCCTGTTGAAAGCATAACTGACCCCTCAGAAGTAAGAGAGTTCCAGGAAACTGATGAGGAGTTGGGAAGTGAAGCAGAAGTTCTCGCTCGAGCGTATGCGTTACTCGATTGGTTGAAAGACCCTGCAGAGAATGTAACAGCTCAGACGGAGATACTTGATCTCGGCAATAATCACTTGCAACCAGGAGATATGCAACCTATAGTGCTGCCGAATGAAAACATCAATGGCTCTTTTCGTGTTCTCTCAATTGACTATCGTCTTGGGGAGGAGCAGGAACTTCCAGTCACAATTGAATTAGGAAAGGAAACGCCCTTGCTGGCAGACTATCTCTACCGTCTACGAAAAGAAAGTTCCGTAATGGCGCGATTGAAAAAAGGTTAACGAAGATGAAGGTAAATGAGCCAAGCTACACATAGTTCAGTGATGCCCAAAGACAGCATTTGTATGATAGCAAGAAACTTAAGCATCCCAAAATCCCGTATTGGAAAGAATTCTACTGCTGTGAACAACGCAAACATGATGAACAAACTGCCGCTGATGCTTAAGAATGCAACAATACGACTTCGCGTCTTTTCCTTCGTCATTTGGACCAAACCAAGAGATCTAACGTTCGTTTACTTATCTCGATGGCCTGCAAAAAGCCACCCAGCAATCGCTACAGTAAACCCTATACTACTTCCAAATACCAGAACTGCCATCTTCCGCAAGAAGAGGTCAGATAACGAAAGAAGGTCCAGGGCGAACAATATCGACGCTGTTATGATTAACGTTCCAGCTAAAACAAGACAGAGCCCAATAATTCCCAGCTCTCCTTCTCGGTGTTCCATAAGTCGATTCCCATTACTTTCATGGTGGTCTCTGTCCCTTAACCGTTTCGATAGAACATTCGGAGGTTTGTTCCAGCTTTGAGTGATGTTGAGGTTGAGGTTTTGGAGAATTGGGGGCGTAACAGTACCACGCATAGGAAGTGGCTGCGGATGTGGGAGCAGCTGGGCCATCGGATTCTGCGTATGCCGAAGTGGATGCAGGACATCATACTGGAAGATGTGAACACAGCTGTCCGCAATCGAATAGCCGTGATGGAGATGATCACTAAGTGTCGAAAAAAGTCCTGAAACAGCTGCAGGCTCTTCACCCAGGAGATCTCATCAAGGTTGAATGGAATGATGCCTCGATCGGCAGCGCCTACACCAGCCGCCCCAACATCAGCCTCGACGTCGGAGTCCTCTCTTTCGGCTTATTCATCTGCATCATGGGCAAGAAGGTCCAGCATATCATGTTGGCGCAGAACAGCTTCAGAATGACAGAGGATCATTTCCGCGTCGACTACACACTCATACCGGTCAGCTGGACCCTCAGCCTTCGCATACTCAAACAGGGCGAGATCACAGCTGACGTCGCAAAAAAGATCATGCAGTGCTTCCTTCAAAATGGCGGCCACACTGTCAGAGGCGAAAGACAGCGGAGAGTGCAGAACTTTGCATAAAACCTGGACGCCTGCAGCCGAAAAAGAGCTCATTGAGGAGTGGAAGCGAGCAGGCGCCAACCCAGCAGCCATTCCCCAGCTTGCCAGACGTTTCGATCGGAGCCCTGAGGCTATCGGGCAGAAGCTGCGAAGACTGGGCATCTACAGTTTAAATGTTGTTGGATCACGGGCGGAGATTACAACAACATTTGAAGCAGTGAAGAATCTTCCAAGCCCGGAGGAAGTTCTCAAAATTGTTGCTGGCGCCCTCGAGAAGGCGAAAGAGCCTGGACTGGGCAAGACTGAGCTGCAGCGGTTAAGCACGATTGTCGCGTTGAGTAAAGAGTACAGAGAGGGGCTCCGTGAATTCGTCAACTATCAGGCTATTGAGGCTAAACTCACTGAGCTGGAGAAAAAGTATGTTGAGTGGGCAAGAGAGAAAACCAAGGGTCATGCGTCCAGACGAGATCATGCCAAAGTGGTTCAGGCTGCAGAAAAGTGAGCGCATCGTCGACGACGCTCTTGTCGCCGAAGCCCTCGTCCTAAGCAAGGATCCCATTGAATTCTTCCGGCAGATCGTAGGCTTCGAGCCCACAAAGTACCAGGTTGACTTCATCTTGCAGTTCATTGAGAACCAGTTTTTGGCTGCACGCTGGGCAAGGCAGAGCGGCAAGACCTGGATAGTTTCTGCACTCTTGCTCTGGTACGCCGTAACTCATCCGGATAGCTATATCGCTGTGGTGGGTCCAAGCTGGCGCCAGAGTAAGTTGATCATCAGGCGCATAACTTACTTCTTGAAACGTCTGCCCGCTGGCATGGTCCTCAAACCACAGAAGACAGTGATCCGCTTCTCAAACGGCAGCCTGATCGAGGCTTTTCCCTGCAACCCAGATACAATACGAGGACCATCGCTTAACCTTGTGTATGTCGACGAATTCAACTTTGTCCGAGATGACGAAGACCTCTACGATGCTATTCTGTTCACTCTCAGCTCCACAGGCGGAAAATTCCTCACTACAAGTACACCATGGACCATTGACAGCGTCTTCTACAAGATCTTCAACCATAAGGACTTTGAGGATTTTGCCCGCAGCCACGTTACCTGGGAGCAAGCGATCGAGCCCAATGGACCCTTAAAACATTCAGTCTTGGATAAAATCCGTAAGCAGTTTGCTGAGGACCCGTGGCGCTGGAAGCGTGAGATGATGGCTGAATGGGCTGAAGATGAGACTACTTGGCTCAGCCAATCCTTGATCAACAAGTGCATCGCCACAGTCAAATCGTCGTACGGCGCTGAGCTGGAGCTGTGGGATTGGGAACGGACTTACAGGGGCGCTCAGCTCTATGGCGGCTTAGATCTTGGTCGACTGCAGGACCACAGTGTCCTCGTAGTAATTGAGCAGATCAAAGATAAATGCGCCTTGCGGCACGTGAAGATCTTTGAGTTGGGCACAAGCTACGCCAGCATCATCGGATACCTGAAAACATTGCAGGACCGTTGGGATAGCTTCAGCAAAATCCGTGTCGATGCCACCAACCAGGATTATGTGATCGAGGACATGACTAATAGCAACGTCAACAACGTGGAAGGCGTCCATTTCACAGCACCCAGGAAGCAGGAGATGGCAACAATGATGAAGCAGCGCATGGTCAACGGACAACTCTGGTATCCGTACTACACGTGGCAGAAACCGTATCCAAGCGACCTGAACACCGAGCTCAATGTGGAACGCTTCGAACTCCGCAAAGACGGCTCCATTGCCTTCAACCATCCCAGTGGTACACACGACGATGTCTTCTGGTCTCTGGCCCTCGCCGTCTACGCCACTGTGGAAATGAAGCCCGACTCAGTACTGGAGACACTGAAGTTTGGTTAAAATCCCTCGCACCGTTGTTGAGATCCACGACGACCTTCACGGCAGACTCAAGCGTCTGGCGCTACTGAACGACCTGAGGATCCACGAAGTCACCAACGCGGCTATCACAGACTTCCTGCAGGACCCAGTAAGAATCAAGGCAACGGTTCAGAGACTCCGGGTTGGAGCTGCTCCTGCGAAGCCGATTTTACGAGAACGCAACGAGCATTTAACAGCGAATCCTGCGCATAGTTTCACCCAATTTCTCCATCAGTACCAATAGAAAGTACCTTCAGTCAGCACTCTGACTCAACCTTCTGGAGATCCATTGCCAAGCTGCTTTTAAATGACCTGTCAACACACTGCCAGCCTTGCAGGTGAACATCATGAAAGACTATGTGCGTGGAGCATTCCAGGCGCTCAGCTGGGCAAAAGAACTATTCGCTAAAGTGAAAGATATGGCGCAACTCGCGGCAGCCATCACAGAAGTCGACAAAGCCCTTGAGATTCTCAAAAAGGCAGCAGCTGAAGCCTTTCTCGCAGACGTGGAAGCTGAACTCGCAAGACCCGAATCCTTGTAGTAATAAGCTACAAAATACCTAAAATATCGCTCTGCCCTCACTTTTTCTCTGGCCGCTTGAACTTCGTATGACATTTACTACAGCTGACATAAGGCGCCTTGCTTTCAGTCCACCAACGATTCCTACACTTAGGGCATTCAACATTCCAGATCTCGCGACCACAATAAGGACACTTCAAATGAATTCACTGAGAGGATACTCAGCGGGCAGCACTTAAATGCTTTACTACTCAATAGTAAGCTATAAATCCAGCTTCTGCTACTAAGTAGTAACGAGGAAAACCAAAATGAAAACACGCACATACGCAATATACGCAATCTACCGCCTTCTAAAACCCATCCATCCAGCAACCGCAAAACGCTGGCGCCAAGACGCCTATATCATCGCAGACCTCAAATTCACCCTCAACCTCAGAAATCAAACAATAAGGTGAAAACCATGCCAAAACCAGGAATGACCGGGATAACACTTCGCAAAGACGTCGCCGAACTCGTCAGATCCAAAGCGGCAGCCGCTAATCAAGGACTCAACGACTACCTTCTCTCGTTGATGATGGGACCGTCCCTGCCATGTACTCAGGACCGTCCTGGGACAGTCCCAACCCTCACTATCCCCCAAAATCAACATGAAAGCGATGGGGCTGCTGGGATTCGAACCCAGGTCACGAGCGCCCGAGGCTCATAGCCTAGACCAAGCTAGCCGACAGCCCCAAAACCCTAGTCTAGCATCCTCTGGGTTTAAACAGAATCTAGCATTGATTCTTAAAACTCTTCCCAAGATTCGACAT
>Ga0315309_1000301_pt1 | contig 29590 bp, 28 predicted proteins | sample TDP4_MG_FD_203080 | JGI IMG/M metagenome (GOLD analysis project Ga0315309, IMG submission 203080) | Freshwater sediment microbial communities from Lake Towuti, South Sulawesi, Indonesia - TDP4 | ecosystem: Environmental > Aquatic > Freshwater > Lake > Sediment | place: Indonesia: South Sulawesi...
TACGAAATGAGCCCTCCGACAACATTAATGCGTAGATCCTGGTGTATTCCAGATTGTTAAGGTCTAGTGGCAGCGTTATTCTCAACTTGTGAGTCTTCTCTCTATACCTCCACAGCGCGATGTATCTGATCAAGCCCTCTATTTCCCGCCTACGGCCAAAACTTGAAAGCCTCCTAATAATATGGTTCTAGTCGTTAATTGCAGTTCTTCCGGTGGCCTACTAAGTCCGACACAAGTACTTGGCTTAAGATCCCAGAATTGTATTCGTTTGACATTGGGCGCAGTGTTGACGTACTCTTCCCAGCTTTTCATAGACCTACTACCTGTTTTTCAGGCATATAAACCAGCCAATCAGCCAAGGCAGGTCATTCAAAGGTGAAGGACACTGGTATGTTTCGCTGGCCTCGAAATCCACAGAATGGTAAGGGTTATTGCTGGAGACACTGGATCCAGACACGCAGTCGAGTCGCAGCATAGACTATGCCCCCCTACTGTGTCAACCGACGCTATTGAGTTCGCAACGATGGAACTGAATGCCTCGAACTTCCTGATCTCCTTCCCAAACCATTACGCTCTTTGCCATGTCTCGAAGCAATCTCAATTGTCGCTTTCGCGGCGAGTATGAGACGTACGTGTGCGACGGGCCTACTTTCAAACAAAGAGTAAGATTCGTCAAGACGTGAAGAATCTGGGACACGAAGATAGGAAGCGGATACCTGGAGGTGGACCAGGCAAGACTATCCCCGAAGAGAGCAGGGTTGTGAGTTCAACTCCACTATGCCGAAAGACTTCAATGGGCAATAGGGTGAGTCTTGTTCTCCAATAACCTTCTTTTTTCGTTGAATCCGCGCAGCTGGGCGAGACATTCCAGAATCGCTAGTTATCAGACAATTGAAGAATTATTTCGTTGTCGCACCCGGAAAGTGTGAGCTATTCTAGAATATTCCATGTCTAGGAGATGGACGTAGGAAGCCAAGAAGCCTTAAATCCTGACCAAAGTGATCCACCTTCATGCGCAGGAAATACAAGATCGCTGCAATAATTCTCGTTCTGATCGCCTCGTCCATTCTTGCTTATGGTCTGATACTGGGGGTCCCGCCGACATTCGATGCTCCGATCTTGGAGTTTCCAGTCTTGGAATGGAACGGAATAACACATCTTGCAGCATACCGCACTCCAAACTGGGGCGGTCCAGCTGTATATCACAACGGAATAGATCTTGTCGTGTCGCAAAACGTCACGATAGTCTCACCCGTGAAGGGTACCGTATCAGGCATCTCAGAGAGTATCAACCCATACGCTGGAAATACTCTCTTTGATATTACGATCAAGATGAATTGGGGATGGGAAGTGCATCTTGTCCTTGAACCTGGGTTCAAAGACAACACCAATAACACGCTTCAACACAACAGCATGCACGTGACTTTGTTCCAACGGGTTAACGTCGGAGATCCAATAGCGACTTTGCTATACAGCGAGAATTATCCGCACTTGCACTACATGCTTGTGCAGTTCTTTTCCGATGTGTGTCCCTTCACTTACTCGTCTTCAACGGCAAAGACCATTTTTCAAACGATTGCCACCAATACAAACAGCACCATTTGCTATCCTTAGCAACATCAGAGACCATGAACTTTTTGGCAGAAAAGATACTCCGGAACAAGATGACAAACCAAGACTCGAATTTTTGAAAGTCATTGATGAAGAAAGAGTCGACTTTATTCGTAGACTTTCTCCTCTTCCTTGTCTGCTTCTGCTGCGTCGTGCTCTACGTCTCTGATCCTCGCCTTGCTTTCGCTCAACTCTCTGTAGTATTCGTGTTGAATGATTAGGTTCATTATCTCACTGGTGCCAGTCCAGATCAAGGCTAGCCTTGCGTCTCTTAGGAGTCTTTCAATTGGATATACATTTGTGTATCCGATTCCGCCGAGTATCTGCATGGCGTTATTGACGATCTGCCACCCGGTCTCGGTAGCAAACTTCTTTGCTTCAGATGCCATGCGCCGTTGGAGGCCTGAATCTTTTCGCTCATCGATTGTCCGAGCCGCAGCATAGACTATACCTCTTGCTGCATCAAGCTGCGTTATTGAGTTCGCTACCATGAAACTGACTGCCTCAAACTTCTTAATCTCCATTCCAAACGCCTTTCGCTTCTGACTATATCTTGCAGCGATCTCGATTGCCGCCCTCGCGGTGCCAAGTGCTCCACCAGCGCTCGTCATCCTCTCAGGAATCATCATCTGCCAAAAGACGTCACTGCCAGAGTTCTCTTTCCAGAGCAAGTTTTCTTCAGGAACTACGGCGTTGTCAAACACGAGTCTGCCGGCTCCTCCTCCTCGTGTACCCATAAGCCCATAGATATATTCTGCTTTAACTCCTGGTCCTCTGTCAACTAGGAAAGCGCTTAGTGATTGGTGACTTGGTGCATCGGTTCTTGTCTTGGCGTATGCAAGGAAGTAGTCTGCTCCCTCAGCGCCCACAACAAATCTCTTTTGCCCCTTCAGTATGTAGCTATTCCCTTCTTTCCTAGCTATCGTTGTTGTTCCGAAGAAGTCAGAGCCACCTCTTGGTTCGGTTAATGCCTCGGCACAACAGAGTTTCCCTTCAAGGGTAGGTTTCAGGTAATTCGTTTTCTGCTCATTTGTTCCAAACACGTTGAGTGCTTCGCCAACTATAATTGGAAGAGAGAATAGGCATCCGAGCGACGTTCCGAGAACCCCTACTTCCTCCAAGGCGATTATGTCGTCAACCCACTTTAAACCTCTTCCGCCGTACTTTGGGGGAAAACGGAGACCCAACAGATTCTTCTTCGCCAACTTCTCGACGTACTCCTTGGGGTATGTAACCTTGTTCGCATCCATGTCCATTAGAAGACTTCTCGGAACTTCGTTCCTGACGAATTCTCTGACATCATCTCTAAGTTTCCTTTGTTCAGGCGTCATGATAGCCTCAAACACCAAGAGACTAACCTCCATGAGATTATCTATTTGACCCAGAGTATCGTTATTTCTGTTCCAAACATATGAACGACTACTCCGCGGATCACGTCTAACTGCTCACTTGTTATTAAGGATATCCTACCTACCCGCACTTTTTTCCTTAATTAGGTTGATGATAAATCTGGTCAGCTCGCTTCTCTTCACGAAGTGATAGTGTGAAGGTTTGCATTCTTGAGAAGCATTCTTATTTCGGATGATCACAACTTGCATCCCTAGTTCAAGCCCGCCGTCGACATCTGTCTCAACGTTGTCTCCGACAGAGACGCAGTTTGTAGGAGTGACCTTTAGCATTTTGGAGACCAATGCAAAAGGCTCACAGTGAGGTTTAACTTCGGCAGTGTCTTCGCCACCCACAACAATTGCGTCGAAGAATTTACGCAAACCAGAATCCTCGATTCTTCTTGTCTTCATTCCCCGCAATCCATCCGTGTCGCTTACCAAGCCCAACTCAATTCCTTCCTGCTTGAGTATGCTTAGCATACTCCGCACCCCCCGATACAAGAAAGACCCTTCCTTGACTGTCTCCCAGTAGATGACTGAAGCTTCGGTAAACGTGGAGTCAGAGATCTGAACAGTCTTGTCGGTGTAGCGCTTTATGGCTTCTTTCCACCATAGATTTCTGTCATAGACTCTATTCTTGTGCATCTCTTTGTCAAGACTCGATATAATTCCCAACATTCGTTTTTGGTTGGAAGAATATCCTTGTCTGCTCAGGTTAGCTAGCAGGAATTCGCATACTTTCTTGTGGGCGCCTTTTCGAGGCGCATAAGAATCGAGCAGTGTTCCGTCAAAATCAAATATGACCGCATATTCTTCAGGTCTGTCCTTACTCATCTCTATGACTCACTGTTCAAACGGATAAATCACGGTTACTCATGTCTACATGAGGGGATGTCTCTGACTTTGGGAAGCCACATGTGTTCTAATCAAAAATGATACTGAGCCCAAGAATAGGGAGTTCTATTTCTTGTCATTCTCCAATTTCGATTGTTGGGTCAGTTGTTGACGTTTCAGTCTGCCTTCTTCTGTCAGGCAACTGTGAGTATCTTCCATCAGATGTTCTGAACAGGGCAATTCTTGCCACTGTTTGCCACTCTTGTTGCTTGTTGAGCCCTCTTACCTCTGCTCTAATGATCTCTGATTTCGGGTCGCTCTTACCTTGCCAAACTGATAGATTCAGAAACTCTCCGCTGGGCAAGCGCGCAGAAAAACGCGCCTTAGGCTGATTAGTTTTTTGCACTAATCTTCCTCCAACGACTTTCTTGGAATAGAGTATTGCAGAAACATATCTAAGAAGTTTACTAGCCAGTCGACTAGTACTATTCATTCAAAAGCGTTTGGTTTTCCTGCCCACCACTTTCGCGATTTCTCATTATGACACCGATTCCAAGAGTGCTGGTGTAGAATGACACTCTCAACAGTTTAATAATATCGTGAGGTGTATAGCTAGGACAAGATCTAGCAGTCATATTCGCCTCAGCAGGGTGAAAGGGGATCCAGCGCAACATGACTCTGACAGTTTACAATACCAAGACCAGGCGCAAGGAGAAGTTTGTGCCGTTAAGGGATAAGAAGGTTAAGATCTACATTTGTGGTCCAACCGTCTACGATGTTCCACACATAGGACACGGCAGATCCTACGTCTTCTTCGACGTTGTCAGACGATACATGAAGTTCCTCGGCTATGACGTAACGTTCGTGACGAACTTCACAGATATAGAGGACAGTATTGTCAAGAGAGCCCATGAACTAGGCAAGCAACCAATGAAGCTCGCTGAGGAGATGATCGAAACTTTCCTAAAGGAAATGGACAAGCTGGGAGTCAAGAGAGCAGACTTCTATCCGCGCGTTACCAAACACATGAATGAAATCATCAAGATGATCCAGCGCCTGATCAAGCTAAGTTACGCTTATGCAGTGGACGGTGAAGTCTTCTTCGACGTACAGAAAGCCGGCGGGTACGGAATTCTACTAGATAGACCTATTGCAGAAATTACTGCAAATGAACGGGAGGTAAAAGCAACCGATCTCCCAACCGGCAGACGTGGTCCTTACGACTTCGCACTCTGGCGCAAAACCAAAGAAGGTGATCCCTCATGGATCAGCCCATGGGGGAAGGGTAGACCAGGGTGGCACATTGAGTGTTCCACGATGGCGACAGAGTACCTCGGCCCATCCATAGACATACAAGGCGGCGGCCTTGATCTCATATTTCCTCACCACGAGAGCTCAAGCCTAATCTGTCAAGCACTGTACGGAAGACCATTTGCTAAGTACTATCTTCATAATGGGTTCATAACTGTCAACAGACAGAAGATGTCGAAGTCCTTGGGCAACTTTGTCACCCTCGGAGAAGTGCTGAAAAAGTTCGACGATCAGGTTGTAAGGTTCTTCCTATTGAAGAAACGGTACAGGGACCCGCTTGAGTACAGTGATGAAGAGATGGCTGAAGCAGAAGCGAATTTGAGGAGGATACAGAGCGCAATAAGGGAAACCATCAAGACAGCTTCGCCCAAAACGAGAAGGACTAAGCGAAGGAATAGGAAGCCATCACTGAGAGAGGGTCCAGATGCAGAGAGGAACTTGATTTACAATCTCGCTGACGCTAAGAACAAGTTCATCGAAGCTATGAACGATGACTTCAACACAGAGGAAGCCATAAAAATACTGCTGAATGTCTCTCAATACATCGAAGAATTCACGCAAACATACAAGAGATTCGAAAGTGTAGAAGCAGGGAAACAGGCCAAGGCAATATGCAGGCAATTCAATGATGTGATGGGAGTCTGCAGAAAACTGAAGTAGCCTTGGTACCAGAACTAACTAGTTTTTCAAAGATTCTCTTTCATCACCAGAGCAGCTTACGTGTCAAAGCTGGAGAACCCGGAAGTGATGGAATTGGAGAATAGGATGACAAGCACGATAAAAAAATAGTTGGAGATGAAGTGGTCACGGTTGCGAACACACAGTCAAACAACTTGAAGCGTTTGCACCGGTATCCAGCGTATTTGTTGCGAGGTATGGGCTTTTTTTGCCCGTTATGCTTCTCACTTTGTCAAATCCTTGATTGATGCATTAGCGTTAGTCTTGACAGATTCTATGCCATTTATCGCTGACTCTTTCCTCTCGTACGCTTCACTCGAAGCGATTACCTCACCATTCGGTGCCCTTAGTCTGAACCTGAACTTACCTTGTTTGTCTTTAAAGACTTCCCAGATAGCTTCAGGCAAGATGAAGCCCCCATAATTTTTTGCTGACTACTCTGTAGTTGGCCGGTCTATTAAAAACTGCCCCAATTTAGCTGACACACACTTATCTCATTGGAATATTCGCAAGTGAGAGGGCGGTAGAAGGAGTTCAATTTTTGTAGCGATAGAAAATGGCATTCGACATGAGATCAATATCCTTATAAGATCAGGTTTATTGCCTTCACGGTGAAGTGAAATCATGTTACGGGACGAGAGACAACGCGCTACTGTTTTTGGAGTAGTTGCGGCTTCTTTTCTGACGGGCATAAAACTCTTGGCTGGAATACTCAGCAACAGCCTTGCTGTGCTAGCTGAAGCTGCACATTCCGCCCTCGACCTCGCGTCAGCCGTCGCTGGTTTCTATGCCATAAAGGTTTCGCTCAGACCGGCTGACTCTGAACACCAGTATGGTCATGGCAAGGCAGACACCTTAGGCGGGCTGTTCGCCGGGCTACTACTTCTTTTGACTTGTGGTTGGATCATGTTAGAGGGAGTCAGTAGGTTGCTCTTACGTAGTGTTGAGTTAGACATAACCATCCTAACTTTCGCCGTGATCGTGATTTCAATTGCAGTGGATGTTGAACGAACAATCGTATTCCGCAAGATCGGAAGGAAAACAAACAGCCCGACAATTCAGGGAGAATCTCTGCATTTTGCAAGCGATATAGCAAGCTCTTCGGCTGTACTTGCTGGGCTTTTTCTCATAACTATGGGGTACTTGATGATAGATACCCTTCTCGCTATGGGGATCGCCTTATATTTTGCCTATACGAGTATTCATTTGATTGCGGTCAGAACAGGTGATTTATTGGATCGAGCGCCAGCGGGACTTCGCACCACAATTGAAGAAACCGCCGGCAGTGTCAAGGGGGTTAAGTCATCTCGGAATATTCGCGTTAGAAGAAGTGGTTCACGTCTATTCGTGGACATGACAGTAAACATAGACCAAAGAACTCCTCTTGTCGCGTCTCATACAATAGCCTCAAAGGTGGAGAAAGCAGTAAAGAGAAAATTCAAAGGAGCTGATGTGTTGGTTCACGTGAATCCAGCCTCGCCTAGTGCTGACATCGTAGACAAAATCAGGACGATAGCCTTGGGTCAGGGCGCCTCCGGCGTTCATGGGGTCGACATAGAGTCCTATGGTGACGAACTTCGGGCCAATATTCACCTTGAGTTCTCTCCCTCAACAAGAATTCGAAAAGCGCACGAGATCGCGTCAGAGATAGAGAGTGAGGTGCGCAAATCCTTCCCGAAAATGAAGCAAGTCGTCACGCATCTTGAGCCGGAGGAGCAAAAGGAAGGAGCGCTAAAGACCGAGGACGAGTGGCTGACCAACAAGATTCGAGAGATAGCCACATCACGGAAGGGGATAGACAGCTGCCACCAAGTCTTCGTCGGAAAAGTTGGCAGGGAACTGCATGTGTCAATGCATTCCACTTTTGATGATAATCTCTCGGTTAATCAAGTGCATGAGGTAAGCACAGAGTTGGAAGAGGAAATAAAGAGGCAGATAAAGGAAGTCGCTGAAGTGGTAATTCACTCAGAGCCGACCCGCAAGAAGGCATAGTGTCTCAGAGTAGGAAGCGATCCCAACGAACATTCAGATATAGTCACACCTTCACGAATACTTCAGTGTCGAGAAGGCGGCATCTGGAGGAAAGGAGAAGGAATAGTTGAATGCTATGAAGGGAACTTGTACTGAGTCAAACCCAATTCAGCTTTCATGGTTAGCAGGTCGTTCAGTATGCTTCTATTAATGGGGATTCCGGTTTTCCTTCTTTCTATTTCCTTGTAGTACTCCTTTTCTCCTGCTGTGTAGATGCGTTCTTCGCCTGGCACTTTCTTAGAGTTCCTAAGCGCCCTACAGATATTTCCTGCTATCTTTTTGAAGGTGTCAATGTCGATAAAGCTCTCAACGTTAACCGCAATGAAGACATGGCCTAGAAGATAGGTCTTGGGATTATTGAAGTCTTTCATGAACGGGCCGCCCCACAGTCCTGCCGAGAGAATTTCGACAGCGGCTGCATAACCGTATCCCTTATGTCCTCCGAGGGTCTCGCTGGGTCCACCTACGGGCAGGAGCGCAGCTGTTCCTTTCGTTAATCCATCCAGTATCTTTGCGCTATCAGTAAGTGTCTCCCCATTTTCATTTATGACCCATCCTTCGGGTGTCGGCGCATTTGTTCTCGCCAAGGTTTCGATTTTTCCTCGTTGGGTTATCGAGGTGGCGCAGTCTATGAGAAAGGGAAACTCCTCGTCTGTTGGTATGCCGATTGTCAAGGGATTGGTTCCCATCATTGGTTCAACGCCAAAGGTCGGGGGAATCGAAGGTCTTGCATTGGTCATGGTGATACCGATCATCCCTTCTTTGATGGCCATCATGGAATAGTAACCGGCGATGCCGAAATGGGTCGAATTGCCAACAGAAACAGCTCCTGTCCCGTTTTTCTTGGCTTTTTTAATCGCCATCTCCATAGCTCGATATCCTGCAACATGACCCATTCCGTGACCGGCATCCAATCGAGCAGTCGTCCGTGCATCCTTAACTACCTTGATCTTAGTCACTGGAGATTGGACACCTGCTTTGATGCGATCATAGTACATTTTCAGTCTTTGAACGCCGTGTGACTCAATACCGCGAAGGTCAGACGCAATCAACACCTCGGCGCAAATTGCAGCGTCTCCCTTGGGAACACCGACTCCGATAAAGACATCTTTCATGAAGCTCTCTAGAGTCTTGGCATCTATAATGAAGATCTCTTCACTCATCCCAATTCACACTCTAAATGATCTGAGTTTACATTATCTTTTATCCAGCATATTAAGATTAGTTTGATGGTCATGTGAAGACCTATTATGGACACTAGTAATGGTTAAGCACAAAGACTGGGAACTGAAATAAATGATTGAATGAGTCCTAGTAATCCAAGAAGGTGATTATATGCCAAGAATCTTGGTAATATATGATTCTCAAACTGGGAACACCGAGAAAATGGCGCAGGCGGTTGGGGAAGGCATTGGAAAAGTTGTTGGGGTCGACTATGAGATCAAGAAGGTAGACCGAACAAGTCTTGGCGACTTGGTTAACGCTGACGGAATTATAATGGGCTCGCCAACATATTACGGGCAGATGTCAGCAAAACTCAAGGCTCTAATAGATTCGTCAGAGAAAATTCATGGGAAGCTTGAAGGCAAAGTTGGTGCTGCATTCACGAGTTCCGGTGGGACAGCAACCGGTGCGGAAACAACACTACTCTCGATACTGCAAACAATGCTGGTACACGGCATGATCGTTCAAGGGCAACCTGACGACAAGCACTATGGCGCCGCAGCTGTTGGAACCCCACGAGCCGGTGAACTGAAGATTTGTAGAGAGCTTGGTAGCAGGGTAGCAAAACTGGTCATGAGGTTGGCAAGCAGTCATTCCAAGGAACCACCCAATAAGGAACGCGAGAAGTGAATATGGAAAAATGAAGTTGGGTTTTGTCGTCAACCCCGTTGCGGGCATGGGAGGTCGCGTGGGTCTAAAAGGGACTGATATGGTTGTAGAGGAGGCTGTTAAACGAGGGGCTAAACCTCTTTCACCATTAAGAGCGGTTGAATTCCTCGAGGCGCTGAAGAGAAGCTTTGAGAGGAGCCCGGTATTCCCAGACGTTGTCACCTGTAGAGGAGCGATGGGCGAAGATGAGTTGAAAGTAGCAGGGTTGAAAGCACTTGGGATCTTACCCATACCTACTACTGGCATGAGAGCGAAAAACAGTCACCCGGGCCATGTTGGTTCCTCGGTCTACGCGAGCAGCGCTCAAGACACCAGAGAGGCGGTTACGGCTTTTACGGATCAAAACGTTGATCTTATAGTTTTTGTGGGCGGAGATGGAACCGCAAGAGACGTACTTGATGCGTTGAAAGAGTTAGAATCCTTTTTTCTTCCTCCCGTTCTCGGCGTTCCATCTGGCGTAAAGATGTACAGCGGGGTTTTCGCCTTGAACCCCGTCAACGCGGCTGAGATAGTTGCCCTGTATGCCGATGGAAAGGCTGGAGTCAGTGAACTTGAGGTTATGGATATAGACGAGGAGGCCTTCAGGAGTGACAGGCTCTCCATCAGGCTTTACGGCTACATGAAGTGCTTGTATGTGCCCATGATGAGCCAGACGAGCAAGGAGCTTTCGCCTGATGTGGTTGACGAGAAGGAGAATCAGAAGGCCCTGGCGAAAACAATCATCGAAGACATGGATCCAGATGCGCTCTATATTCTTGGACCAGGAACGACCTTGAAATGTCTTGCAGATATGTTGGGTGCTAAGAAGACCCTTCTCGGAGTAGACTTGTACTACAATGGTCAGATGATAGCTCCTGACGTTGACGAGGAAACTATTCTCAGGGAAATGAGGAAACATGGGGGTAGGAGAAACACTTGGATTGTTGTTTCTCCAATCGGGCGACAAGGCGTCCTACTTGGGAGGGGAAACCAGCAGATAAGTCCGAGAGTCATAAAAGAGGTTGGCAAAGACCACATAATTGCGATGGCCACAAAGAGTAAGGTAAGAGATCTTGATGGTGGATGTCTGAAGGTCGATACAGGAGAGAAAGACGTAGACAGCTTGCTGAAGGGATATATGAAGGTCATAACGGACTACAGAGAGTGGAGAATGCTCCAGGTGCGCTGAGCAGGAAGTCCCAATGTTACTTATTCCGTTTTAGGTTCCATAATCGCTGGCTCCCTTGCATCTTAGAATATTCACGGAGACGGTCAGTTGCGTCCATTGTAACGTAGCTGTGAAAGAGAGGGTTTTAGGGACAGATTCTACGCGGCGGAGAATCTTAGAATTGGAATTCATGCATTAGGAAGGTGTTTTTGTTGTCAAAGAGGGTGTGAGAGAAGAAACATGCTAACTTCTAGCATTGGCTCTCTTTCTTTCTAGCAATGGCTGCCGGCTGCCTCCTAGTGATAGCTGGAGTGGCCTGTAGCTTGGGAATTCTTAGTGAGACCCTAAATAGATTTCTTCACTGCTTCCTCGAATAGCTGGTCTGATCTAAAGAACGCTTATACCACTGATGGTGATAGCCTCGCTCGGCGGTGTTGCAGTTGTCGCTGGCGGATTCCTTGTCTTGAAGAGGAAGAAGATGGCTAGAAAATTTTTCGTAAGCCTAGGTGGAGATGTCGGTGTGGTGGGGTTCGCAGTCAATCTAGTTTCAGGGCGAGGCCTCTGCTGGGCTATACTCAAAAGTCATTGCCATCTTTGTAGCTGGGCAGACCATAGGATGGATCGGACTGATCCCCTCGCTAATTGCCAGAATAATTCCTTTGAAGAGGCATAAGTTTGTTGAAGAATTCTCTCGGTCGACAATAAGCAGAGTTCCCCTTCTTGGATAGTTAATTATAATAGGTGCGATTGCATAATGATGATTCCAAAAAACTAGGTTAGTCTTGTTGTGGTGATTCCTTTGTCTTCGAAAGAAAGTAAGAAGGGGTCTGGTGCTGGTAAAATCCGCTTCGCTTTCTTGTTGGCTTTGGTTGCGGGCATACTTATGATAGTGTCGGGGATGGCTGGTAGTATTGGTATCCTCGGTCTAGCCTTCGCAGAGCTCCAATCGCACTTTCCACAGTACACTAATGTAATCGAGCTTGTTCTGATGATCCTGACTACGATTGCTTCACTTGGTGGTGTAGCAGTTATCGTTGGGGGATTCCTCGTCTTGGGTGGAAGGCTGACAACAGGTAAACTGTTTATTGGCCTGGGGGCCGGCATAGGGCTAATCAGTGTTGTGATAGGTTTGGCTTCAGGTTTGGCTCAAGGCTGGGGTCTATACGCAAGTTTCGTGGCTGTCTTCGCTGTCGGTCAGACTCTAGGCTGGGTTGGTCTCTTTCTCTCCATTCTTGCGAGAATGTTCGCCAAGAAGTGACACTTACCTATAGCTTTCGTGATTATGTCAGACCATTTCCCAGCCTTTTCATTTTTCAGTTTCTTACACTGGGACGATGTCCTTGTGGGATGAACTCGACTAACTCTTTTCAAAGAGTATTTATGTTACATCTGAGAGAGGAGATAGCATGGAGGTGTGGTCGAGGAATAGACTGGAAAACTCGACAGTACACCAGAACTCTGCCAAGTCAGGAATAGATGAGGGTGGTGGATGATGGTGGTTATAGTTGAACTGAGTATCATTCCCTTGGGGGAAGGCCCCAGCGTCGGGAAGTTCTTGGCTCATACAGTAAGGGCACTTGAAGGCTTTGGCGTGAAATATGAGGTGACGCCAATGAGTACGGTCTACGAAGCAGAAGACGTTGAAGGCGCATTTGATGTTGCGAGGGCTGCTCACGAAGCAATCTTCTTCGGGACTGAAGGAAGAGTAAAGAGAATTATTACAACTGTGAAGATTGACGATAGACGTGACGTTGAGAAAACCATGGAAGACAAAGTAAGATCAGTGATGGAAGCAGTGGAGGCTGAAGAGCAGAACTAGTCAGTAATGAAATCGTCAATCTGCCAATCATGATTGAATAGAGCTTACTATCGTACTCAGCTTGCGCACAGGTTCTTACCTACCTGCGCGCTTCTTCTCCTTGCGAAGATCACAATTTTTATGGTAGACTATATAGGGAAGAGAGCACGTTATATTTATCTCAAAGCAGCTAGTTAGATCAGGTTTAATAGAATCATTTACAATATCCATGTCTGGAGGTTTGATTAGCTTGCCAAAAGAACCGAAGGAAGCCCCTCCAAAGGAGTCTTCTGGAACCCGGGTTGTCTGTCCAAAATGCGGATCTATCCGCGTTCACAGTGGGGAGGACAAGGGCAAGGTAATGACTTATATTGGCGGGATACCCGTCTACAAGAAGCTTTGGACTTGTAGAGACTGCGGAAACCAATGGTGATAAGCTGATAGCAGGCGCGTTCGTCAAGCATGAGTAACTGTAGTGATCGCCTGAAGTGGCATTTGAATATACAGTTGCATTGATGGCTGCCTTGATCCCTGTAAGACATGCTCTTTATCATCGCCAGTTTGTTTGACCAGCTAGAGAATGGCTCTATCTTCGGTGATTATTAGTCCCTAGAAGTATTTCTTTTGTGTCGCTGCTGCAAGAGAAAACTGGGACCATACTTAACATCTTCCCAAAAAAAGAAGAAACTATTGTGCAAGAAGACTAAATCTTCTTTTCCAGGCTCGAAGACGTCTACAGGATCAGTTATTTCTTCTTGATGCGCTTAGCTTTCTTCGGGAGTTTCCTCCGATCCAGCTTCGGTTTGATGAAGCGCTCTTCTCGAATTCGATAGAACTTGTATAATGACTGTTTTGGACAATTTCTTCCTGAACTTATCCAAATCGTGTCACTTCATGTGGCATGACATAAACGGTGGGGTTTGTTGCGCCAATTATCTAAGCCTCAGAGCTAGAAAAGGGTATCATCAAAATATGTAATACGAACTATTCATTACTAGTCTAGGGAATGCGATTACGAGGTAGCGTACCTTTGAGCGAAGTATCCAAGCCAAAAAGTGGCAAGATAAACTTCATAGGCGTTGTTCAAGAAGAAGCATCAAAGATCAGAATCTTTCCTGAATTCTGCGCAGGGCTCAAAGATCTTGAAAATTTCTCCCATATCATTGTTCTCTATTGGTTTCATTTACGTGATAACGAGAAGGAGAGGAAGACACTGAAGGTTATTCCGAGACGACATCCAGGAGCTTTGGAAGTTGGCGTCTTCTCATGCAGGAGTCCAAGCAGACCAAACCCTATTGGGCTCTGCGTCGTGGAGCTTGTAAGGATCGAAGACTGCACCCTGACCGTCAAGGGGCTTGACGCTATGGACGGTTCGCCAATAATAGACATAAAGCCCTACATACCAAGAGCAGAGTCAGTCCCGAACGCAAGGGTGCCAGAATGGACAAACTGCGGGCCACCAACATAGAAACAGTCGTCACCGAATCCCAATTCTAGGAGAATCCAAGACGGACTGGTGCTTTTCGTACCGCGCTCTGCTTGTCATGTCTTCTATTTCTGTGAGGGCTTTTTCTCATCTTTGAGCGGTTCTGGCAGACGTAGACTGAAGAGTGCGCCCAACACTACGTATAGACACACCAACAGGACGAAACCGATTGCCCCGTATGTTGGGATCACCAAGGATCCACTCAGTGGACCTACAATCATTCCCGTACCAAGTATCATAGAGTACACTCCGAAAGTTGTTCCACGCGTTTCATGCTTAGATATATCACTAAGATAGGCTAGAATAGCTGGTGGAAATGCTCCAGCCCCGAAACTCACCAATCCCACCAAGGGCAAGATGGGCCATAGGACTTCAATCGAACTCACGTTAAGGGTGAGTATGGAGGCAAGGATACCGAAGCAGAACAGCCCCACTATGATGAACGGCTTACGTCGCAGCAAGCGATCAGAGACCCGCCCGAGTATGAGCAATCCTGAGATCAAAGCCAAGCCAACGACTCCGAGCGTGAGGAGCGCTTGAGTTGAACTGAATATGTTGCCTGACTCAGCGATGCTTTCAGCAAAAGCGATTATCAACCCGTAGAGACAAATGATTGGAGTGTAAACGGGTAGCAGACGAAGTACCTCCTTATTTGAGAACACCCTCTTGAAAAGTCCCCTAACGCCAATCGAAGTGACTTGTTCACCCATCGTCTCCTTAACGAGAAGAAGGACCATAAAAACTGAAACTAAGACCCCGCTTCCAGCGAGAATGAGGCTTGTGAATATCGTGTAGTGTAAGAGGTTGATGAGCATTGCACCACCGACATAGCCTCCAGCTAATCCCCCGAGAGTTGTAATATCGAAGATCCCCATGTACTGCGCCCTATTCTTGATCGTCGACATGTCTGAAATCATCGTCAAAGTTGACGCGACCTTGGCAGCCGCTCCAACACCAAAAAGTGCTGAGAAGCCAATCATAAGAGCGAGTGCACCTTGCGAAAAGATGAACGAGAATGCTGCCAATGCTGTCAGAAAATGACCCAACACCAAAATAGGTTTTCTGCCGATCTTGTCGCAGACAGCCCCAAACCCCATGACCGTGACGAGCTCTGCAGCTGGATAACTTGCAACGATTACGCCACGCATGAAGTCAGCCGATGGACCAGAACCAAGATAAGTGCCGCTCGTCGCAACAGCTATGGTAGCGAAACCTGCAGCCCGCATAACAAACGTAGCAACATATAGAGCCCCGAGGCTAATTCTACTGAAAACCATAATGCGAGTCATCTCCGCTGACGTGAATAGTAACTGACCTATGCACTCTTCTTTGATGTATTTGAGCATGATGTTCTCTGTCACTCACTATATTAACATTGCCAATGAAACATCCGAACAATTCCAAAAATTAGAGGAGTGCTCCTCCCCAAGTCGGTCCTGCGCGGGCAGTTTGACCGCTTCTGTAATGAGAAGAAGTCCTAGGAGTCATGCAAGATTTCTATTATAGGCTAAGTGCTGATCACCTAACTGTTGTTCGAAGTTCCCGTTTGAGCACCTTTCCGACTAACGAGAGTGGCAACTCCTTCTTGAACTCAATAGTCTTGGGCACCTTGTACGGCGCGAGTCTATCCTTGACAAAGCTCTTTATATCTTCAGCGAGTCTATCGCTCCCTTGTTGACCAGTCTTCAACACAATAAAAGCTTTGACAATTTCGCTACCAGGTCGTTCAGGGTTAGGAATCCCGACCACAGCAGCCAGGGCAACAGCTGGGTGTTCCGTGAGCACATCATCGACTTCACGTGGATACACTTTGAAGCCAGATACATTGATCATATCCTTTGTTCTGTCAACGATATAGAAGTAACCATCCTCATCCATCCTGCCAACGTCGCCAGTGTGGAACCATCCATCTCTTAATACCTGGGCAGTTTCCTCGGGCTTGTTCCAGTATCCCTTCATTATCTGTGGACCACGGGATATTATTTCGCCAGCCTCACCCTGTGGCAGTACTTTTGTTCCTGTTTCGAGGTCCACTATCCTTACGTCTGTATCTGGCATGGGCATCCCGACTGATCCTATTTTTCTTTGTCCGTACCTGGGATTCATTGTGACTATGGGGCATGCTTCTGTCATACCGTAAACTTCGAGTACTGTTGCGCCAGTGCTTTTCTCAAACTCTCTGATAGCTTCGGGTGGAAATGGTGCTGCTCCACTCACGCAAATCTTGAGACAACTAAGGTCCTCCTTTTTTGCCTCAGGGTGTTGAGCAATCATCTGATATAGTGTTGGAACATTCGCCGTTATGTCAGGCTTGTACTCTCTGAGAAGCTGGAACATTGTTCTGATGTCGCGGGGATTCGGCAGGAGGATTTGAGTCCCAGCCACGTACACTGAGAGGATGGATAGTGCCAAGCCAGCTTGATGGAAGAAAGGAAACGCAGTTATACCAACATGTTTGCCTTCCTCAAGCTTCATCCAAGTGCTCATTTGCTTCAGATTACTAAACATACTGTAGTGGGTAAGCATCGCACCCTTTGGAACACCTGTAGTCCCGCCTGTATACTGCAGCAGAGCAGGAGTAGTAACAGGGTCGATGGCACCCTTCACCTTGGGCGGATTCGCTTTGTACTTTGTGAGGAGGTTCAAGAACTGTAATGCTCCGGGAACTTCCTGAGGTGGGGGTCTCTCGCCTGGCGAAAAGTCCATTGGCGACGTAACTATGATTTGCTTCAGCCTCTCCAGCTTTCCGCGCACATTATTAACAAGTGGTAGGGTACTGTCCAGAGTTACTATTGCCTTGGCGCCTGAGTCACTGATTTGATGAATTAGATCTCGCTCCTTGAGCAGTGGGCTCACTCCCATTGCTGTTGCCCCTGCCTTCAGAATACCGTAGAGCGCGATCTGGAATTGCGGGATGTTAGCAAGTTGGTTCCCCACAGTGTCGCCTGGCCTAACCCCTAATGCAGCTAGCGCCGTAGCGAACCTCTCAGAAAGCTCGTTAAACTCGCGGAACGCTATTCGTCGCTTGAAGATAAGCGCATCTCTGTCAGGAAACTTCGCTGCAGCGTCATCCAAGACTTCGAAGAGCAACCTCTTCTTATCATATGGTTCGAGGCTTTGCGGAACATGTTTGTCATAGGAAGCCTGCCATGGTCTCGCATCATAACTCATATTCTTCTTGGTAGAAGCTGGCATAACCTAAGTCCTCTCCCTTCCTTCATGTAGGGTATATGCCGTAAGTGATGTGTTCTATAGGGCGACCTGATATATCAACATTGCGAGGTAATTGTACCTTTGGCAAGAAACGAGGAGAATTTCGAATTGCCACTGGGCGGCTTATTCCAATTCGATCGTTGCGGGTGGCTTGTCTGTTACATCGTATAGAACCCTGTTCACGCCTTTAACTTCGTCGACTATCCGTAGCGCGATTCTTTCCAGCAAATCCCAGGGCAGTTTTGAGAAGTTAGCAGTCATGGCGTCCTCGCTCTCAACTGCCCTTATTGCCACCGCATATTGGTATGTTCTGTGGTCCCCCATCACTCCAACTGTCTTCACAGGAAGTATGGCAGCAAAGGCTTGCCAGAGTTTCTTTTCGAGCCCGGCTTTCTTAATCTCTTCTCTAACTATTGCGTCTGCACCTCTTAGTATCTCGAGTTTCTCCTTTGTGATTTCCCCTGGACATCTTACCGCAAGTCCCGGACCTGGGAATGGTTGGCGCCACGTTATCTCGTCAGGTATTCCAATCTTCTCAGCGATGACTCTGACTTCATCCTTGTAGAGGTCTTTGATGGGTTCCACAAGTTTCAGGTGCATCCACTCCGGTAGCACGACGTTGTGATGACTCTTGATTCTGGATGAAGCCTTACTTGCTTGGGCGCTCTCTATCCTGTCAGGGTATATTGTGCCTTGTCCGAGGAATTTGAATTCACCGTACTTGCCTTCAAGTTCTTTGGCCTTGCTCTCGAAGACCTCAATAAAGGTTGATCCTACTATCCTCCTCTTCTCCTCAGCGTCTTCGACTCCTTTCAGCCTTGACAGAAAGAGTTCACTTGCATCGACGTAATTGAAATTCTTGAATTTGAGTCGCTTAGTGAAGGTTTCATTAACTTGTTCAGCTTCGCCTTCTCTCAACAGTCCATTGTCAACAAATATGGAATGGATGTTGTCCCCGACAGCCCTATGTATAAGCTCCGCGGCAACAGTGGAATCAACACCACCACTCACCCCCATAATCACGCGCCCTCCGTCTACTTGGGCTTTCGCTTTTTCAACAGTTGTTTTTATGAAGTCTCCGGGATTCCAAGTTGGAGCCAGGTTACAGATGTGTAGCACGAAGTTCCTGAGGATCTTCGTCCCATTGATGGTATGTCGTACTTCGGGGTGAAACTGCACAGAGTAGATGCGCTTCTCTTTGGAGCGAAATGCCGCGTTAGGGCAGATGACCGTGGAAGCGAGTTTTCTAAATCCCTCTGGCAGAGAAACCACCTGATCTCCATGGCTCATCCAAACGATCTCGTTATCCCCTAGTCCCTTGAGCAAGTCAGTATTGTCAGTGACAGTAAGCTTCACCTTTCCATATTCCCTGCTGCTGGTTGGCTCGACTTTTCCACCAAACAAGTAAGCTATTAGTTGATGCCCGTAACATATTCCAAGAATTGGTATAGCCTTTTCGACAAGGGAGTCGAGAAACTCTCTACTCACTGCGGGAGCATCCTTATCATAAACGCTACTGGGCCCCCCCGAGAGTATGACGGCACCGAGATTCTTTTCACTGAGAAACTTTTCTTCGGCTACGTCGCTGCAAGTTATCAGCTCGGAGTAGACTCCAATCTCTCGAATCCGTCTAGTTATCAAGTGAGCATATTGACCACCAAAGTCTATCACGAGTATGAACTTATTGTCATGACTCGGCAACTATGCTGCACCTCGAAATAGTCTAGTCTAGCAACTCAGATAATTGCTTGTCAATACTAGTTGTTAGAGACTCTGTCCTCTTAACATTTTTCGCTTCATCTTGAAAGGCTCCCTGCCACTTACCTGAAGTTGTGTAGAACCAAAGCAGACAACGGATCCTCAAAGTGAAAGGATAGTCTGGAAGTTCCTTGGAAAAACTGAATGAAGCTAGTACTGTCTGTCGCCTCAACTTGCTTGTCCAGCTGCGTACATCCATGTGCACAATTTCTAATTGCGAAGTTGATAACTCAGTGAATGATTTCCTTTCACCCGAGAACCAGAGTTATATTGTCAAGCCTACTCACCATTATTGTGGGAATTACTCTATCGTTTGATTGCATGCTCAGGCGAAATTGTCAATTACAAAACTAGGTGAAACGGCTACTTGGACAGGTAGATAGCGATGACCGATCTTGCAAGTTTTGGTGTGAACGACATCGATAAGTTGATGGGCGGAGGAATGCCCCCTGGCGCCTACTTAATGGAGGTTGAACCGGGGACGGGGGAACTCGCGTTCATAGCAGTCTTCCTGAATGAAGGGCTACGCCAAGGAAACCTCTGCGGCATTGTAACTTATGACATGCCACATGAAGAACTCGTCGATAAGCTAGAGGACCATGGTCTCAGGGTAAGGGAGGCGTTGGACACAGGCTCTATGGTTATCGCTGACCTATGGACCGAAGGGAAATATGACCCCGAGCGGCGGGGCCCAATCCTAATGACGCATAACGTGAATGATCCTAACTCTGTGCTTCGGCTCTACTGTGATTTGGCGGAGATTAACCAAGCAAGACTTAGGAGCATGAGATTCACAGGTTCTCGAGTCGCTGTAATTTCGCTATCCTCAGAGATCATGAACTTCAAGTTCGAGCCAACGTACAAGTTTGTTAAGACGGCTCTCAACATGGTTAGACAGCAGAAATCTAGAAGCATAGCCATATTGAACCCAAAGATGTTTGATGAGACCGTGGTTGCTGCCTTTGAACACCTATATGATGGTACAATCGTATTGACAATGAAGAATGTCAAGGGTAGGTTTCAGAAATACATGCGTGTCAAGGAGTCACCAATAAGTGGCTTCTACACAGATGAAGTGCCCTACGAGATCGTTGGGAACAAGCCATTCCCGGTGACATCGTTTGCCGAGCCACTATCAACCTTCAGGAGTCAATTGAAGCTCGACGCAGATGGAAGCATAAGCTACTTTGGTTCACGATACGTCCTTGCTGACACCATAGTTCTAGCTGATGTTCTCAAGTACGTTACCGAACAGGTTGGGCTCGACATCAAAAGCGCTGACGAGGAAATCTACAAGTTTTCAAAGCAACACGGTCGGACTAGGTTCAAGGAGTTTTTCTCCTCGACCAATATTCGCCCTGAAAGTACGGATCCCAAATCCCTGCTCGAGTCGCTCGCAGCCTTTCTTTCAGTCAACGGAGTAGGTGTCATAAGCATAGATACATTCACGGATAACCTTGTCACTTTTAAAGTAACCAACTGTGTCTGCTCGCGATACCCGATCGTTGGCGCGGTCGTAGACCCATACCTTGCGGGACTCTTAGCTGGAGTTGTTGAGTCACTTTTAAACAGGTCATTCAGATGCACTGAAACAAGATGCATGGCAAAGGGTGACGACTACTGCGGATTTGAGTGCCAGCAAGTTGACTGAGCAATCGCAACCTGCAGTCACTAGTCTTCCTACAAAAACAATATTATGGCTTTTGCGTGAGGTATATAGTAGCTTAGTTGCAACATGCGCGAGATTTACTCGCAAAGCTACAGAATTCAGTAAGCTGAGCAAGTTGGGGAGACAAAGAAATGGTTGATCAAGTGAGTTTTGGTATAAGTGAAGTTGACAAGCTAATAGGCGGGGGAATGCTTCCGGGCTCCAGCTACTTGGTCGAGACTGAACCAGGGACAGAGGAACTCTGCTTTGTGGCAGCTTTTCTCAATGAAGGACTGCGCCAAGGAAAGCTCTGCGGCATTGTTCTATTTGACATGCCACATGAAGGCATGATAAGCAAGCTCACGGAGTTGGGTATCAATGCAAAAGAAGCGTTAGACTCAGGCTCGATGATCATGGCTGACTTGTGGGCTGAAGGGAAATACGATCCTGAGCGGCGCGGTCCAATCCTTATGACTGACAATCTGAGTGACCCCAATTCTCTGCTACGTCTCTACTATGACTTGGCGGAAATCAACAACAAGAGACTCAAGAATAGAAAGTTCACAGGTTCCAGACTTGCCGTGTTGTCCGCGTCTTCACAGATCATGAACTACAAATTTGAACCCACCTACAAATTGAGCAAGGTTGGCAAGAACTTGGTTAGACAGGGGAAGACCGAAACCATCGTCGTCATACATCCAAGCATGTTTGATGAGACTGTGGTCGCCGCTTTTGAACACTTGAGTGATGGGATAGTCGTGCTGGCTATGAAGGAGGTCAAGGGTAGGTTTCAAAGGTTTTTCAGAGTAAAGCAGTCACCTATAACTGGTTTCTACACAGATGAAGTTCCCTACGAAATCCTCAATAATAGGCCTTCTCTTCTTACTCCTTTGGCCGAGTCCACTGTATCTTTCAGTAATCAGGCAAAGTTTCATGCAGATGGATCAATAAGCATGGGAGGCTCAAGATTCATCCTAACCAATGTGATGCTACCAAATAGCCTTCTGGAGCAAGCAATGAAGATGCTAGGATACGATACTGCCGCACAGGAAGTCTACAACCTCTACAAGATGACAGGGCAAACTGAAATCAAGACGTTGTTATCGTCCTTGAATATCAACCCCAGCAAATCGGATCCCAAACAGATGCTCAAGCTATATGCCAGTTATTTGTCCAACGTTGGACTAGGAATAATCGAGCTAGTTGGGTTCACGATTGATCTCGTCACTTACAGGATCAGAAACTCACTCTGCTCACAAGGTCAACAATCTGACAAACCGATGGCTCCGTATCTTGCAGGAACTCTGGCTGGAGCCGTTGAAGTGATACTAGGGAAACCCGTTAAGTGCACTGAGACGAAATGTCAAGCGAAAGGAGACGATTACTGCGAATTTGAATGTCAATTAACTGCTCGATAACGTGCTTGAAGCTTACAAACAGTGACAAGGAATCCGGTAGCTCGAGTCAGATCTTCCCACAAGACAGAAGTCAGTTTCAGGTTGTTCGACTATGATTCCCTGAGCCACCTTTTTCTCTTGGCGCCTTCAATCAAGCTTATGAAAGTTCTTGAGGCTGGCAGATTCTTGACCTCATCTAGCGGGATCCACCTTGCGTCTTCGGCGTCTGTTGATGCTCTAAGAGTTCCTCCTGCCGGATGAGCTAGGTAATAGATGATGATATAGTGGAACTTGGCGTGACCATCCTTGTTTTTTATGATGTGGTCGGCGACTGTTAACAGTCGATCGACCTCGACTCTTATTCCTGTCTCTTCCTCGACTTCTCTCCTGACAGCGTCCTTCGTTCTCTCATTGAGCTCGACTAGTCCGCCGGGAGCAGACCAAAGCCCTTGGCTTGGCTCATTCTTCCTTCTCACTAAGAGAAGTCTACCCTTGTCAAGAATGAGAGCTGCCACAGCAACTACGGGTGCGTTGGGATATTCTCTTTTGATCACCATTGCCCACACCATTTGATCTTAACGGCACGTCGACTAGTGAATGAGAACTAGTAGTTATTTCTTCTGAATCAGAGCCACATCAATTTGGCTTTCTTGAATTCTGCAAGCTTCAGACAATAGGAAACAAGGGAAGCACAGATTTGAGTTGGACATGGATATGTGGAAAAAAGGTAGTTGAGTTGGTTGGAGATCAGGCGCCTTTGCGACGTTATTGGATCGTTTCTGTCACGGATTGGGACTTTCAGTTCTTTTTCTTCTTGATGCCGTCGAACTTCACTACTTTCTGGTACTTCTCATGAATCAGTCTCCTGTCGAACTCCCAGAACTCCTGAAGCATGGCATCCTGTTCCTGTTTCGTGAAGTAGTCCAAGATCGGGAAAAAGAAGTGCTTGTCCTCTTTCTCAATGTGCTTCGGATAGAATTCAGCTAGGGCTCCTAGTTTAACTGCGACATCCCTCAAAGCATCTTTGTCCCCCCGCACGAATCGATCCTTAGCAGCGACCAGTTCACCGACTGTCTTCCTCGCATAGACGTGCTCTTGCACCAGTTCATTCATAGTCTTCCTATGCTCCGGTGAGAGCCTCTTCTTACCTAAGTCTCTGAAAAGGATATCCTCTTCCTTGCCATGGTGGCACCTGTCCGCATACGTTTTTGCGAAGTCAACGTACGTGTCGATGAAAACAGGATCAGCCTTCTTTCCCACTCTTATCTCGTCCAACTCTTCCCCTGCAATGACAATCATGCGCTCAATTAGCCTATGCTCTATCATTAGTGGACCAATTGGCTTCATAATAACCAGCTCTCAGAAATCAGAGCCATGAAAGTGTCATACTAATTTAAGTCTCTTTTGTGTTATTAGATCTTAAGCAGTTTTCTGGCATTTTCGCCTAAAATATCGCTTCTTTCTTTTGGTGTGAAGTTCTTGATGCCAATCGCTTTCATCGCATCAGGGACTTGATATTCTTTTATGAATTTCACCCAGTCCTTCTGATTCAATGCTGCTTTTACCCAACCCCAATCAGACCCGAATAGTATTCTTGAATGAGCCGTGTTGACGAGTCTTCGAAGAGATTGGACAAAGTAACTTATGTCGTAGTAGTGCGACGCTTGTCCCCAAGCTGATATGTCGGCACAGACATTTGGCCTTGTCAAAAGAACAGAGATGACTTCGTTAAGCCATGCGCCCCATCCCGCGTGAGCCATGATTATCTTGAGCTCAGGGAATTTGCCTGCAACCTCATCTACGTACATTGGGTGTGCGCACTTCATGAAATACGGTCCGGCGACGGGTCCAGTGTGAGTCAGTATAGGGACGTTGTAGTCCAGAGCTTTCTTGTAAAGTGGCGTGACAACTTCGTCGCTTGGGTAGAAGCCTGTCGGGGGGTATATCTTGATTCCCTTCATTCCCCATTCCTTCAATCCTCGCTCTATGATTTCTAAGGCGTTCTTGCGGCGAGGATCAGTGGAAACGAAGCCGACCAGTCGGTCAGGGTACTTTTTCACAGCATCCAACACATATTTATTAGACTCTTCAATCGTGGCTCCGATCCGTATCCCTGGAATAAGGTCCTTTCCCCAGTCCACAGGGAACACAACGCTCTTGTCGATTCCAGCGTCATTCATCTCCTTTACTAGTTTGTCTGGGTTCCCATCTAGCATGTCCTGCATGAGCGCGCCTTTCATCACGTCTTCTCTCTTTAGGCCGAGTCCAATGGCATATTGGTCTATGAAGCCTTCGATGAAGTTCTCAGAATAGTGTTTTCTCTGATAAACATGGACATGTACATCTATCACAACCATGCTTGCCTCAGCCTCCTACCACACTCTTGGAATCAAGAGGTAAGCAATATCTATTTTGATCATCCATATATACTTCAACCTCCGCCAAGCGACTTGTTGCTCCCAATTGCGGAGTTGTTGGAGCTCGGCTTACACAGTATGTATGAGAAAGATGATCGCGGAAAACTAAAGGAGGATTTTGGTTGTCTGTGAAGGTTTATCGAGACGAAGACGTTTCTTCGCGCACCCTCAAAGACAAGTTGATCGCAGTACTTGGCTACGGCAACCAGGGTAGAGCTCAAGCCTTAAACCTAAGGGACAGCGGGCATAAACTAATCGTTGGTAACAGAAATGACTCCTTCAAAGTGGTAGCTCAGAGAGATGGATTCAAGGTCTTCTCGATCCAACAGGCCACAGAAAAAGCTGATGTTGTGATGATGCTTATTCCTGACGAAGTGCAACCGGAGGTTTTCAAGATGGACATTGCCAGGTACCTACATAGTGGGGATGCTGTAGCTTTTGCTTCAGGTTTCAACATAGCGTTCAAGTTGATAGAGCCACCTGAATTCGTTGACATCGTTATGATCGCACCAAGAATGATAGGAGAAGGGGTCAGAGAAAACTATGTGAGGCGAATAGGGTACCCGAGCTTCGTGGGTGTCGCCCAAGATTATACAGGGCATGCGAAACAGATAGCTTTAGAAATAGCAAAAGGGATTGGATCCACAAGGATGGGGGCATTAGAAGTTACTTTCAGGCAGGAGGCTGAGCTAGACCTTTTCTCTGAGCAGTGTTTCGGTCCAGCATTTGGTCAGATACTTACCGGAGCGATGATGCTTCTAGTTGACGAAGGATATCCTGCCCCGGTAGTACTACTTGAACTCTACATGTCCGGAGAACTCTCATATGTTTTTCAGAAAGCGGCTGAAGTTGGTTTTACAGGACAGATGGGGCTCCACTCGCTGACAAGTCAATATGGGTCACTCACCAGAGTGCTTCGTTTCGCCGATCTGGTACCTGAGGTAAGGAAGAGACTGAAAGAAGGGTTGGATGAGATTCGCTCCGGAGCGTTCGCAAGAGAATGGATGAAAGAACAAGAATCTGGATACCCGACTCTGAAAGAAGTAAGAGAATTCCTAGAAAACAACCCTCTTCGCAAGCTGGAAAAAGAAACACTGACACTCCTGAGAAAAGGAGACTACTTAACCACGTGACATATTCAGAAGACGCGAGTTGACCCAAGCTATTCAAGTAAACGAATAAACCTCGAAAGAATAAAGTAAGTCATTCCCCAGATCACGCTATCCCCGATCTTGTAGACGGGCAACACCCCGTAGCTAAACTCGGCGTTTCCCTTGTTTTCTGAGAGTTGCTTTGGCGTTACCCAGATGAAGCGCTCAAGCTCTTTTCCGTTTAGTCTGACCTTCGGTTCATGCTGAAGTAGCACAACGAAGGGGATAATTCTCATTCCGGGTCTTACGGCTGATCTGTAGGCTTCTAGCACTCCGAGAAAGCAAGAGCGATCAAGTATATTGATTCCGGTTTCCTCCAAAGTTTCCCTAATGACTGTTTGCTTGAGATCCTGATCTTGGGGCTCGCGTCTTCCTCCAGGTAGGGCCATCTGACCTGACCACGGATCATCGGGGTTCTCAACTCTTTTTACAACGAGGATCCTCAACTGTTCATTGGCAGGTCTCAGGAGCAGTGCGACTGCGGCATCTGCTTCCTCATTCCCCACAACAGGCTTCAATGCTCTGAGTAGTTTCTGCAAGGTTGCTGAAGCAGAGCCCAAGATGGATCGCCCCCGCTGTGTGTCACCTTTACTGATCTCACGTTGATGCTCATTTGTTGCGCAAGTACCACTTGTATGTTAGCGCTCGAAGTTGAATAAAAGATTGGTGGTGTTTCTTGAAAGAAGATCCAGTTTTCATGTGATGCAATAGAAAGCATGTTGAAGGACATGGTCTCTTCACAAGTACTTCTTAATTTGTTTGTCGACTGGAGGGTTTTTCCTCCGATACATTCTTCCAGTGTAGGGACATGGACCGATCTTGCCGAAGGCCAACTCGGCTAAGTCATCCGCCTCGCCGCGCACTGATTTGCTCCAGTTGGGGTCGTGTTCGAATGAGACTGGGTCTGTCCAAGAGAGGTCGAAATCTCCAAGTTTCTGCGGCAACATGCACACGCATGCTCGAAAGAGGTTTCTGTGCAAGCTTAATGGCGCTGTGAAAACTCTCTTTGGGTCTATCTTATTCTCAACACTCAGTTCCTTGGATCCAGTCGACCCAATCAATTCGCGAAATCGGGGTTTGAGACTTACTATCACGAATTGAACAGTCGCAAAAGATATGTTTAGAGACCCAAGCTTTTTGAAGGTTCCGTCCGAGAATGCGGAGGGATTCAGGTGTACGTGTGCACCGTTCCCTGACCATTTAACAAAAACCGATTTCTTGATGCCATTGTCTTCAAGGAATTCGACAATAAGTCTGGCCACCTTGATCGTTGTTCGCCAGTCGTTAATCTCATTATCGATGTCCCAGATTGGCGTGGAGCGCTCTATGTTGTCTTCGTTGTCCGTATCATCCGGGTTTTCAAGTTTGCCGAATTCATTAATCGTTCCGTAGAAGGCTCTTGGTGAAAGCTTTCCAAACATATTCATTAACTTCGTTACATCTGCTTCGCCTCGGATTATGAGGGGGGTTTTTCGCTCCTTCCATCCCTTGTATCTTACGAGGTAGGGAACCCCTTGCGGGGTCGTTTTTTCGCAGTGGATGGCAACCCATCTTCTCTTGCAGTAAGCTGCGATCTCCTCTCTTACCTTGAGACTCTTATAGTATTCTATGACGTTGTCGTAAGTGGCGTTCTTCAAGAGTCATGAACTCCTCCCTCTTTCCATTGGTAATCGAGAGAAACGAAACAACTCAACGAATTTCGGTCATCTTTCCTATACCGTAACAAGCATCGATATCAGCAGAATCAATGTGAACCCCAGGAAGATCGACGCCGTGACCATTTTGCTTCGGGCTTTATGTTGTAGTTCTGGCAACAGGTCAGCTGCTGACACGAACAGAAATGTTCCTGCGCTAAACCCTAGGCCTATCGGCAGAAGAGTTGGTACGAAGTTGAGCAATACGGCTCCAAATACTATTCCTAGAGGCGTGTCAGTTGCTGTGGCTACGACATATAGCGCTGCTCTCCTGCTTGATGATTCGGAAGCCAAGCCGACTGAGAGCGCTGCAAAGCTATCAGGTATCTGGTGGGCGACCATGGCAAGCGTTATCACTGTTCCCACAAGTTGGCCTGCTGCAAGCCCGAAAGGAACTACTACTCCATCCATTACTCCGTGAATAGCTAGCGCGCTTACCGCCAGCGTTCCATAGGGCTGTATCTTTCTCCCATCCTCCACATGGAAATGTCCTCCACCTTCTTCTCTGCCCATGAGGTACCTCTCAACCAGTAGAAGCGTGAAGAAGCCCGCTGCTGTAGCCACTGGAGCTATTCGCGGATCCATGCTGAAATCAACGCCAGTACGAAATGACTCTGGCAAGATGTCTAGGAGCACAACGCCTATGAGAAGGCCTGCCGAAACTCCAAGCATTGCGTGGAGCGTCCTTTCTCCCGGATGCTTCTTCAATAGAGGAGCAAGAGCTAGGACGACTGGTGTGAAGAAGGTGACAGCCATCCAAAATAGCAACTGGATGGGGTCAATCACTTTCCCGCACTCCTCCAGCTAGGGACAGACGATGAGCTGATGACTTCATACGGTGATGGAAAACTTGTTCCTGTGAAAAGTTGTTCCCTTTCACGAAGCGAATAATCGTATCCTCTTGTCTTTGAGATTGATGGTCTGAACCGATAATAAACCTTACCATCGTTGCACCATTCCTACTTATTCCAGAGTTTTATCGATGAGTTGCTCTTTGCTGATCTATATGCTGCATCGACTATCCTGTGCGCATAGACACCTATCTCGAAGTCCGGTTGAGGTTGCCTATCTGATTCGATTGACTTGATAAACGAGTAGTCTTGGTAGGCGTATTCCCCAAGGTCGTACTTGGTTTGAATGCCAAGTTTTGATTTAATGTACTCATTTGCTTCCTTGTGGTCAATCCTCACAGGGGCGTCTTCGCCAAATTGGTAGAATTGTGGTGCCATCCACCTTTTGTCCCCGTCTAGTTCGAGGTGGAAGAGCGCCTTGTTGAAGAATATCTCGGCCAGACGATTTGACTCTCTCTTCCCTAACTCATGCCAGATGCTTGTTAGCATGGCTTCGGCGCCGTTCTCGAATTTCAGCCACACGTTGGCCTCGTCTTCAACCTCTCTGCCTGAGAAGAACCTTACGCTTGCCTTGAGTTCAACAATGTCCCCGAAGAACCATCTCATGAAGTCAATATCATGTATTGAGTGCTCAATAAGTGTTCCACCACCGGCAAAGTCTGCCTCTTTCCGCCAGGTGCTCATATATGAACCTCTAATCGGGAAATACTGGTCATCCCTTATTATGAAACACATAGGAGATCCGATTTTCAGTCTGTTCTCTTCAATCAAACGCTTAGAGTAGTTGAGAATCGGGAAGTACCGCATTACTAGACCTACCTGAGCCTTGACATCTGCTTTCTGAACGATCCGCAACATCTCCTCAGCATCCTTAGAAGTAGTTGCCATTGGCTTCTCGCAAAAGACGTCTTTACCGGCCGAAGCCGCTTCCGCAACGTATTCCTTGTGGAACTTCGTTGGAGTCATTATGAAAATGGCATCAACTTCAGTGCTCTGAATCAGTGAGCGCCCATCGTCAAACGGTTTGATGTCTGGCTTGAGCTTGGTGAACGCTTTCAATTTATCTAAGTCCGTGTCATAGGCTGCGGTGATTTTTGTGTTAAGAAGCTCTAAACTAGCCATCAAGTCGAGTCCTTGAAAATGGATTCTCGAAATGTGACCACATCCCACAAAACCCAAGCGTATCACGCCTGTCGTGAGTATTTACCCCCATAAGGAAAGCTGAGCGATTTCTTCACCTATTGTCCGAGGTGAGTTACTTACGGCATCCTTCATAAAATGCTT
>Ga0315309_1000302_pt1 | contig 29543 bp, 33 predicted proteins | sample TDP4_MG_FD_203080 | JGI IMG/M metagenome (GOLD analysis project Ga0315309, IMG submission 203080) | Freshwater sediment microbial communities from Lake Towuti, South Sulawesi, Indonesia - TDP4 | ecosystem: Environmental > Aquatic > Freshwater > Lake > Sediment | place: Indonesia: South Sulawesi...
TTTCCTGGTTTAATGGCGATTCCGCAAACTGTAACGCCTGGTTTTCCGAGTGAGTCTAAAGTTTGCGGTATAACGTCCTTTGGGCCTACCGAAACCCCGCCTGAAGTAACAACCATATCCGCAGACGTCAACGCGTTTCTTAACACTTTCTGCAGTTCAACCTCATTGTCTGGAAAAACACCCAGATAGACTGGTTTTCCACCGCTTTCTAGCACTGCCGCGCTTAAACTGTATGCGTTTATGTCGTAAATTTTACCCGGCGGAAGCCTTTCGCTTGGTTCGGTTACTTCTGGACCTGTTGAGAGAACAGCCACGCGTGGAACCGCATAAACTTTGATTTTTGCGATGCCCAAAGCGGCGAGAACACCGATTTCTCTCGAACCTAACAACTTTCCTGCTTCAAGAACGGTTTCGCCTTTCTTGATGTCTGCTCCTGCCTTCATAACGTTCTCATCTTTCGCTACAGCGCTGTAAACGTAAAGGTCATCATCCTTTCGCTCAGTATGTTCAATCATGACAACCGCATCTGCGCCCCCAGGCATCGGCGCTCCAGTGACAATCTCAGCCGCTGTGCCTTGCTTAACCACCGTTTTTGGTGCTTCTCCAACATTAACCGTTCCACAAACACTCAGTCTCACGGGCTTGTTTTCGTCCGCGCCAAAAGTGTCTTTGGCTCTCACTGCGTATCCGTCGACTGTTGAGCGGTTAAACGGCGGAATATCCATTGTGGCGGTTATGTCCTCTGCGAGAACACGGTTATAAGCTTCTAAAAGCGGGGCTTCCTCAACACGTGAAGGCTTGGGGTCAAAATGCTGGTGAATAACCTTTTTTGCCTCTTCAAATGTCAGGAGTTTTCTAAACATCTTCATCAACCACTTCAATATTATCAAACAAGTGAACTGAGACCATCTCTCCCTCTCCTAAGCCTTCCCGATTTTCAGGAACAACAACATAACCGTTAGCCTTCGTCATGGTTGAAATTATGCCAGAACCACGAGCGCTTATGGGTTCTGCGAAAAAATCTCCGTCACGTTGGTTAATGCGGACACGGACAAAGGTTCTTCTTCCGAGAGTTGTGGTGATTCTTTTCGTTATTTTTGCTTTTACTGTGGGTCTAGGCTCTTCTCGTTCCAGTCCGAGCATCCTGCATATCAGTGGTCTGGCGAAAACCTCGAATCCAATCATCGCCGCCACAGGATTACCCGAGAGAATAATTATTGGATTTCCATCTGTTACGGCTAGGGCTGTTGGCATAGCCGGACGCATAGCCACGCCGTGAACGATAACACCTGGTTTCCCAATCTTGTTAACAGCTTCCGGAACAAGGTCTGAGGCACCAACGCTTGTTCCGCCAGTGGTTATAGTCGCATCAGCCTTTTCAAGCCAGATTTTCATTTTTCCCGCTATTTCATCAACATCATCCTTCGCTATGCCCAGATCTATGGGCTCGGCGCCTAATTGACGACACAAAGCTGAAAGAATAAGCCTGTTAACTTCGAAAATCTGGTCTTCCTGTGGTTTGCGGCCTATCTCTACCAGTTCGTTTCCAGTGGCTAAGATGGCGATTTTGGGCTTTTCAACAACCTTAACTTCGGTCATTCCTAAGGCGGCTATCAATCCTAGATGTTGAGGCTTTAAGCATGTTCCAGCCTTTACGGCGATGGTTCCCTTCCGGACATCTTCGCCTTTTTTCGAAACATTCTCGCCTGGTGTTATCGGAATCCAAACCTCTATCCTATCGTTAATTCGCTTGGTATTTTCCAGCATTACAACGGCGTTTGCACCCTTTGGAAAAGGGTTTCCGGTCCAAATTTGCTTCGCTTGTTTGCTGTTTATCTCATCTTCATCTGTGATTCGGAGAGTTTTCGGCTTAAACTGGGATGCCTCAAAGGTGTCTTCCGCTCTAACGGCATACCCGTCAACAGCTGACCTGTCAAATCTCGGCAAATCTTCTTCTGCGATAACGTCTTCGGCTAGAACACGGTTCAGAGCTGAATGTAGAGGAATAACGATAGCTTTTGACCTTTTAGTTTTAACCTCACCGAGAAATGTGCGTAAGGCGTCATCAACCGATGTTAGTTTTTTAAATCCTCTCAGCCGCACCAAAAGGAACACCTATAAACAGCACTACAAACAATGTACAAAAAGGTATCGCATCAAAGTTAATGAAGGCTTTTATTCAATTATTAAATACTAATTATTGCCAAAATATACAAGAGAAGGTGCTCTAATGGTCAAGGGGTTAAAAGACATTAAAGCAGAAATATGGACGCACTTTAAGGTTTCTCCACACATATTCCTAGCGACCGAAGAAAATGACCAACCTAGGGTTAGACCAGTAACACTTGTCAATTTCAATCAAAGATTTTGGGTTCTCACAGGCACAAGCAACGCAAAGGTCAAGCAGATACGTAAAAATCCAAAGATAGAATTCTGCCTATTACTCGAGAAGGGAGGGCATCGCGGCTATTTAAGAGCCGCTGGATTTGCCGAAATTGTTAAGGATAGAGAAACAAGGGTTAAAGTCGCCAAACAATGTGACTTTTTCGATGAACATTGGAAGAGTCCTGATGACCAAAATTATACTTTACTTGAATTGAAACTCGATGAAATCGAATACTTGAGACCAAACGAAGTCATAGCCAAAAAATTTAAACTGTAATGTTTTGTTGGTATCAAGCATAACAAACAATACAGAATTAACAATGCTCCTCTTTCATTTTTATGCATTTGATTTTAATCAGCAGAAACGCTATTTTGATAATCGACTATGCTGAAATTTCAGAATCCTGAAGGAAGAATATCCATTTCAGTAATCAAATTATCTTCCCAGTTCCTTTTGGAGAATGTCACGCATTTTTATTGCGTCTACGTCTAGAATCGGACTTTCGCTTATGATAACAGGCTTCAACTTGAACTCGGCTATGACCTTTGCAAGCACTGTAAAATCTGGCCCATACTCTGCTTCGTTCATTGTATGATGGCGCTTTTCTCCTTTGTCCGTAAACTCAACCTTTGTGAAGTGGCAATGCACGTCTCTAACAGCTTCTGTTCCAAGCCTATTTTCAATTTCATCAATAACCCTGCGGAAATCATCAACTGTTCTGAATCGCCCTCTATCCCTTGCGTGTAGGTGCGCCCAATCGATTACAGGCTGTGTCTGTTCTACTCCTTCACAAAGACTCACAATTTCGTCTAGGCTTCCAAACTGGGAAGGCTTACCCATCGTTTCAGGACCAATATTAAGATTCTTGATCCCTAAAGTCCTCATAGTCTCAACAACTTCCTTTAAGGCTTCTAGACAGTTTCTGAAAACTTCTTTTTGTGGTCTTTTGCCGTAGAATCCGGGATGAAAAACCACGATATGCGCGTTCATCCATTCGGCTGCTGTTGCACAGGCTATGAGGCGTTGTTTGCTCGCTTCTATGACGTCTTTTCCACCGCAGAAGTTTATGAAATAGGAGCCGTGGAGACTAAGCCAAACATCGTTCTTTTTTGCTTCCAAGCCTAGTTTTTCGGCGTCTTCCCTCTTTATCTGTGGTTTTGCTCCCCAGCGGACGGCTTGATACTCAATTGCGTCAAGCCCCTCCCCTCGTAGAAGTCTTGGAACATCTGATAAAGCAGCTTTCATCGCCCTAAACGATGGAGGAACTCCAGCCGGACCAAACCTTAGACGGTCAGCCATTAAAGCTCCCTTATCTTCTTCCGCCTTTCTTGTACCGATAACCCTTTCGCATGTACTCCTCATAAAATAGAGCCGCTAGGGCTAAGACCCAAGCCGCAAGGTTCTGAAAAGCCAAATATTTTCCAACATTATCTAAATCGGCAAGAGGCTTGATTATAGTTCCAAGACTTAAAACAAGGTCTCTGAAGCCCGGGGCAAGTGATAATAAAGCGTTGTTTATGGCTGAGAAGACCCCTCCGATAGGCGCTAAAGCCTCCGAGGCGCCCTTCACAAAGCTAACCAGTGACGGGTTGTTTTGGTAGGCGTTTGACACGGTTCGATAAATCAGTTGTGGATAAGCTAGAAGGGAGACGATGAGCGCGAGGGCTGAAAAAACCAGAAGCACTGTTAAGGCGTTTTTTATTGGGGCTCTTGCGAAACTTATTTTCTGCCAGAGATAAGCAATGCCTCTAATTCTCAGCAACCCCGCCTTTATTCTGCTAAAGAACTTCTTTAATTTCCCTTCTTTCCATCGCTTAACAGCTGGGCCAGCCTTTTCTTTACGTGCTTCATAGGGCTTTACGGCTGCGCGCCTTGTTAAATAGGTCCAAGTGGACACGAGCGCGATTATAACCGCCATTGGAACTAGATGAAATAGTGGACTAATAGCTATAGTCGTGGTCCAATCGGTTCCGGGAAACTGAAAACTCCATTGCAATAATGTTGTATCTTTAACTCCCAGGTTTATGGCGTAAAGAACAATAGAACACTCTATTAAGATTGCTATAATCAAGAACAGAATAATCGCCACTAACCCTTTTAGCGTTGTCCAGCGGATCATAGCGGGTTTTGGGCTTCTTTGAGCTGCCAATCTATTCACCATTAGGGGCGTACCTTAGTGTTTTCGGCGCACTTGGAATATGACTGTTCCTATTAAAAAGTGTGACTGTGATGTTTTTAAATTGCTTCTCGATTTCAACGCTGCGACAAGGGAAACTCGTGTCCGCACTTGGGGCACTTAGCCATTTCACATCGTACAGAAGACGGACAGCCCGAGCACGCAAATGCCCTGCCATATGTTATCTCGAAGGCGAAGCCGCATTTTGGACAATTTAGTATCTGTCTCGATTTCGAAGCCATTGGAGGTCTTTTCCTAAGTTAACCATTCAGCGAAATTTTAAAAACTTTTCTGAAAACGCTTAAAAGTTTCAGAGCGGAAATCTTAACAACTTAGATGAGAGTTAAATATTTAATGTAAACATATGAAATTTGTTTGCTAAAATTCAGCTCGGGAATTGAATGCTAAAGGCGAATAAAACAGAAAGATCAGAAATTTACAAGGACCGCAATACGCAAGTCTTTATAGGTAAATTTTTAAGCGGTGAAATAAAGGAGCTTGAGCCGGTTTATGACCCAAAACTTGGTTATCGCTATCTAACGGCTGAAGCAATTGTTGGTGATGCTTCAAGAGCTGAAGCATTCTTAAACGGACTTCATGAGGCTGGAATACTTGAAAGAAGACTTCACGACAGAATAATTTACTGCCCAAAATGCAACTCCGCAAACATTTCTGTTCATTATTGTTGTCCATACTGCAAATCGTTTAACATACGGAGAGGTGCTCTAATCGAGCATGTTAAATGCGGTTATATGGATGTTGAAGAGAACTTCCGGAGGGAAAAAAGGCTCGTCTGTCCAAAATGCAGCGAGGAATTGAGAAGGCTTGACATTGATTATAGAAGGGCTGGAATGTGGTGTACCTGCAAGGATTGCAGCAAAAGCTTTGACATACCCATCGCTGCACATTTCTGCAGAGAGTGCCACGGAAACTTCACTTTCGAAGACGCAGTGATCAAAGATGTTTATGCATACAACCTAAAAGAAGAAGTGAGGGAAGAAGTCGCTCGAGAGTGGGTGATGGTTGCTCCCATAAGAGATTTTCTTATAGAAAGCGGGTTTGAAGTAGAAAGCCCCGCTTTTCTGAAGGGTAAATCCGGGGCAAACCACATGTTTGACATGATAGCCTATAAGGAAGGTGCCCCACGAAAGATAACGGTGGTTGACCTGGCAACCTCCGCAGAAAACACGATCTCGGAGCAACCTGTGATTGCGTTATTTGCCAAAGTGTTTGATGTTTCCCCACATCAGGCTTTTCTGATAGCGATTCCGCAGATAAGTGAGAACGGGAAGAAAATGGCGGGGTTGTATAATATACAAATTATAGAGGCAAGGAATCAAAAAGAGGCGGTAAGAGCCTTAAAAGAAAAATTTTTAGGAGATAAGAAGGCGAAAAAGTCCGGATTAAATCGTGTTTAATCATACAACATGGAGCAGCTTAGATTACGTCTATCACATTGCTTATGCCATGCTTATGGTGCTTAAGGTGCTTTGTGATAGCCTTCAACATGTGTCCCTCTGCTGGTAACAATGTTCACATGGTATACGCTGCCGGAAAGCCAGCCGTATGAGATGTTGAGCCAGCCGTGTTCGTCTATTTCTAAACTGAAAGGCGAGGTGAAGGGCTGGGAAGTATGGTTGACGTAGACTGCAGAAACTTGAACAGCAATCTTTCCGGTGTTGCGAAGATAGACGCTTATGTTGCCTGTTGAATTGTCGAACCATAAGTCTTCAATGATGATGCGTTCACTCATGGTTTCCCGCAGGTTGGTTGTTATAACGTACGTCGCTGTTGTTGCGATTGCCATGGCAGCCACAGCCACAACCGTAAGCAGAAGATTACTTAAGACAGGAGTTATGGCCCGTTTGTCTCGGAGAATTCTTTTGAGTTTTCCAGTCACTTTTCCACCTCATAAGAAGAGTTTTAGTGCTATGTAGCCGCACAGCATCATGAGTAGGGCGTGTTTCAACCCAGCGTTTACTGTTCCCTCTCCCATTTTTCCAGCGACAAGCCCTCCGAAGAACGCTTGGATGATTGTCATGTGGAAGAATATCCGTTGTGTTTCTCCAAGAGACATTACCGCCGTTCCAAGGACCGGTAAGCCCTCTACACTCGCGAAAAAAGATTTGAAGAGGAGTATTATGGTGAATATAAACACGAAGAAGGCTACGTAAATAATGGCGATGTATGGTCTCGTCTGGTTTCGCCTTTCTTTTTCGAGCAGAAGCGTCGTCTGTACAAACTTGCCTAGGGGGTCAAAAACCTTTTCCACATGTCCACCCGAACGGCTTGCTTCGATTATAAGTGGTACGGTTCTCTGCATAAGTACAGTGTTAACACGCCTTCCCAACGCTACGAGGGCATCTTCAAAAGTCATCCCCCAAGAAATCTGCGCTGTCATTTTCCTCAATTCAGGTGTGAGCGAGCCATAATTTCTCTTTGATGCTTCCTCTAAAGCCTGTGGAAGGGTCATACCTGTCTCTTGGGCTTGAACTATGCTTCTGAAAAGGTCTGGCAGGTGCTCATCTATGGATTTTCTCCACTTATAATCAATGTAGCTCAGCACTGCCGAAGGAAAAACAGCAATCATAACGGCGAAAAATACAAACTCATCGAATGCGGCGGTTCCGCCAAACATAGCGCGGGCAAATAAAACTATAGCGATGGCTAGCGAAACAGAGGCTACCCACGCAATCTTTTTCTCACGCCTTTCTATTTTCGGCATCCTCATCACCACTTAGGCGAAACAGCGTCTAGAATTATCAGGAACGCTATGGAGCCCAATGGTATTCCAAGATAGGTAAGCATGTTCAGCAAAAGGTCTGGGCTTAATATGCCTAAATTACCCCCACCCAGCATCGCCATGACCGCAAGCATGATGACCAGAAGCAAGGGGCCTGTTACAAGTAAAGCCACGTAAAATTCGGACAAAATTGATAGGGTGTCTGAAAACTTGCGCAGGCTTATCTTCTTCAGTTTCATGTATTCCGTGGATTTTGTGCGGAGATAAGCAGCCAAATTACTGCCTGAGTGTATCGTTGAAATGAATCCTTCCAGCATCTCGCGGAATCTTTCAGAAGGAGTTCGCTTTGACGCTTCTTCCAAGGCGGATATTATGTCTAAACCAAAAAGATTCACGTCTCTGATTACGTTCTTAGCCTCCATAGAAACGGTTAGTGGCACAGGGAGGTTAGAGAGAGAGTGGAAAACTTTTTCCGGAGAAACGCCTGCGCTTGTGAGGACCGCCATATAACCAGTTGCGAAGGGCAACTCGTCTTCCAACTCTCTTCTAAGCTTATCCGCCCGGTAAATTGGGTATGTATAGAATCCGATGATTGAGAACGCGCAGGTGAATAAGCTTCCGCCGACACCAAAAAAGATTGCCGACAAGAGCGGTGCATTAAAAGCAGAGACTAGTATGCATGGAGTGAAGGCTAGCACAACAAACGATGTTAGGAGTGTGGCAAAAACCGTCAAGCTAACATATGCTTTGAAGTTGACTTTCAACCCTGACCTCTGCAAGTTCGTGTCTAAATCCCTGAAAAGAGGCAGAAAGCGTCCTGTTTTTTCTCCGATAAGCTGATAAGCAATGGAATGTAGAGCTTTATGCTTAAATCTGCGCTTTTCTTGCGGTTCCTCTAACTTGAGTCTAGAGAGTTTTGTTAAAGGCAGTTTAAAAACCAGTTTAAGGCGCTCAGAGAATAGCATTTTGATTCTTTCGAAAACCTTCCTTCTCTTCATTTAAGCCCCACTCTGGCTTTTTGGAAAACGCGGTTGGGATTGACATAGTACTCTCGAATCACGTTCGCAACATCTGTATATCGCCTAATGCCTTTATGCGCCATCCATTCCAAAACAGACTTCCTACGGTGCAATTCGCGTCTGATGTCCTCTTCATTGATGTCCAGTTTCCTCATTTGCCTTTCCAGAATGGTGCTATGTCCAGAAGAGACAAACTTATCTTCTTTCGGGTTCCAGCAGAAAACCTCCTTAGTCAGTATATTCTTTGTCTCCTGACTAAGCTCTACAACCTCCGTTGTTGTAATCGCTTTTCTTGCGGGTTTTCCTTCGATTTCCGTCCTCGTCATAACCATTACGACGTCTATCATTGCTATTAGCGATTTAGGGATGTTCATGGGTTCGGATTCGAGACGGTTTATAACGGCTTCCACCGATTCCGCGTGTATGGTGCTCATTCCCAAGTGGCCTGTCGCTATCGCTTGAAATAGCGTGTAGGCTTCTTCTCCACGGACCTCGCCCACTATGATGTAGTCGGGTCTCTGTCTGACAGCGGCTTTCAACAAATCAAACAGGGTTATCGTGCCGCTTCTTTTATCTTCGTGTCCAAATCCCAGCCTCACAACAGACGGTACCCAGTTTTCGTGCGGAAGGTTGAGCTCCTGCGTGTCTTCTACGCTCACTATTTTCATCTCGGGTTTTATGAACATCGAAAGGCAGTTTAACATGGTCGTTTTTCCCGCCGCCACACCACCAGCCACCAGGATTGATGCTCTGTTTTCTATGATGTACCACAGGTATGCCGCCATTTCGGAGGAGATTGTGTTAAAGGTTATTAGGTCTGAGATGGTTAAGGGATCAACTCGGAAGCGCCGAATGGTGAATGTTGAGCCTCTTCGTGTAACCTCGCTTCCATAAGTTAGTTGTATTCGGCTGCCGTCTGGAAGCGACGCGTCCAAAATTGGGGATGCTATGGAGATGTTTTTAGCCGCCAAATACGCAAGGCGGATTATGAAAGAGTTTAGTTCCGTCTCATCCTTGAATATTATGTTTGTTGGTAACGATTCGTAAAGCCTGTGCCAAACATAGATTGGTATGTTTACGCCGTCTGCTGATATATCCTCGATCAGATGATCCTTCATCAGAGGGTCTATTTTTCCGTAGCCGATAAAGTCCCTTATTATGTAGTATGTGAGTTTGTCAATCGCTTCCGTCGGAACTTTTACGTGATATTTCTTAATTATTTCCCTTGTTCTCTCTTTTAGGTAATTCTCCGCCTTCTCCTTAGTCTCTATATCCTTTAGGTTTACGTCCGCCTCTTCCATCAAGAAGGTTTTTATTTCTTGTAGTCTCCTCTCTTCTTCTTTCTGAAGGGTGGGTTCAATAACCTCGTAAATCGTTTTCTGAGTTTCGGGCTCTTTCACAATCGCCGCGTACACGTAAGGCTCTCGTATGGGATAGACTTCTCTGAAAACGGCTGGCTTTTTTCCTTTCTCCTTTATTATTATACCAACCTCTGTTTCTTCTAGGGCTTTGGACGTTTTTGACATTGCTCTTCTTCACCGTTGGCGTTATCTTTTTAGTTTAGAGTGTGGAGTGTTTTTCCCATAATAGATTGTGTCGTGAGTCTTAATAAGCTATATGCACGCCTAATCTTTAGCATGCTTAACACCAACTAACCCAATGAAACAAAGATGCAAGTTATGGAAAAAGCATTGCAAAACCAAGGTAATTAAGAAACTCGATGAGGAATCTGAGAAAAAATCGTTAAGCCATAGACTTACTTATATCTTGCTCGTCTTTTCTGACGTTTCTTCTTCTGTCGGCGCATCCGTTTCTTTTTCCATTTAGCGCGTATGTCTTGCACGCTCCCGGATGCTTTCTATTCTATTGTCGCGTGTCTGCGCTTTAAATACTCTTCAGTTCGCCCCAGCCTGTGCATCAATTCCACAACCAGACCGTCCAGAAATACCATGCAATTGTTCTCGAAAACGCTTCCGAGGGGAGTCAGCGGTTCGCGTTCACCGATGAGCTGCCTAGCCAAGTAGTCTTCTTCCCTCGGCCAACCCGACTTAGTCCTGCCTTTGATTGTCACGATGTGATCCGCCATCTGACCTAGAGTTGAGTCCGGAAAGGATGTGATGGCTATGACTGTTGCGCCGATTTCTTTCGCGGCTGTGCTCGCAGTTAAAACCATTTTTGTGGAACCTGTGCCTGAAACGGCGATTAGCAGGTCTCCTTTTTCCGCTGCTGGTGTGATGGTTTCGCCCAAGAAATAGACGCTGAATCCTAGGTTCATTAGGCGTAGGGCAAAGGCTCTAGCGACGAATCCGCTTCTTCCCATGCCTGCGATGAAAATCTTTTTGTCCTTCGCCTCAAGCAAGAGCTCAATCAGCCGCTCAACTTCTTTCACATTCAGCTCTTTAATAGAACTCTTGATTCCAGCGACGATTTCGTCCGCAGCGGCTTTCAACCATTTCAACTTTTCGAACTCCGAAAACCCATTACACATGAGCCTGTGTTAAAAGTCTTGCGGTTTAAAGCAAGCTTCCTATAAGCTCATTTATTGATGGAATTGTGAGGTATAAGCGGACATAAATTGCAGCGGCTAATATTGCAGCGGTTATGGCTATTAGGGCAAAGTCGCCTCTGTGCATTCTTAGTACGTAGAGGTTTGTGCGTTTCTTAGTGGCTCCCCACGCTCGGGACTCCATGGCTTCGGCTAGTTCAAGGCTTCTGCGAATTGCGCTCACGATTAATGGTATGAGAATTGGAATATAGTTTCTAATCCTTTTTAGAAAGTTTCCGCGTTCCAGCTCTAAACCTCTGGCTTTTTGGGCGTCCATAATCGTCTGGGCTTCTTCGGCTAAGACTGGAACGAAACGCACGGCTGTTGTGAAGGCGAAGCAGAACTCGTAGGGTACACGTGTCTGTTCTAGGGCTAAGCCCAAATGGTCAGGTGATGTTGTTAAAAAGAAAATGGAGAAGGATTCGACGAGCACCACGAAGCGCAGGGTCATGGCAACCGCGCTTTCAATGCTCCTTGGTGTAACAGTGTAACCGGCGCCGATGTATGCGGCAATGAAGTTTGTTAAGAAAATTACCGTAGCCAGGAAGGCTGCCCCACGCATTGAACGAAGCCACTGGCGTTTAACACCAGCCAAAAGAACGAGTGGAATCTGCGCAAGAAAAAGTGTTATTAGAGGTAGGAGTTCCCCAAAAATTATTGCAACCACAAAGATTGCACAGACATAAACAAATTTTATTCTAGGGTCCAAATTGTGGATGGGTGAGTAGACCTTTCGAAACTTGAGTCCATCAAAGACGCTCATGTGGTGTTTTCTCCAAAACGTTAAGCAATCTTTCTCGTGCTTCGTAGATGTCGATGACGTTTTTGGGGAGTCCCAAATCGGATAGTTGTAGGAAAATTTGGGCTATTTGGGGTGGGACGATAGATGCTTGGGTTAAAACTTCCGTGTGTGTAAGGATTTTTCTTGCTTCACCGTCTGCAACAATCTTTCCGTCACGCATTAATAGAACTCTCGGGTTGCATTCAGCAACAAACTCCACGTCATGTGTGACTACTATCACGGTTTTTCTTTGGGCTTTCATCTGCATAATGAACTGTCTGAGTTTCTCCTTCTGTTGATAGTCTTGCCCTATTGTCGGCTCATCCAGTATCAGTGTTTTCGGGTTCCATGCCAAAACCGAAGCTAAGGCCACACGCTTTCTCTCTCCACCGCTAAGCATGAACGGCGAGGTCTTTCTGTACTGGGTTAAGCCTAAGAGATTTAGAGCCCATGTTACCCGCCTTTTTGTGATACTCTCTTTGAATCCGAAATTTCTTAATGCGAAGGCTATTTCGTCTTCTACCGTTTCGCTGAAGAGCTGATGGTCTGAGTTCTGAAAGACAAAGCCCACGTTTCTGGCTAGAGTTGCGACGCTAACTTTTGTTGTGTCAACTTCGTCGATGAGCACCCTTCCTTTGGTTGGCTTTAGCAGTCCATTAAAATGCTTGACAAGTGTTGTTTTTCCGGCGCCGTTCTGTCCCATTATAGCCACAAATTCGCCGTTTCGAATGCTTAGATATACGCCCTTTAAGGCTTCTACTCCGTTTGGATAAGTGAAATAGACCTCTTCGACCTCAATCATTGACTTTAGAGGCCTCCTTTAGTAGCGTTGCCATTTCATCCGAGGACAAAGGAACAGTGTTGCCGAGCTTTATTCCATCTTTTCTGAGCATGTGGTAAAGGCGTGTTGCCTTCGGGATTCCAACCCCGATCAGACGGGCTTCTTCGGAGCTTAAGATTTCGCGGGGTTCACCATCCAAAACTACCTTTCCCTCATCCATTATGATTATGTGATTGGCGTATCTTGCTGTCAAATCCAGCCTGTGTTCAACAAGCACAACGGTTATTCCAAGCTTTCTATTCAGTTCGTAGATTACTTCAAATATTTTCTTTGCTCCCAACGGGTCAAGAAAGGAAGTTGGCTCGTCTAGGACTATTACTTCTGGTTGCATGGCTAAGACAGCCGCTATTGCCACACGTTGTTGTTGTCCGCCTGAAAGTTCATGGGGCGCTCTTTCCCTCAAGTCATATATACCCGCAAGCTCTAGAGCCCAATCGACCCTTTCACGCATTTCCTCCCTTGGAACCCCAACGTTTTCGAGTCCAAATGCCACGTCTTTCTCAACAGACAGAGCGAAGAGCTGGTTCTCCGGGTTTTGAAAGACAAGCCCTACATGTTTCGCTAGTTCATAGATTGAGTGTTTGGCGACGTCAAGCCCTGCTGTTGTTATTTCGCCTTTCAACTCGCCCTGATAGAAATGTGGTATTAATCCGTTGAAACATCGGCAGAGGGTTGTTTTTCCACATCCACTTGGGCCCGTGATCAGTGTGAACTCGCCTTTCTCTATTTTTATGGAGACGTCTGTTATAGATGGTTTTGTCCCGCCCGGGTAAGTGTATGTGAGGTTTTTTGTTTCGATTATTGCCATTCTGGTGGTGCCTACCTGAGTTTAAGCGAATTGTGCTGGCTCATTTAAGAGTAGCTACTTAAGATTGATTAGACAACTTTTCCTTTAAAAGTCGTAAACAGCGTTTAAGTCCGGTTTCGATGTCTCCTACGCCGTTTACTCCAGCGGCTGTGGAATGTCCACCACCCATACCTTGGAGGTATTCACCCAAGGGCTTGGCTATATCTTTACCCAAATGTATGCCTGTTTTCTCGTGGAATTCACGGGTGCAACGTAGGCTGACCTCAATGTTCTCGTTCTTTTGTCCCGCTACAGCGGCAACATGTGAACCCAAGTCAATTATGGCTCTTGCTGCTGAGGCTTGGAACGCGCTGACATGGGAAAGCGCGATTATCCATTCCCCGATTCTGAAAAGTTTAGCTCTTCTACAAGCCTTTAGCCTTGCGACGCGCTCGGAAAAGTCCATGGGCAAGGAAAGCATGGACAGTGCTTCCTGCGCGTTTACACCTGCGTCTATTAGCTCTGCGATGGTCTTTAGTGTGGATGAATTGGCTATGACGAAGTGGCGGGTGTCGAAGGCTATGCCCAAAAAAAGTGCTTTAGCCTCGTTTTTGTCTGTTTTAATGCTCATTTCTTTGAAGAAGTTATATACAATCTCACATGTTGATGAACTCTCTTCGTTGGTTATGCAGATTTTTGCTAACTGTTCCGTCTCTGGGTGGGCCGCGTGGTGGTCAATAACTATGAGGGGTGCCTTTGAGGCTTTCACTCTTTCAGCCAAATCATTTAGCTGCTGAATCGTGTTGGTGTCAAGCAGCACTATTGCGTCAGCCTTTTCCACGATAGGTTGTATTTTCACTTCTATTGGCAGATATTTTAGGAGGTGCTTTGAGAGGCGGCTTATTCCTTGAGCCGCTCCGATTTCGACTTCGCATTTTGGTCTTAAATGCTTTAATAGGCTTGCGAAGGCATAGGCTGAACAGATAGCGTCTGGGTCTGCGTTATGGTGGCATAATAAAAGAACAAAATTAGCGTTTGACGCGTCGAGAATCTTGTTTATTTCTGTGAATGACACTTTAGCTCCCTCAAATGCTTTTCAGCCGATGTGAAAGCCTCTTTCACAGCTTCGTTAACGAGCTTTTGCACGTCAAAGTCTTTCATTGATGGCGACAGCGCAATATCCACATCGACTGTAAGGGTTAGGGGTTTAGTGCCTTCAGCGTCGACACTGATGTTTAGTGTCTCTATTCTTTTTGAAGGAATCCTTGACAGGACGTGTTTTCTGGCGGCTTCTTCCGCGATAGCACATAGCTCTTCAATTTGTTGGCTGGTTAACTCGGGTATGCCCAACTTTTCCACAAGTTTCACCCAGATAAGCTGTGGGCTAGGATGGAGAAACTGGGCTTAGGTCTTGCTGAATTTTGGCTTGTAAATCCTTTAGTTGGCTGCGTAGGCGTTCCTCTTGTTTTCCTAGGACTGTGGCTCTCGTGTTGAGGAGTTCCTTTCGCTCGTTTAAATCAGCGTTTACTTTGGCTTTTTCAGCCTTTACCAAAAGTGTGCCAATAGCCTTGTATATGGTTGCGTCGTCGGCTGTTTTCTGCAACTCGCTTAGCGCTTGTTCGATCTCTGTTAGTTCAAGTTCCACCTGCTGTTTCTGCACCAAGACCGATTGGAGCGTTTGTTGAATCTGCTGGAGCCTTAATAGACGTTCTTGAACTTGGGGTGGAAGCTTCGAAAGCTCGTCACTCACTCTGTACCCTTCCATCTGCACAGCAATAAGCCAAGCTATTAATTAACATTTTCTAAAACCTCAAGAAAGCCACTAAAAATCAAAAACACGACAGAAAAGAAGGAGAAACCCGAAACCAAAACAACAACCAAGCGGTTTGAAAGCTCTTAAAACCAACAACAACGAGATAACTACAAGTTCAATCTATATAAGGGGGGCTAGTCACAGCAGAGCGCAAAACAGAAATCCCACAAGCATCACTGTTTTTTCAAAACTTCCAAGACGTTCGTCATGGAGTTTATCCATCTCAGATAAGCGTTTAACGCAGCCCGCAAAGCAACGCTGTCTCTGGCTTCCACTTTCAAAATCAAAAATGTATCATTCTTCTCCAAATTCGCCTTGGAACGCAAGGTAGCTGGCTTCTTAACCTCCGGCTCCAGAGCCCTAAAAACTATCTCCAAATGCCTCACGGAAGGAAATTTCAAGCGTACAACAGCCTTCGCCTTCGCATATTTTATAGCCAATATTCGAATCACTCAAAAGCTATGGCATCACTCAATCTCTTCTTCAGCTTTTAACACTTCCTCAATGGGCGCACCTTTGGCTACGCGCCTCGCCACTACCCCCAGCTTTGTGGTCGGAGTGTACGCCCCACCAGTGAACGTGAACCCGCACTTTCTACACTTCCAAACGCCGACACTTAACCTTCTGACCCGTGGAAAACCGCACTGTGGACACGTGTGCGGCTTCTTCATCTCCGTAACCACTTTGATGTAGCGTTTCCTAACAGTTGATCCGTAGCGAGCTCCCAGCCCCCTTGTCGGTCCCACCTTCTTCATCCTCACCATCGCCATCTTCACCAGCCCAGTTTTTTGCGTAGCTCTTCAGCCTTTTCTTTAGCGATCTCTGCGGCTTCCAACACTTGTTTCGGCGTGAAGTATCCGCTACCGCCCTTCTGTATCGCACATATGTTGCCGTCATCATCAATCGCCATCGAAAGCCTACAGTCCATTATTTGCTCCTCCTCTAACCACGGGTCAACAACAAGCTTGTCGTTTATCTTTGCGAAAGTAACCGTTATGGGGTGCCTTCTCACAGGAAGCGGAGTGTAACCAGGCTTAACTTTCACCTCACCTTCCTCTACCTCATAGTTAGGCATCTTCGTGTTGATCAAAGCAGCCAGAGCAGCCAAAGCCGAAGCATCTATCAAGTTTCCATCATGATTAAGCACGTAAACATCCACAAAGACAACAAACACCTTTTTTCCCGGCTCGATGCACAGTTTTTCCAAATCAATCACCTTTGACTCCCTTATCCCCCTGTCCACGATTCTGGCAAGCTCTATGGAGTTCTCGTCCGGTGGTCCAGGCTCAAAGGTTGACGAAGCCAAAGGCACGAGTTCAGCGTTCACTGTCAAGACGCCTTCGTTGGGCGTGTCCGTGAATGGTTCTCCTGTCTCAATTTTCGTCCCAACCATAACTTCCGTTTTTCCGAGAAGCACCCTCGCCGAGCCCTCTGCACGTTCGATTATTCCTTGTTCAACTTTTGTCTCCCGATAATCCGTAAGGCCTCTGCCGTCCAAACGTTTCCCTTTAGCAATCAACTGTGCGATCTGTTTCTGCTTTACGCGAGTGATAACTGATGACACTATTCTTCAACCTCCTTGACGCTTACATACCTATCTTTTAACGTTTCCTTCTGCAATACGTAGATTTTTTTGCATCCTTCAAGGGCTAGATTCACAGCCTTCTCGAACTCTTCGAGGGTTAATGTTCCATCCATCTGCAGCAGCGTTATGGCATTCAAATTTGGCATCAAAGCCAAAGGAACATCTGCACCGTCAGCCTTGTCTTCAACATCGGTTAAATCTAGCACTACAGTATCGTCAACTTTTCCTGCTGCACACGCAACCACCAAATCCCGCATGGGGATGCCCGCATCCGCTAAAGCCAAAGAAGCCGCTGTTATGCTTGCGCATCTTGTTCCTCCATCAGCTTGCAAAACTTCAACGAAAACATCTATACCTGTTCGCGGATAATACTCGAGGAAAATTGATGGTTCAAGAGCCTCCCTAATGACTTTTGAAAGCTCTATTTCCCTTCTAGAAGGTGCTGGCGACTTGCGCTCCTGAACGGAAAAGGGCGCCATGTGGTAGCGGCATCTCAAAACCATTCGATCTGGAAGCGCCAAGTGTTTTGGATGCAACTCCTTCGGACCGAACACAGCAGCCAAAATCTTGTTCTTTCCCTGTTCAATATAAGCCGAACCGTCGGCGTTTGACAAGACGCCCACCTCAATTTTTATCGGTCTTAACTCATCTAGTTTTCTTCCATCTAATCTCAAGCCTTTTTTATCAATCAGCTTTTCATGTTTTTGGCTCATTCTTAATTTCCCCCCGTTTTGCTTTTTCATCCTTGAGCATCTGGGCTATGCGGTCCGTCAAACCGCTTGTATGGGATTCCTCCTCAATCTTGTGAAGGGCCATCATTGCCAACTCTTCGTCTTCCAGGGTTTTCCCTGTGATTAATATAATTCCGTTGAGTCCCAGAATTACCTGGCAACCTGTTTCCTGCTTTATCATGGATATCATTGAACCCTTTTTGCCTATCACGCGTGGAATTTTTGTTGGGGTCATCTTTACCACTTGCCCACGAGTTATCTTACCAAGTCCTGGTTCGCCAACTGTGAGTTGTGGGTCATGGGTCCTGTCATAGGCGGTTATTTTTGCAACTATCAAGTCGCCTGCGTCAAGAACCTGAGATAACTCATCCTTTTGCGGTTTGAATGGTCTGCTCAAAACATCTGATGCTCTTAAAAGGGCTTGATAAGGCGCATTTATGTCCACGGTCCACCCGTTAAATCCCACTTCAACAACTGTTCCTATGACAATGTCTCCAACCCTTGGAATGTAGAATGCCTTCAGGGCTACGACATTCACTCTTTTGTTCTCGTATTCCACGAGTCCAATCCGTGAAGCATAGATTTTATTGTTCTCTGGGTAAGTGTTCTCGCCAGCTATGTAATCACCTTCAGCAATCAGATCTCCAGGTGTTACAAGCTGTCTTCTTTCAAAAAATGTTGGCATGATCTCACACCTAATAGTCCATAGTAAGTGTTAAGAGATTATTTTTGCCTCTCCACTTCCTCTGGTTATCTCTCCGAGTTTTTCTAGGAATGGAGCGTATAAGCCTGCTGGCATTTCCAATACTCCGAACCAGGAACCGTCTGCTCGCCACTCTTCTCGCTTTATTGTTCCAAACCCCTTGATTGTTCCATAAGCCTTTGCCGAATGCTCTGCTGGCACACGAACACCCACGGATACCTGCTCCATCTTTAATGGCAAGATCGGACGCAGCAGTTTGACTATTTCCCTCGCTTGTTCTTCCACAGGCTTGAAAGGGTCTATGGGGTAGTGGATTTGTCCCATGGCGTTTTCTATGCGCAAGGGCGGATGGGGGAGGTTTGTTTTGGGGTCAACACACTGTCTTGATATGAAGTCTATTATCTGCTTTCTTTTGTCCTCAGTCATTTTTCTTCGTTGCTCTGTGGTCAGTTGGAGTGTTCCCTTTTTTAGTATTATTTCCGCCACCTTCAAGGTCTCTGTTGTTCCAAAGGCTTTGCGCAGGTTTTCTTCTGAAACTCTTGTGCCTTTGTTTGCGTCTGAGAATATGGTTTCGGTGACTAGCACTTCGGTTATCGCCGCTATCTTTCCCATGCGATAGTCTAGTGCTTTTTGAGGTTTTACAAGGAGCTCGAAGTGTTCGTTGTCTTTTGTCATGCGTGCCACTGTGTATTTTTCACTCATCAGTGTTTCACTTGCCCACGCCTAACTCTTTCATGTAGCCTTCAATTTTGTCGTCGCTCAGCATTTCCATTTTTTGGGTCTTAGAAGGAATAACTGCTATCTTTATTCTTGGGGGCAGTTGCCTTGCTTCTAGGGCTTTTGCTAGACATTTTACTGTGAGTTTTGCGGCTTCTTCAAGTCCCATTTCTTCGCGGTATTCTTCCTTTAATATAGAGAGAACCGTTTCCTTTCCGGCTCCCTGCGCCGTAGCCTTAAAACCTCTGTACGTTCCGCTGGGGTGAGTTCCGAAAAGGCGGTTTCCCGTTTTGTCTACTCCGCTGAAGATTATTGAGACTCCGAAGGGTCTCACGCCCGCGTGTTGGGTGTAAAGTTGCTGTATGTCGCATATTCTCTTGGTTATAACCTCCACGTCTATTGGCTCGTCATAGGTTAGCCTGTTGCTTTGAGCGTATATCCTCGCCTGGTCGATAAGGATGCGGGCATCTGAGCTTAAACCTACTATGGTGGCTCCTATGTGCTCGTCAACCTTGAAGATTTTCCATGAGTATTCAGCTTCTTCAAGGGGTTCAACATTCTCCTCTGCTCCCAAAACCACTCCTTCAGAGCATCTTATCCCCAAGATTGTTGCTCCACGGTTAACCAACTCCATGGCGTATTCAACTTGAAAAAGTCGACCGTCCGGTGAGAAAACGGTTATGGCGCGGTCGTATGCGCCTGGTGCTGCAAACACAGACATTGACATCTACCTCACACGATACTCCAAACACTTGCAGACTTTCATATGACAACTAAACTAAAAACCTTTTCCTATTGATTTCTACTTCTAGTTTTTGTTTCTTGCTCTGTGTAAGAGCCCTAGACCTTTTACCTAAAATCTTAAAAAGTCAAAGCGCATACTTCTATTATAAATATGACGATAAAATGGTGGCTGGGGCGCTGCTATTTGTTGGCAGTGTTCAGTTCCTTTTGGAATTGGTCGCACAGATGCTTTGCATCCAGGTTACAGTGTTTCAGCTAATTACATAAGCGACCTTGGCGTTGGGTCTACCTCTCTCCTGTTTAACTCGTCCGTGTTTTTGCTCGGGGTCATGGCAGTAGCTGGTGCCTACTTCCTTCATCGAGCGTTCGCTTATAGACTCCTCTTTGTCTTCTTCTTGACAGGTCTGGGTGCTGTGGGGGTAGGATTGTTCCCGGAGAATTGAAGTTATACACGGTATCCTTTCCTTGATTACTTTCGTGTTCGAGGGCTTATCCGCTATTGCGTCATACAAACTGCAGAAGCCGTCTCTCTCTTACTTATCCGTTCTGTTGGGAGTGCAGATATCCATCAATTGGTTGGGAATCGACTATCTCCTATTGGCTTTAAGTTTAATGTTGGGCTTATCTCGCTTTATAACTATGGGGTGCGTTCTATGCGGGATAATATTATAACTTCGAAGGTTCAATTTATGTTGACGGAATACGTGTCAGGTATTCTCTACCTCTTCGGAGGAGTTGTGTTTTTGCCGGGAATGTTTCCATCATGGGGTCAAGTGATCTCGACCACTTTGCCCATTACATATTTTCTTAAAAGCATAAGGTTTTCGATTCTGCACCAAGCAAGCTTCAATCCCCAAATAGATCTATTGTATCTAGCTTTGATAACGATTGCAACAATGTTTATGGGTGCAGCAGTTTTCAGAGTCGTCGAATACAAGGCTAGGAGAGACGGGCTGATCGATAAGAAGGAAGAGTACTAACCGCCGCTAACGATGGGCAGTAGGGTCACGTGGTCTCCGTGTTTGAGTTTGGTTTCAACGCCGTTTAACTGGTTCAGCAGGTAACCGTTCACTGTGATGATGTAGTTCGATTTCACGTCTTTGCCGCTTGATTCGTAAACAGCCTTTTTGAAGGGTTCTCCATACTTTTCAGAGAGCGCACTCAATAGGATAGCGATTGAGGCTTCCTCTCTGATTTCGACCTCTTCCTCTCGCCCGCTACCGATTAGATTCTTTATGTGACCGAGGTATTCGACTTTGACTTTCACGGATGACCCCTGAGGCTTTATAATATCTTAATTTGGAGTTGTTATATATTTGTTTCAGTTTAGCAATTAAAAACCTCGAAGTGATAGGGTGGACGAATCGAAAATACCAAAGACCGATTATTCGCAGGTAGCGAAATACTATGACGAGGTAAGGCCAACCCCGGCTCCCATTTTGGTGTCAAAAATTATTGACTACGGAAGAATATACGCAGGCTGCGCTGTTTTGGATGTTGGATGTGGCACGGGAAGGTTTCCGCAGAGCATATCGGCTTTGGAAGACTCAATAATTTGTGCTTTGGAGCCTTCGATTGAGATGTTGAGGCAGGCTGTTGTGAAGGATAGAGCTAAGCGCATTCTGTGGGTTCGAGGGGATGGACAAAGGTTATCTTTCCAAGACGGCGTCTTCGATTGTGCTTATATGACGGCGGTTATTCATCACATTGAAAACAAGCAGATGGCTCTAGAAGAAATTTATCGTGTCTTAAAGGAGGGCGGAAACTGCGTGATTATGACGTTCTCACACTCTCGAATCAGGAAGCATATCACCCGCGATTTTCCAGGAGTGGTTCAGATAGATTTGAAACGAGTTCCATCAGTCCCTTCCCTCAAGAAGATGATGACTATTGTTGGCTTTAGAGGTGTTCATCACCATGTCGTTCAGGTTGAGGAAGGATACGTATCTACGGATGAATATCTGGAAAGGGTTAGAAACAAGTATATTTCAACTCTGACGCTGCTCAGCGACGAAGAATTTGAAAGAGGGTTCAAGATTTTCCAGGAGAGGGTTAGGAGAAAGTATGGAAGTCAGTTTAGGAAGGTTTCATGGTTTGTTTTTATTGTTGGGCGGAAGTAATCTCTTCTTGTAATTCTACCCGTCAACTTCAAGACCGAAACAACCAAAGGTTTGTTGGACACTTTCGCTCGAGAAAATGCCTATATACGTGGAACAGTTGAAGATGCCTAAGCAGTGCTCTTGCTGGTGTTTTCGATGGAGTTTGACAAGCAAAAGCTTGACGAGATTAGACAACGTAAAGAGAAGTGGGAAAAGGAAATCGCGGTGAAAAATCTTGAAAAGCTTCCTGAGAGGGGCGAATTCTTCACAAGCTCTGAAATTCCAGTCAGCCGAGTTTATACCCCGCCTGACGTTGCAGACCTTGACTATCTACGTGATTTAGGTTTTCCAGGCGAATATCCTTTCATCCGTGGCGTCTATCCAACAATGTACAGAGCTAGATTTTGGACAATGAGGCAGTACGCAGGCTTCGGAACGGCTGAACAGACAAACCAGCGCTTCAAGTACCTACTGGAACATGGACAAACAGGCTTGAGCGTGGCATTTGATTTTCCAACTCAAGTGGGATACGACTGTGATGACCCGATGGCGACTGGCGAGGTTGGGAAAGTAGGCGTCAGTGCAAGTACTCTACGTGACATGGAAATTCTTTTTGACGGAATTCCACTCGACAAGGTTACAACTTCCATGACGATTAATGCCCCTGCAACGGTTCTGCTCGCCATGTACACCACGGTTGGAGAAAAACAAGGGCTCGACCAGTCTAAACTTGGCGGAACAGTGCAAAACGACATTTTGAAGGAGTATGCGGCAAGGGGCATGTACATTTTTCCGCCCAAGCCTTCAATGAGGTTGGTCACCGACATCTTTGAGTATTGTTCTCAACACATGCCCCAATGGAACACAATCAGCATAAGCGGCTACCACATCCGAGAGGCAGGAGCCACAGCCGTACAAGAAATCGCCTTCACCCTCGCAAACGCCATCGCCTACGTGCAGGCAGCCATAGAAAGAGGCCTAGACTTGGACAAGTTCGCAGGCAGACTCTCCTTCTTCTTCGCATCCCACAACGACTTCTTCGAAGAAATCGCAAAATTCAGAGCCGCCAGAAGACTATGGGCAAAAATCATGCGGGAACGCTTCGGAGCCAAAAACCCTGCTTCAGGGATGCTACGCTTCCACACCCAAACCTCAGGCGTCATGCTCACCGCTCAGCAACCCTACAACAACATTATCCGAACGGCCCTTCAGGCTTTGGCAGCCGTTTTGGGCGGAACCCAGTCCTTGCACACAAACTCTTTCGACGAAGCCTACGCCTTACCGAGCGAACAAGCTGTGACGGTTGCGCTCAGAACTCAACAGATAATAGCGTATGAAAGCGGAGTGGTCGACACCGTTGACCCTCTTGCAGGCTCATATTACGTGGAGTACCTAACAAACGAGATTGAGGAAAGGGTTAAAAAATACATAGAACAAATCGACGCCATGGGTGGGGCGGTTGCCGCCATCGAAAAGGGCTTTATACAACGGGAGATCGTGGAGAGCGCCTACCGTTTCCAGAAGGAGGTTGAAGCCAAAAAGCGAATCATCGTGGGCTTAAACGAGTTCGTAGCTGAAGAAGAGACTCCGATAAAGACCTTGCAAATAGACCCCGAAATCGAGAGGAAGCTCGTTGAACGCCTAGAACAGATGAAACGGCAAAGAAACCAGGATAAAGTGAAGGAAGCCTTAAGAAGGCTGCATAGGGCTGCTGAACAGGAAGACACAAACCTCATGCCCTTAATACTTCAAACAGTAAAGGAATATGCCACGCTGGGCGAGATATGCGGCAGTTTGCGCGAGGTGTTTGGCGAGTACAAGCCGCCTTCCATCTTCTAGTCAACCGTGAAAAGGGGTTCGCCCTCGCTTACTGATGAACCCTCAGAAACATAAACCTCTCGAACAGTTCCAGCCTTTGGTGAGGTAATCTCGTTCTCCATCTTCATAGCCTCAAGAACGCAGAGGATTTGGCCAGCTTTCACATGCTCTCCCTTCTTAACCTTGACTGAGAGAATTTTACCCGTCATAGGCGCGGTTACGGCGCCTTCAACAACCTGCTTGGTTACCATAGCTCTCTTCGTAGGCGTTAAGGGACCTGGTTCAAAAACTGTTAATACCGGCTTCAGCGTGGGAATTTTCACTTCAGCTTTGAATGCAACTTCTTCAACCTTAACTGAAAAAAGCTTTTCTCGGTCGATTTTGGGCAATTCAATTCTGTAGGTTTTTCCATCAACTTTTATCGAGAATTCCTTTTCCAGCTCTGGCTTCTCAGCCGGTAACTCTACGATTAAGGATTTGTCGCCTATTTTTACTGTGAAGGAGTTTTCCCCGATCTTTGTCAACTCAATTCTTCGTGGTTTGCCGTCGATGAAGATTTCGTAGGCTGGCAATGTTATGCACCGTGCTCAGCGGGGCTCTGTCGTCCAGCTAATGCCCAAGGTGATGCAGCTCCCTTAGCTCTAACTGGTAATAGCGCCTTGACTCCACGGGAACTCGCCAAGTAAGTTGCAACCGTAACCGAAACCGCGGCGATCTGTTCAAGTTCCGCAATTCTCTCTGGCGGAATCCCTGTTTTGGCTTCCTCCCTTTTGGCTTTTCTCTTCTTAAAAAATTCAAGGGCTACTTGTGGAAAAAGTGCGTAGGTTAGCTTGTCCTCTTCGGTTTCAATGTACGGTCTCGCTTCGTCCGGTAGCTTGTCGAGGGCTGGCTCCAGTAGGTCGGCTGGGCGGCATCTTATGGGTTCTTCGTCGCCGATGACCTTCCTTTTCACCTCTTCGTCGATGGGGGCTGGCGGCCTTCCATATAGGCCTTTCACGTATTCCTTTATCTCTTTTGGCACCATGCTGTAGCGCTTGCCGGAAATGACATTAAACACGGCTTGAATGCCCACAAGCTGGCTTGTTGGCGTTACTAGTGGAGGATAGCCCAGCTCTTTTCTGACCCTCGGAACTTCTTCAAGAACTTCCTTCAGTCGGTCAAGTGCGTTTTGCTCTTTTAGCTGTTCGAGGAGGTTTGAGAACATCCCGCCGGGGATTTGGTGAATTATGATTGAGGCGTCAACCCTCTCAGCCTTTGGGTCTATCAGCTTTAGTGGGTCGTAGTACTTCTCCCGTAGCTCTCGGAGGTACTCTGCAATCTCGTGAAGGAGTTCCATGTCGAAGCCCGGGTCGTAAGGGGTACCATTCAAAGCCGCTACAACAGATTCTACTGGGGGTTGAGAAGTGCCCCATGCTAATGGCGAGAATGCCGTGTCGAGTACGTCCACTCCGGCGTCGCATGCGCGAAGATATGTCATCATGACCATGCCGCTTGTGCTGTGAGAGTGCAAGTGCACTGGGAGCCCCATTTTCTTTTTTAGGGCGGTTATGAGCTCGTAGGCGGGTTGTGGGGCGAGCATTCCGGCCATGTCTTTGATGCAGATGGAATCGCAGTCGAGTTCAGCCAGTTTTTTGGCGGTTCCTACGTAGTATTCTGTGGTGTGGATGGGGCTGATGGTGTAGCAGATGGTTCCTTGGGCGTGCTTGCCCACTTTTTTAACCGTTTTTATGGCGGTTTCCATGTTTCTTGTATCGTTTAGGGCGTCGAAGACTCGGAATATGTCTATGCCGTTTTCGGCTGCTTTTTCCACAAATTTGATGACGACATCGTCTGGGTAGTTGCGGTAGCCAACAACGTTTTGTCCGCGAAGCAGCATCTGGAGTGGCGTCTCTTTTATGCGGCGTTTTAGTGTGCGAATTCTTTCCCACGGGTCTTCGGCTAAGTAGCGTATGCAGACGTCGAAGGTTGCGCCTCCCCACACTTCAAGCGAGAAGAATCCCACTTGGTCGATTTTTTCGGCTATTGGCAGCATGGTGTCAGTTCGCATTTTTGTAGCCATTAATGATTGATGCGCGTCTCGGAATGTGGTGTCAGTGATTTTGACTGGTTTCGGAGCCATAAATTGCTAGCCTCCTAGCATTTTTAGAGTTTGGAAGGTTTGAAAAATGGTGGAGCTACTATTAATCTGTAATGGCGAGTTTGAGTTCTTTTCAATAGCGGCTTGCGTATTTCTTTTCAAGCCACTGAACAGCGAAGTCGACGAATTCTGCGGCATCAAAAAGATACGACTGCGCCTCTCCAATCTTGCCAGAGCGTCCTTTGCCAGACGCTAGAAACTCGCGTGGGATAGCCTCGAAGTATTCTGCCACGTCTGGCAAAACGTCTCCGCAGGTGTCGAATTCTTCAACATCCACCCACACTCTTTTGCCGTCTTGTAGGATTGGCATTTTGTAACGTACGACGAGCTTGTTGGGTATTCTGGCCAAGTGTTCAGCGTAATGTAAGAGTGTGATGGCGCTAAAAGGTGCGCCGAGAAGAAGAACCTTGCCATCTGCTTCGCATAACTTGGCTAATGGCGAACACGGTCCATATCCATATTGGAGGGGATGATCTTCAGTTAGCCATTTGGCTTTGGCGCCCACTGCCGCGCACGAAGCCTCTGGATTGCTGCTTCTATGGGCTCCCGGCCACGTGCGCAAATATTCGGTTAGAATGCTCCATTTTCTATGTGCACGGGATGTGGCTGGGTTGAAGGGGGGACATTCTTCCAAGTATGCTTTTTGCCACTCTTTTGACCATTTTGCGAGATTATACGGTGAGTCTTCCCAGCCTACGTACATCATCAAGGTTCCTTCTTCGCCTAGCACATCCAGCAACGCTCGGATAACAACATCTGGACCACCGACAACCCAGCCTATGGCTTTTACAGAGGCGTGGAGCATGATTGTGTCTGCTCTTTTGACTCCGAGTTTTTTGAAATCTGCTGTTAATCTACTTTTTGTGATTGGGGGTAGCTCGTTTTTTACCATTTCACTCCTCTAAAAAATGTTGGTTTTTCATAATTCAATTTCTGAGATTGTCTTATAGAACCATTCGGTTGCTTTATGATATTTTTCTTGCAGGTCTTTCTTGTCTTTGACGAAGTACAAGTTTTCGATTTTCTTGACGGTTTTTGGTGGAAGTTCATAGTGTATGTAGCGCATTTTGAAATTGTAGTGGAAGGGGTTATGCTTGATTCGTAGAGCTTCGACCAGTGTGGCGAGTGTTAGATTTTGGTAGAGGTCTATGGCTTCGAGACTGTTGGCCCTGTTAATTTCTTTTTGTACGAAAACATTGAAAATTTTAAATCTCACCTTTAATCGTTCCAGTCTTGCCTGCAGTTTTTTGGCAAATTCGTCCTTGTCCAATCTGGGTATGTTTATCTTGTTGTTCTTATTGAAGTAAAAGACGATGTTGCCGTGTATTTCTGGTTCTAAGAGCTTGTCTGGTGCGCTGAGTTTGAGAACCGCGAAGTCGATGAGGAGGTATTCGCTTGCGTTTTCCAGTTTGTAGAAGGCTTGTGAGACGCCCGGCCACGGAAGTTGTGGCACTTCGAGTTTCTGTTCGATTGGACATAAAGTTTCCAGCGCCTTTTCGATTGTAAGAAAAGTTTCTTCGACTCTGTTGTCGTCTACTACTGCGTAGAGGTCGATGTCTGACCATTGGTCGATTCGGTTGAAGGCTATGGCGCCTCCTTCCCAGAAGGCGTGAATGAAGTCCAGTGGTTTTAGGATTCTGGTGAGGGTTTGGGTTATTGTGTTGCGGTTTAGCTGTTTTGTTTTCTTCATTTGGGTGTCACTGGGTTTATAATGGTATGTTTCCATGTTTTCTGGTTGGGCGTGGTTCACGTTTTGTGGTTAGGCTTTCGAGTGCGCTGATTAGTTTTGGTCGTGTTTCGGCTGGTTCGATTACCTCGTCTATGTAGCCTTTTTGAGCGGCTATGTATGGGTTTGCGAATTTCTGGCGGTACTCGCTGACAAGTTCCATTCGCTTTTGTTCTGGGTCTTTGGCTTCGGCTATTTCCTTGCGGAATATTATGTTTATTGCGCCGTGGGGTCCCATGACGGCGATTTCGGCTGTTGGCCACGCGTAGTTTATGTCCGCGCCTGAATGCTTGCTACCCATGACGTCGTAGGCTCCGCCGTACGATTTGCGCAGTATTGTTGTGATTTTTGGCACTGTGGCTTCGCAGTAGGCGTATAATAGTTTGGAGCCGTGTTTTATTATGCCGCCGTGTTCTTGGTCTGTGCCTGGCAGGAAGCCTGGGACGTCTACGAATGTGATTATGGGGATGTTGAAGCAGTCGCAGAAGCGTATGAATCTGCCGGCTTTCATTGAGCTGTTTATGTCTAATGCGCCTGCGTAGTGCGTGGGTTGGTTGGCTACTATGCCTATTGTTTTGCCGTTTAGGCGTGCGAAGCCTATTACGATGTTTTGTGCCCAGAGGGGTTGGATTTCGAAGAATTCGCCGTTGTCTACTATACGGATTATTATTTCTTTAACGTCGTAGGGTTTGTCTGGGTCTTCTGGGAGTATGCGGGCTAGGGTTTCGTCTGTTCTGTTCGGGTCGTCTGTCGGCTCTACTGCTGGCGGGTCTTCGAGGTAGTTGCTTGGCAGATAGCTGAACAGTTTCTTAATGATTTGGATGCATTGTTCCTCGTTTTGGGCTATGAAGTGGGCGACGCCGCTGGTTTGGCTGTGAACCATCGCTCCGCCGAGCTCTTCGAACGTGACCTCTTGTCCCAGGGCGGCTTTAACTACGTCTGGACCTGTGATGAACATATGGCTGGTCTTGTCCACCATGATTATGAAGTCTGTTAGGGCGGGGGAGTAGACGGCTCCGCCTGCGCATGGACCCATTATGGCAGAAATTTGTGGAATTACGCCCGAAGATATAACGTTCCTAAAGAATATATCGCCATAGCCAGCTAGGCTTGCCACGCCTTCTTGTATGCGTGCACCGCCGCTGTCGTTTAAGCCTATGACCGGGGCGCCTGTTTTCAGGGCTAGGTCCATGAGTTTGCAGACTTTTTTTGCGAACATCTCGCCGAGTGAGCCGCCGAAAACTGTGAAGTCTTGGCTGAAGACGTAGACTAGTCTGCCGTCTATTGTGCCGTAGCCTGTTACAACGCCGTCGCCCAGAAATTTCTTTTCTGCCATGCCGAATTCTGTGCACTGGTGCACGACGAAGCGGTCAAGTTCGTTGAAGCTGCCTCGGTCTAGTAGGAGTTCGATGCGTTCTCTGGCTGTTAACTTGCCTTTAGCGTGTTGGTCTTCGATGCGTTTTTGTCCGCCGCCGAGCATGGCTTGTTCGCTTAACTCGCGCAAACGCTTAACCTTCTCGTCGACGCTGGGTTCTTTTGTTGGGCTCATACTGATTCCTCATGTTTTGAAGTATATTATTTACAGTATTTAGAACATACGGAAAAACTAGGTGGTTTATAGATTCCAAAATGCGACTAAAGTAATGTGCTGAGACTTAGATGTTGAAGTGTTTACAAAGGGGAAGGACTGGTTATACTTCGTAATTGGTATGACACAAGGTTTATTTGTATCAATTTTAGTTATACTTAGGTATGCGTATGACTGAGAAGTATAGGAGTAAGGTTGGACCGAAGGGTCAGGTTGTTGTTGCTAAGGAATTGAGGGAAAGGTATGGGATAAAAGAGGGTGGGCTCGTTGAACAAGTGTCAACCGAGAAGGGCGTGTTGCTGGTTCCTCTTTCTGCTGATAAGCTTTTGAAGGAGTTGGATAAGGTGGCGGAGGATATTGGGAAGACGTGGCCGACGGAAGTGTCAGCTGTCAAGGCGGTGAGAGAGGACAGGGAAAGGCGTTGGTTGAAGAAGTGACTGTGGATTCCTCTGTTCTTGTTTCGGCTCTTGTAAAGGGGGATGTGTTTAGACCGGTTGCACGGCGCGTAATGGAAAAAATATTTCAGGGTCATTATCACGCCGTCACAAGCGTCACAGTGCCAGTGGAGGTTTGCGGCGCAATCTCTAAGAGAGCTGGCGAACAT
>Ga0315309_1000303_pt1 | contig 29490 bp, 36 predicted proteins | sample TDP4_MG_FD_203080 | JGI IMG/M metagenome (GOLD analysis project Ga0315309, IMG submission 203080) | Freshwater sediment microbial communities from Lake Towuti, South Sulawesi, Indonesia - TDP4 | ecosystem: Environmental > Aquatic > Freshwater > Lake > Sediment | place: Indonesia: South Sulawesi...
AGAATGAAACCTATCCAGACATACCATCCTGGGAATATTTTGGTTGAAATTTGAAGCGTAGGCGAGGGCAGGTCGTCGTCTGGTGGATATTTCTCTATTAATTCGTCGTCCCATGGACTTAGCACCTTGTAAGTTCCTATTTCCACATTTAGACATTTTACGTGTATCTTGTATTGTTTTACTACTAGGTCTGTGAAGTGGGCGTAACCAATGCTGGTAATTGGGATAAATAGAATGGGGATCAGCAGAATAGTGATTATTCTCTTATTTGTGATTTGCTTCACTTTCATCATCCTCCATTTGAGATCGATGTGTTTTTGAAGGGATCGTCGGGGTATGTTGCGACTATTGTAATTTTGATCATAATCCACTTATCTTCAAGTTGCTCTAAGAGATTCGGATCATTAGGATCGAAAATAAGATGTTCCTTTTTGTATGTGCTATTGCACGGATACATATAATATGTTTCAGGTAGCGGGACATCGTCGTTCGATGGATGCTCGGGCGTGTCCCAAATTCCGTCAGGGCCGGGTCCCAAGTAAAATCCATCGGTGTAGTTTATTCCAAATAAGTTGTAAAGTTCTGTTTCATTGCATTTTATCCATGTCACGCCTTCGTCTTCGGAGTAAGATATTATGTATGTGAAGTTTGCTAACCAAGAATCGATCTTGTTATGGATTTTTGTGACTAGAACAAGCTCCCAGCCTGGGAATATAGAGCCGTCATTGAAGATTACTTTACGATTGTCCCGATAGAGTCTGCTGGAGCCAGCATATCCGTTGTAGTATTCTTCTGTGCAGTCGGTGATTTCGATGCAATAATTGGCGTTTGAAAGGTTAGCGCCCACAAACACTTTATCGGTTAATATGAGGGCTGCGTATCCTACGCTGGCAATAGTAATAAGTAGCATAGGGACTAACAAAACAGTTGTCACGCGTACGTAATTGTTGCCTTCTTTTCGTCTTTTAATTCGATTCAACTTAACCATCTATTATCTTCATCTTTCCAAATAAAGGGGAAAATTGGGGGATCATTTTAGAGCGCTGTGCTTTGCAGTGTCTCTATGGGTTCCACCAAACGAATGGTTCAGTGATCGTTGTCGGATCCTCACTCTTAACTCTAAATTTGAGGACTATTCTCCACCAGTTACATTCGATTTCTTTCTGTATCGGCTCCATTAAAGCCTGAGACAACCATAGTCTTTGCTTAACAAGTACAGAGCTGCAGTTGCAATACGGGTATTGAGTTGGGTCAGCAGGTACTGTGTAGTGCTTTGGATCGAAACAGCCCTTCGGGTCATGGCTGGCATCGTGTTTCCAATAACTCCATGTTATTTTGATCCAGTTTGGTAGAGGCGTTGCGTTGACGATGTTTGGATTAAAGCAAGGATCTGCCGCATGAGGACCATCCCAAACAATCGCCGGTGATTCAATTCGCCACGGCAATTTTCCGATGTTATGAATAAGCATTTCCGATTCCATAATCATGCCTGGAATCGCAGGATCAATTGTAATGTTTACATACCACGTGCAGTCGGTTTCACCAATGCCAATCTTTATTTCGTCACCATAAACTCCGGATCGATGACCGCAACCTACAATGTCATTATAGAGAAGAGATGTAACGTTGAAGTATTCAACTTTCGCTTCAATAGATCCAACATGTATCTTGTACTGCTTTGTAACATAATCATAAAAGTGGGCATACGCAAAGCTTGCCATAGGAATAACCATCAAAGGAATCAATAGCAAAGCTAATTTCTTGTTCATTTTCTTCATCACACTCCTTTTCTCCTCATTTGGGTATCATTTAACGTGCCCCACACTCGGCACGAGCTAGACCGGCCTAACCAACCTTAAATCATACAGCCGGCTAAATTGCCTAACCGTTTATATATCAAATCTCAGCAAATATAAGACTAATGAAACAATAATCTAGACCAAACGACTATAACAAAAACAGCACAAACCCAAAAACCAACCCAAAAAACCACAAACCCAACAAAACATATTTACCTCCAAATAGAGGGCCTAGAAACCGTTGCACGCACACACAAAAAACCGTACATATCCAAAACCAGACCAATAGTCTAGCCTAAAAGTTCTCAACACCTTATAAACAACATCATCACAAAGAAAACTTCTCAACTACTAGCAACCAGAGGACACAAGGCTTGTCCGCAAAACTGGAAAAACTATTAACCCTATTAAGCGACAACGTCTGGCACAACATAGATGAAATGATAAAGACGCTGGAAATTCCAAAAGACAAAGTCCCACAAATAATCACCTTCCTAACAGAAACAGACTTAATACAACATAATCCCGCAACAAACCAGATAAAGCTAAATCAAAACTGGAAAACATTATACATAAACCAAAAAGAAACAAGTCCAGAAACACGAGCTCAACCAGATAACACAGCAGTCGGCACAATAATAATTCCACCACAAAAAACTCTTGTAATCCAATGCACGCGCATAACAAACCTAACAGAAAACAGCCTAGAACTAGAAATACGCATAAACAAAAAACTAAACGAAATAGCCATAAACGAAATCAAATAGACAAAAACTCATTGGCTTTTCGCAAAACCCTAAGTAGCTCACGCCCTTTATCAGAAGTTTTGTATAAAACTACACCCCCAGGATTAGAGCCTACATACTCCATTAAACCAGCATCTAACAACTCATGCAAATAACGGTTAAATCGCATGAAATTCAAATTACAATGATACATAAGCCTAGTCTTATTCGCGCCTTCCAAAGCTTCGCTGAGAATATCGCAAATAACTTCAATACGACTTCTTCTTCGCTTATATCTCTCCATTTCATTCCAGCTCTGAATTGAAATCTAACACAAATAACAATAATAAATAATAATAAATCGCTAATAAAACTAACTGCACACAATTCTAGAAATAATTTCTAAAAATAACCTCTAGAAGACATCTAAACGAAAATCATATAAAACCTGAAGAAATATTCAGAGATTCCTAATCCAAATCCTACTTAATAAAAGCTTTTAAACCTTTATACGCCTTCAAAAACTCCTTACCCTTATTAGTAATCTTAAGCAAGCTAAAATTAGAATTGCCATCGTCAATGATTGAGCACAGAAGCCCCTTTCTGAATAGAAAAACCAAATAGTATTTTAGCTGTTTAAAACTCAAATTACAACGATACATCAAATAGGTTTTCTTAGTTCCATCATAGGAAGCCTCTAAAATATCCGCAATAATATCTAAACGTCCACGATGACTATTACCAATGCGTTTCTTAGTTTCTGCCCACAAGCCTACCAGCCCAACCCTTAAAAAAGGGCCCGCTCCAGCCTCTTCTTCTCCAAAGAATAAGAATAAAAACATAAATTTAAACATTCTGAAAAGTGAATCATTTACAAAAAAATGCAAAAAAGCAAAAAAAATAAAAAAGTAGTTGCTTTTGCCCTAAGCTAACGAAGTTTTCTTAAAATCCTTTCACAATCAGCATTCTTCTCCAAGAAAATGCTTATCTTATCTTCGCCAGCAGTTAAAGAAAGTACCTTGACATCTTTGCCTTCAACAACTATGTTCCTGATTTTGCCTAAATCGAAAAGCCTAGAAAGCTCTTCACCTGCATCAATGGCTGAGGATGACAAAATGGCGTAGTCAATTATCTTTGTTGGGTCTTTAAGGTCTATTGCCGCTGAAGTGGAATTTCTGAGGATATAACCTATAACACCATTGTAAGTCTTAATTTCCTCAAGACTTGTCCGCAAATCACTCACAGATGCCACCTCTTCAGCAGCTACAGGTTCAGTCACAGCTGCAACTTCCTGAAGATCTCTTTTTTTCCTAGGCATCAAGCTTAGCCTCCATTACTCAACTAATGGTTTAGCCCTCACAAGTTCGCCTTTCTTAATTTCGAGGGCGAGCTGTACTTTCTCAGGCATTTGTATGATACCTTTTCCCTCATATTTCGAGTCTTTGATGGTTTTGACCTTGCAGCGTATCGATTTTCCATCAAAGGTTTCGATTTCAACTTCCTCGATTTTTTTACCTTCATAGAGCTCTTCCCACTTTGACAGTATTTCACTGTCGATCCGAACAGTGTCGGATGGAACGAGTAAACCACCGAGGTTTTCTACTATAAGCTGGTTTATAGGAGACTCAGGGAGCGCATTTAATTCAGGTTCCATTTTAGGCCGTACGGTTTCTTTGGGTTCTTCTGTCACAGTTTCCTCAACATGTTTCGTCAAAGACTCATGCTCTCTTTCAGGTGGAGGTGGATTGCTTTTGAGGGGGGTAGGGCAGATTTTCTTCAGCAACTTTAGAACTGTTGGAATCAAGACGCGAGTTACAGTGTTCACATAATTCATGTCCGCCTTTTTGGAAGTAACTATGACAAGGTAAATGTCATTTACGCAGGAAACATTTACTCTACCATTACTGCCTTCAAGGGAAATGCATTCAACGCCGCCTATGGCGTCAACCTTTTCTAATATACCGTCAAAGGCATCTACAACATGTACCATCGTTTTCTCAGACGTATTTTCGTCTCCAACTACTATTTCGCCGTCTTCTCTAAACATGAAGGTGTTAGTTATGTCTGGGCAAACGTTTCGGATTTCGTTTAGGGCATTTTTTAGGGCGAAGGAGTAAACTTCGTTATCCATAACTTCCACTTCCAACATTGCGCACTTTTAGGACAGCTTGAAGAGTATACGCTCCGGAACGCCGTCATTTTCTACGACAAGATATTTTAGGCCTTCTGTGTCCCCAAGCTGGTCTAGCCATTTCAGTGCTTCACGGGTTTTCTGCAGTACCAAAAGTCTTTCTTGGTGGCTCCTTACAACCTCTTCTATGGCTGTTAGTTCATGAAATGGATTGGCATCCAAAACTATGTTTAGACTGCCTATTGTGATTTCGCCAAGGCTTTCAGTTGCAGCTTTTTTGCCAGCCAGCTTCATGACGACTTCACGGATTTTCTTTGATTTTTCAGCTAGGGCTCTGATGTCATCTAATCGGCGCAGATACTCGCCTAACGTGCTTTTTGTTTCAGATATTTCCTTTTCAAGGGTTTCGGCTATTTCTTCTGCGGAAGCGTATTCTTTTATTTCTACTACCATTTTTGGGCACCTCCAAAGAGGAAACAATAGAGGAAATAGAGAGATGGCTTTACCTAACCCTACCCCCAGTCTCAGCGAAACTATCGAAGCTAGCTTTGTGGAGCTACAGCAGAGTACAGGAAAGTGTTACCCCTCGAAGACACTAGCTTTACTTGATAGTTATAGCCAGTAGTCCATGTATAGGTTACATTTAGTAACAATCCTGTGTTGGCAAGAATGTTCCTCGGAAGCGTCGGGCTAGTTGTAGTATATTTGACGTTATTTACCCAAACCTCGTTTATGGTAACCGGTGAAGTTCCAGTATTGTTCATTGTTACCCTTATCTTCTTAGTTCCTGTTGGGTCTAGGAATTCCATGTTTGTTATAGCCACCTGTTCTGTTGCCGTGAATGTGAATGTTAGGGCTCCCATCCATGCTGCTACGGCTATGCTGACGGCGACCGTTACTGCAATAAGTATGATTGATGCAACTACGGGGCTTAGGGCTTTCTTACTCTTCAATATTTTCATTTTCTTTTCTATCCCTCCTTTTGGGGTTATTGTGTATGTTAGAGGAGACAGCTAATTTAAATCTTACGACTTAATACACCATATTACTCATTTGTAAAACAAAAACACAAAAAACCAAAAACAAACCCTTAGACTAACATCTAAAAAACCGTCAAAAAAGAAACTGTACAACAACAATAATCAAGCATTACGCTTTGAGGGGCTTAAACGCCTAACTTGCCAAAAAACTCCAGCAAAAGCCTAGCCACTTTTTCGCCAAACTCTGTTTTAACATAGTACTTCTTTAGGGGATCAATGCGTTTGCCTTTTGCCAAGCCTAAATCCTCGATCTCAATCATCCTAGCTCTGAAAGTGCCATCGCTGAGGGTTAAATTATTCTCACGCATAAACTCTTTAGCTTCCTTCCATTTACCGCGATTCATGTAAAGCAGGAAAATGCAGTCTATAGCGTGATCCTTTTCAAGCATAGCCTTGATAGATGCATATTTGGGATCTGTTAGGATACGCTTAATCTTCTCCTCTTCTCCACTCTTAGCCATACACATCAACCTACCAGTTTTTGCTTTCTGATTATAGCTTAAACCCTTTAAAAGATTTAACCTATATTACGATTTATGATTTATTATTCCGTTTTATAGTTTAGTGACAACGATTTATTTGGACTTTCTGAAATATGCAGAGAAGTCCTTTTTGAGGTCGTAGCTGACTTGATCTCAAGATTTGATACAACCTGTATATAAAAGGGCTAGAGAACTCTAGATAGACCAGTCAAAATTAAGTCACTTAAGTTATCCATCTAAAAGAGAAACTTCATTAGGGCTTTTCTACAATTCCATAGATAGCCATGAAAAGTAGTGAATTAAAGCCAAAAATTTACGTGCGAAAAGCCCACCCTACAGACCGTGAAGCAGTATTCAAATTCTGCGAGAAAACGTGGAGTTGGGGCGATTACGTACCAAAGGTGTGGAATAAATGGCTTAAAGAGAAAAATGGCAGAGTGTTCGTCGCCACTATTGATGGAGTGCCTGTTGGAATCTCCCACCTAAGCATTGACAAGCCACATGAAGTATGGCTAAGCGGGGCAAGGACAGACCCAAGTTATAGACGAATGGGAGTTGCCACAGCCATAACCAAAAAATGTTTAGAATACGCTAAGTGGAAAGGCGCAAAAGTGGCGAGACTCGTAACAGAGTCAGATAACATAGCCGCCCAAGCGGTGGCCCAAAAACTCGGATTCAAGCCAATAGCAGAATTCGTTGAAATGGCAACAGAGAACGTAACACAGGAAAATAGCAAAAATTCAACATGGGTAAAAGAAAACGAAATAGAAGCTGCATGGAATTATCTACAAACGTCGGAAACTTATCGCAAAACAGCAGGCTTATACACTGTCCTGTTTCATTGGTTTTCGCTGGAAAAACAGGACCTTAACCGATTTATTGCGCAACGAAAAACAATATTGCATTTAAGCGAAAGGGGCGAAATAGACGGTTTGACGCTGATTGATGATGCAACAGCCCGGGAATGGCATGAAAACACCATGCAAACATGCATTATAGAGGGAGACTACAACGCAGTGTCCGATATGATAAAATTTCTCAAAACTCATTGCCATGCTTTAGACGTCAAAAAGATTTACGGATTTGCATGCAACCACAAATCAATAACCACCGCCTTAGAAAAACTTGGTTTTAAACAGTCAGACTCGACAGAAATAATTTATGAAAAGAAAATATAGCTGAAGTTCAAAAAGAAACGTGTCGGATAAAGGTTTCAGCATGCGCTAAAGTATCCTCCTAGCTTGATAGGCAAATCTTTAGAGCCTACCCAATAACTCCCAATGTAATCTTTAAAGGAAGGTTTAAATAAAATATGGTTTATTTCGTAGTTAGCTTCAAATAATGTAATGGATGGTAGTAAATGTCAGAGGAATTCCGCCACATACTTCGAATAATAGACACAGATGTAGACGGCACCCTAAAAGCGTCTTTCGCCCTAAAGAAAATTAAAGGAATAAGCCTAAGCCTTGCAAATGCAATATTGAAGAAAGCTGGAATTAATGCGGATATTAGGGCGGGTTTTCTGACAGAGGCTGAAGTTGAAAAAATAGAGGAAATAATGAACGAACCAACAAAGCATGGAATTCCAAACTGGCTTATAAACAGAAGAAAGGACTTAGAAACAGGAAAGGACACACACCTAATCAGCGCTGACCTAGTTCTAAGAAATAAAATGGACATAGAGCAGATAAAAGAAATAAAATCATGGCGCGGATATCGCCACGCCTACGGATTAAAAGTGCGAGGCCAAAGAACGAAAACTACTGGAAGAAAAGGAAAGGCCCTTGGAGTCAAAAAGAAAGCGTTTGTAAGACCAGCAGCTACGGAAGGTAGGTAGCTATGGGCGATCCAAAGAAACAAAGAAAAAAGTATGCAACTCCCCGCTTTCCTTGGCGAACCGATGTTTTGCAAGAAGAACTCAAACTTTTAGGTCAGTATGGCTTGCGAAATAAACATGAATTATGGCGACATGAAACAATGCTGTCAAAATTTAGAGGAATAGCCCGGTCACTTATAGGTAAAACACCTGAAGAACGCATAAAAATGGAAGAGGAAATTCTAACCCGCTTAAAAAAACTAGGCGTGCTCCATGAAACTGCAGTTTTAGATGACGTTTTAGACTTGACAATAGAAGATCTCCTTGAGCGAAGGTTCCAAACAATTGTTTTCCGTAAAGGCTTAGCTAAAACAATCCATCAGGCTCGTCAACTAATTACCCATGGACACATAGCAATAGGAAATCAAAGGGTTACCGTACCAAGCTATATCATAACAAGGGAAGAGGAGAACAAAATAGTATACGCACCTAAAAGCCCCTTTGCAAATGCAGGTCATCCTCTACGCCAAACAATGGCAGTTGCAGCCACAGCAGGAACAAAATCAAGAGAAGCCCAGATGGAGGAAAAAGAATGAGCAGCACCAGCAAGAAAACCGAGAAATGGGCTGTCGTCCACATCTACAGCTCCTACAACAATACATTAGTTCACATAACAGACATTACAGGGGCAGAAACAATAGCCAGAACATCAGGTGGGATGTTTGTAAAGGCAGATAGAATGGAATCTTCACCCTACGCTGCCATGCGATCAGCATCAGCAGCAGCAGAAGTAGCCAAAGACAAAGGAATAACATCCATACATATTAAAGTGAGAGCCCCAGGAGGATCAGGTCCAAGAACTCCAGGTCCAGGTGCCCAAGCAGCCATAAGAGCCCTAGCCAGGGCAGGTTTTCAAATAGGACGCATCGAAGAAGTTACACCAATCCCGCACGATGGTACACGAAGACCAGGTGGCAGAAGGGGAAGAAGAGTCTAACAAATTCATGTTGTTCTTTTGCTGATAGAAAAATTGAAATAATGCACTGGTATTCTATTGAACGGCACAGCATCACTATAGTTCATTATGGAGTGTTTAAGCAAGTGGAAATTGAAGTGCTTGAAAAAGATAACGAAAACATGCGTTTACTCATTCGAGGAACTGAGGTTCCGTTTATGAACGCCTTAAGAAGAATAGTAATTGCTGAAGTCCCATCTATGGCCATAGATGAAGTTGTAATGATTGAGAACTCTTCTATATTACAAGATGAAATTATAGCCCATAGGCTTGGACTTGTCCCCCTTAAAACTGATCTAGATAGTTATAATTTACCCGAAGAATGCCCATGTAAAAGCGAGTTCGGATGTAACCTTTGCAGAGTCACACTTACGTTAGATGTGGAATCAAAAGAAGGAACGAGAACAGTTTATTCGGGCGAACTGAAATCAGAGAATCCGGACATAATGCCAGTGAGTGACAAAATACCGATAATAAAACTGGCGAAAGAACAAAAATTAAGGCTTGAAGCCTATGCAAGACTTGGAAAAGGAAAGAATCACGCGAAATGGCAGCCAGTTTCAATGTGCGCTTACAAATATTTTCCAAAAATAAGAATTGACAGCAAGCATTGCGATGCTTGTGGAAAATGTGTAGAAATTTGTCCAAGAAAAGTCCTGGCAAAAACTGGAAATAAGATAGAAATTCTCGATTTAATGGCTTGTACCCTCTGTCAAGACTGTGTTGACGCCTGTCCACAAAATCCTCCAGCAATAGAAGTCAGCTTTGAAGAAAACACGTTTATATTCAGCCTTGAATCCACAGGTGCACTTCCTTTAGAGAAAATACTCTCTGAAGCCATTAAAATCTTGGATGGACAGATAAAAGAATTCGAAAGTAAAATCAAGGTGAAAAGGAGTGAAGAAAGTTAAAACAACAAACCCAGAACTAAGAGAGCTTATTCGATTCTTAAAGAAGCAAAGTAGGGAAAACAAGGCTAATATTTGGCGGGACATTGCTGAACGCTTAACTAAACCTAGCAGAAAACGCATAGCTGTGAACATAAGCCACCTAGAAAGATATACACAAAAGAATGAGATGGTGGTGGTTCCAGGCAAGGTATTAGGAACAGGCGAAATAGGCCATCCGATAACGGTAGCGGCCTTCGCCTTTTCTGAAGAAGCAAAGGAGAAGATAAAGGCTGCAAAAGGCAAATGCCTATCATTTCTTGATTTAGTTAAGAAAAATCCAAAAGGTTCAAACGTTAAAATAGTTGGGTGAGAAAATGCCGAAAATAAGCAAGCCAACTGTCATAATAAATGCTGACAGACTCATCATAGGCAGAATGGCAAGTATAATTGCCAAACGATTGCTAAATGGTGAAGAAATAACAATTGTAAACTCTGAAAAGGCTGTGCTTTCCGGAAAAAGAAAAAGCAAGGTGATGAAAGCAAAGGAATTCTTAGAGGCTGGATACCCAAAAAAGGGTCCCTTCCATTATAGAAGGCCTGATAGAATAGTGAGAAGAACCGTGAGAGGCATGCTCCCTTACAGACAGCCAAAGGGTAAACAAGCATACAAACGGCTCAAAGTGTTTATTGGCACACCAGAGGAACTCAAAAACCAAGAAATGGAAACTTTGGCGGATGCTCGAGCTGAAAAGTTAACATGCCCCTACTTTACAGTCGGCGAATTCGCGAAAGAAATTGGCTGGAATCCTGGTGAATAATTATGCCAGTTAAAAAGGTTTTAGTTGTTAGTGGAAGAAGGAAAACAGCTACGGCACGAGCTGTTGTTAAACCTGGAATTGGAAGAATACGCATAAACAGAACTCCCATAGAAATTTTTGAACCAGAAATCGCCCGCGAAAAAATTATGGAACCACTATTACAAGCTGGAGATGACGTTTGGAAACAATTGGACATGGACATTAAGGTTTTAGGAGGAGGCTACATGGGACAAGCAGAAGCAGCAAGAATGGCTGTTGCCAACGCTTTATTAAAGTGGACCAAGAGCGCGCATTTACGCACAGTTTTCGTTGAATACGACAGAACAATGATTGCTGGAGATTCTAGGAGAAAAGAACCTAAAAAATTCGGAGGACCAGGAGCACGGGCTAAAGATCAGAAAAGCTACAGATAAAGAGGTTGAATTGGATGATTATACCAGTAAGATGTTTCACTTGTGGTAAATTAATTGGAGATGCATGGGAAGAATTTGCTATAAGAGTTAAAGCAGGAGAGAAGCCAGGCGAAGTTTTAGACAGTTTAGGAATTAGACGGTACTGTTGTAGACGAATGCTATTGTCACATGTGGAGATCATCGACGAAGTTTTACGCTTTTACGAAGAGGCCGAAAAAAGAAAAGAAGCGAGAAACTATTATTGAAGAAAAAAGGAGAAAATTATGTCGGCAGTTATTGAAGATGTAATTGCTAGAAAAGTTTTCAATATTCGTGGAGAAGAAACAATTGAAGTTGATGTTATAACAAATTCAGGTTTTGGAAGAGCCTCTGCCCCTGCTGGAGAAAGCCGTGGAAAAGCTGAAGTGATTTATTATCCGCAAGGTGGAGTTGACCAAGCACTAAAAAAAGTTGAAGAACTTGTAGCCCCGGAAATTGTTGGATTAAACGCTAATTTTCAAGAAGAAATCGATAGAGCATTACATGAAATCGATGGCTCAAAAGATTTCAGAATTATAGGCGGGAACACCACTTTTGCCGTTTCCCTAGCTAATGCTGAGGCAGCAGCAAATTCCTACGGTTCCCTTCTCTTTCAATATCTAGGAGGACACATTGCCCATAAACTTCCATATCCCCTTGGAAACACGATAAGCGGCGGAAAACACACACAGGGAAAGTCTCCAGACATACAGGAATTCCTGGTTCTTCCCCATGGAGCTGAATCCTTTCTTGAAGCTGCTGTAGCCAATGCCCAAATTCATAGAAGAATCGGCATAATCCTGAAAAAGAAGGACAAACTTTTCAGCGGTGGAAAAAGTGACGAAGGAGCTTGGGTTGCCAATATTGGAAACGTAGATGCCTTCGAAATTTTGGCTAATGCATGCGAGGAAGTAAGCAGCGAAGTGGGTTTCGAATGTGGCTTTGGGATTGATGTCGCAGCATCTTCTCTATGGAGTGAAAAAGAAGAGGCTTACATTTATCAAAGAGAAAGGAAGAAACGAGATTCAGACGAACAATTAGAATTCATTCTAGAGCTTATCAGCAAATATCACCTAGTCTATGTTGAGGATCCTTTTCACGAGGAAGACTATGAAGTTTTTGCAGAATTAACCAAAAAGGTTAAAAACTGCTTGATATGCGGCGACGACCTCTTCGTTACCAATAATGAAAGGTTAAGCCGTGGAATAAAAATGCATGCAGCAAACGCGGTGATAATTAAAGTGAATCAGGTTGGTACCCTTACGGACGCTTGGGAAACAATAGAGATGGCGAAAAGAAATGGATACATACCCGTAATATCGCATCGTTCAGGCGACACATGCGATTGGCATATAGCCCACTTGGCAGTAGCTTTCAAATGTCCAATAATAAAGACAGGGATTGTTGAAGGAGCACGAATTGCAAAGATAAATGAGTTAATAAGGATAGAGGAGTTTTTAGGAGATAGAGCTAAAATGGCTGATCTTCAAATCATTTAAGAGGGATAACCGTTTGCCAGACGAAGAAATTAAAGAAGAGAAAAAATCCGAGGATGAAACAGCAGTAGTTGCTGAAGAAGAGCTTCTACTGCCGCGGGACACGCTATTATCGGCAGGCATCCATATTGGAACAAGAATGAAAACAAAGGACATGGAACAATTTATATATCGTGTTAGACCAGACGGATTATTTGTCTTAGATGTTAAAAAGAGTGACGAACGCATAAGAGTTACTGCCAAATTTCTGGCAAGATTCGAACCCGCAAAAATCGCTGCAGCCGCGGCCAGACTTTACGCACAGGAACCAGTTAGGAAGTTCTGCAAAGTAATTGGAGCAACACCAGTGGTTGGGCGCTTCATTCCAGGGCTTTTATCAAACCCATTATACCCCAATCGCATTGAGCCAGAAATGCTAATTGTATCTGACCCAAGGGCAGATTTTCAAGCCGTTAAGGAGGCATCCTCAGTAGGCATACCCGTAGTGGCTTTGTGCAGCACAGACAACGAATTTTTTGGAGTAGACCTAGTTATTCCGACAAATAATAAGGGCAGAAGAGCCTTGGCTGTTATCTACTGGCTTTTGGCAAGGCAAGTATTGCGGGAGAGAGGCGAATTGCCATCTGACAAGGATTTACCTTTAACAATTGAGGATTTCGAGGCTAAAATTTTAAAGGAAGAGGGGGAAACCTAGAGGAATGGCAAAGGTTCGGCGTCCAACCCAAGCCGGAGCCTTCTACGAAGGAAACGCCGAATCATTAAAAAGGCAAATTAAAAATTGTTTTCTCCATGAGATCGGACCTGGAAGAATTCCAGAAGTTGTCAAGACTGGTCTGAGAAACATTATAGGTTTAGTCTGTCCACATGCAGGCTATATGTTTTCGGGTCCTGTGGCAGCCCATGCTTATTATAAGCTTGCTTTGGATGGTAAACCCGATGTCGTGGTTATTTTTAGTCCAAATCACACAGGTTATGGTAGTGCCTTGGCTGTCATGAATGAGGGAGTTTGGCGTACACCTTTAGGCGATGTCGAAGTAGAAAGCGAAACAGCCAACCAAATTGTGAATGAATCACGCATAATCGATGTGAATGATTCTGCCCACCGTCTTGAACATTCAATCGAGGTTCAGCTTCCGTTTCTCCAATATCTCTATGGTTCAGAATTCAAACTTGTACCCATTTGCTTCCTAATGCAGGATTTATCCTCAGCCAGAGAGGTTGGACAGGCTGTAGCTAAGGTTTTAGCTGGGAAAAACGCCATTATTATAGCTTCTTCAGACATGACGCACTATGAACCACAGGAAAGGGCAGCGGAAAAAGACAAGCTGGCTCTCGAGGCCGTTGAAGCAATGGACGAATCTAGATTTTATTCGATTATTGAGACACAACGTATCAGCGCATGTGGATATGGCCCAATAACGGCTTTAATCACTGCTGCAAAAATTTTGAGTGCAAAAGAGGCAAAATTATTATGCTATAAAACCAGTGGAGATGTAATTGGCGACTACTCAAGCGTTGTTGGGTACGCCGCTGTCTGTTTCACAAAATAGTGGTGTAGAATGGGAGTCGTTGCCTCAGCTCCCGCCAAAGTAATACTCTTCGGAGAACACTTCGTAGTCTACGGTGAGCCAGCCATAGTTTTAGCCATAGACAAAAGAGTTTATGCAAAAGCCGAAACCCGTAAAGACAAACGTGTTTTTCTTCGTTCAGTAAACTTAAATCTTGCAGGGTACTTCGAAAATGGAATCTTTACAATTGAGCAAGGCGATGCAAAAGAAGCCAAATCAAAGTTTGAACCTGTCAAGCAAGTTGCGGAAAAAGTTTTGGAAAAATACGGAGAAAATGTCGGGTTAAACATTGAAATTAACTCTACAGTTCCAGTCGCTGCTGGATTGGGGTCTTCAGCCGCCGTTGCAGCAGCAGTAACAACAGCTGTAGGCGCCCTACTAAACGTAAGAATATCAAAAGAAGATGTTTTCCGTGTCACTTATGAAGCGGAAAAAATTGTGCACGGGACCCCATCTGGAATAGACCCAGCGATTTCAACTTTTGGCGGGACGCTTCTGTTTCAAATGGACACTGGATTCAAGCCTTTAGATGTTAAAATGGATATTCCACTTGTTGTCGGAAACACAGGTGTAGAAAGGTCTACTCGTGTTCAAGTTGAAAAAGTGCGGGACATAAGGGAAAGGTATCCGCAGGTTATAGAACCCCTACTGCGGGCAGCCCGTGAAATTGTTGTAAGGGCTGTGGAAGCTCTCAAAGAAAGCGATTTGGAAACACTTGGGGAACTGATGAATATAAACCATGCACTGCTTTACGGAGTAGGAGTCTCAGATGAATCCCTAGAATGGCTTATAAATGCTGCACGAAAATCCGGAGCCTTAGGTGCAAAACTAACTGGTGCAGGAGGCGGCGGATGCATGATAGCGCTGGCAAAAAACGAAGGGCTTTCACAAGTCTTAGAAGCAATTCAGAGTGCAGGTGGCAGACCATTCATAGCCAAAAAGACGGATGAGGGGGTAAGAATTGAGCCAACTTAACCCCATAATATTGAAAATTGGTGGTTCGGTAATTACAGATAAAAGTGGAGAGCTTGCGGCACGAACGCGAGACATGAGCCGTTTGGCAGAGGAAATACAGAAGGCAAATGTTCAAAACTTGATAATTGTCCATGGTGGTGGAAGCTTTGGACATCCAGTTGCTCAGCAATACGCTATAAAAGAAGGATTTAAAGAAGAACGCCAGAAAATTGGGTTCGCAGAAACACACCATGTTATGACTGTGCTTAACGGCTTGTTCATGGATGCATTAGTATGGCGCAATGTTCCAGCGGTAAGCATAACACCCTCCTCATGCATAATAACAAAAAAAGGCAGAATCCAATGTTTTGAAGAAGCCCCTTTTAAAATGATTTTAAAGATGGGCTTTTTGCCCGTTATGTATGGCGATGCAGTTTTTGATACAGAATTGGGCTTCACTATATTATCTGGCGATCAACTTATTTCACACATTGCCACAAAGCTTAATGCGGAACGAATAATAATGGGCATTGATGTTGACGGATTATACGACGCCGACCCGAAAGTCGAAAAAACTGCAAAGATGTTCAAGCATTTAACATTACATGAACTGAAAACGCTCCAACAGAAACTTGGCAAACCAACGGCCTGCGATGTTACAGGAGGTATGTTCAGCAAAATAGCAGAGCTTATACCAGCCATAGAGCAGGGAATCCCAGTAACAATTGTAAATGCCACAAAGCCAAACTATATTTACATGGCTCTTAAAGGAGAAAAAGTGGAGGGGACTCTAATAGAGAAGGAGTAGAGTTGGCTAAAGAAACGAGAAAACGTAAAGCAGACCATATTAGAATTTCCTTAAACCAGAATGTCCAAGCAAGAAGAGCCACAACAGGCTTCGAAGAAGTCCACTTTATCCATAAAGCTTTGCCAGAAATTGATAAACAAAAAATAGACTTATCCACAACAGTCTTCAACCATAGGTTTACTGCACCCTTGATTGTAGGTGCCATAACTGGCGGGACACCAGAAGCAACAAAAATCAATGCTACAATAGCCGAAGCCGTGGAAGAGTTAGGGTTAGGAATGGGAGTAGGAAGTCAACGGGCAGCTATAGAAGACAAAAAACTTGAAAAAACCTTCTCGATAGCCAGAAAAAAGGCTCCAACAGCCTTCCTAATTGCTAACATCGGCGGAGTTCAACTCGCCCACGGATACGGACTAAAGGAAGTGAAAAAAGCCATAGAAATGATTGATGCAGACGCCATAGCGATACACCTAAATCCACTGCAAGAGGCTGTTCAGCAAGAAGGACAAGCAAACTTCAAAGGAGTTCTTAAAAAAATAGCCGAAATCACAAAGGAACTTGATAAACCTGTTATTGCAAAGGAAACAGGCGCAGGCATATGTGCTGAGGAAGCAAAAAAACTTGAAGCTGCTGGTGTGAAAGGGATAGACGTAAGTGGAGCAGGCGGTACAAGCTTCGTTGCAGTGGAGTATTACCGTGTAAAAGGAAAAGTGAAAAGTTTCCAACGTAGATTGAGCGATGTTTTTTGGGATTGGGGTATTCCAACAGCCGTAAGCATCGTGGAGGTTTCTCAAACAGTTAGCATTCCGATTATAGCTTCTGGCGGGCTACGTGATGGAATTGAGATAGCTAAGGCTCTGGCTCTAGGTGCAAGCCTAACAAGCATTTCACAGCCAGTGCTGCAAGCAGCTGTTAATGGTGTGAAAGAAACAAGGGACATGCTTTCACTTTTAATAGAAGAGCTTAGAAACAGCATGTTTCTTATAGGGGCTGGTTCTGTTCAAGCTTTGCAGGAAACTCCTCTTGTCATAATGGATAAAACAGCAGAATGGTTAAGGATAAGAAAATTTGACACAGAAAGCTATGTGCACAGAGGGAGGAATTAAACCATGGATGCTGAAAAATTTCTTGAAGAAAAAGCAGCTTACATAGATAAAGTTATTGAGAAGTATGTCCCAAGAATTTTTTCCGAAAAGGCAGTTCTCTTCAGGATCAATCCACCTCGCTATGCATATAACCTAGAAGCCTTAAACAAGGCAGTAGCCGAACCAATCTGGGAGTTTCTTGACAGAGGCGGAAAACGATGGCGTCCAATCCTCTTCTTGTTAATCTGTGAAGCTTTGGGCAAGAATCCAGAGGATTTCGTTGATTTTGCCATAATCCCAGAAATAATACACAACGGAACATTAATGATAGATGACATAGAAGATTCATCCGAATTCCGTAGAGGAAAACCGTGCACATACAAAATCTACGGGCTAGACGTAGCCATAAACGCTGGAAACTCCATGTATTATTTGCCGCTCCTACCACTAATAGAAAACAAACAGAAAATTTCTGTAGAAAAACTTTCCAAAGTTTACAGTATTTATGTGCAAGAGATGATTAGCCTAAGCTTTGGTCAAGCAATGGATATCGCATGGCATAGAGGCTTAGCAAATGCTGATGAAATAGACGAAAAGGATTATTTGCAAATGTGCGCCTATAAAACTGGAACACTGGCAAGAATGGCTGCTAAAATCGCTGCAGTCTTGGCGGATGCAAAAGAAGAGCTCGCGGAAAAACTTGGACATTTCGCTGAAAGCATAGGTGTAGCCTTTCAAATGCAAGATGACATTTTGGATTTAGTGGGTGAAGAGTTTGTAGAGAAGAAGGGTGGACGTGGACAAGACATAACGGAGGGAAAGCGAACCCTGATAGTCATCCATACATTGAAAGTCGCAAAAGCTGAAGATAAAAAGAGGCTTATTCAAATTCTTAATATGCACACCTCAGACCAGACGTTAAGAGATGAGACCATAGCAATCATGAAAAAGTATGGTTCTATAGATTACGTGAAGCATTTTGCAGGAAAAATAGTTGAAGAAAGCTGGAGAGAAGCTGAAAAACTTATACCCACTTCTGATGCGAAGGAAAAATTAAACGCATTTGCAAATTTCTTAATTGAAAGAAAAATCTAAACCCTAAAGAGTGTTGGCCTTTGACGCTTAAAGAAAATGCTGAACTTAGGGAGATTGTTCGAAAAATTGCTTTGTTAAATGCTATTAAGCATGATGGTAAAGCGCAAGCAGGTCCAGTTATTGGAAAGATTTTGGGTGAAAGAGCGGAGTATAGAACCAAGGTTAAGGAGCTATCTGCTCTCGTTAATGATGTAGTTCGGGAAGTTAACAGTCTTGCATTAAGTGAACAGCAGCGCATTGTTGAGGAGAAATGGCCAAAGGCACTAATAAAGGAAAAGATTGAAGAGGAAAAGCGTCTTCCACCTTTGCCAAACGTGAATACGTATGCTCAGGTTGTTACAAGGTTTTCACCAAATCCAGATTGCGTTCTGCACTTAGGCTCGTCAAGAGCCATTGTATTATGCTATGAGTATGCGCGTATGTATAATGGCAAGTTTGTGCTACGTTTTGAGGATACAGACCCTAAATTGAAAAGGCCAGTTTTAGAATTTTATGACCGTATTAGAGAAGATTTGGCTTGGCTTGGATGCAAGCCAGATGAAGAATATATTCAAAGCGACAGAATTCCCATCTATTATGAGTATGCAGAAAGGTTACTGAAGGATGGTAATGTCTACGTTTGCACATGTCAGCCAGAACAATTCCGAAAGCAGATATTAGCTAACAAGCCATGTAAATGCCGAAATTTGCCGTCAGAAGAACATCTTACAAGATGGCACAGTATGCTCGAAGGCGGTTACAAAGAAGGCGAAGTGGTAGTTCGCTTAAAAACCGAGTTGAATCATCCGAACCCAGCAGTCAGAGACTGGCCTGCCCTTCGAGTAATAAATGCCAAAAAATATCCGCATCCACGGGTTGGAAGCAAATACTATGTCTGGCCCCTATACAATTTCGCCTGTGGCATAGATGACCACCTTATGGGTGTAACCCACATAATACGAGGAAAAGAGCACTTAACAAACATGGTTCGGCAAGAATACATGTATAAGTATCTTGGCTGGCACTATCCAGAAGCCATACATTATGGCAGACTTAAAATAACTGGAGCTTCCTTAAGCAAGTCAAAAATTGTTCAGGGAATAAGAGAAGGACTATACAAAGACTGGGATGACCCCCGTCTAGCAACTTTTGCAGCTTTGAGAAGACGAGGAATAACGCCAGAAGCCATTAAGAAAATGATAGTTGATGTTGGACCTAAAACTTCCGACGTTATTTTAAGCTGGGAGAATCTGTATGCTTATAACCGCAAAATCTTAGACCCAACGGCTGACAGATACTTTTTCGTAGATAACCCAATAGAGCTGACGGTGAAACATATTCCGAAAGTATTTGTGGCGAAGCTTCATTTGCACCCAGACAAGTCCGAAAGAGGATTCAGAGAATATGCAATAAAGCCTAATGGGCACAAAAATTCCGCAGCTTTCTGGGTTTCAAAGAAAGATGTGGATGCCTCAAAAATCGGAAATGTAATTCGCCTCATGGAGATGTTCAACACTAAAATCGAAAGCATAAATGTATATTCAGCTGAAGCATCTTTCATAAGCGAATCATATGAAGAAGCAAGGAGGGCTAAGGCGCAGCTGATTCATTGGATTCCAGTTGGAGAGGACATGCCCTGTCAAGTTGTTATGTCAGACGCAACAATGGCTGAAGGAATTGCGGAAAGTGCCTGTAAACAATTAAAGCCAAACAGCATCATACAGTTTGAAAGATTTGGCTTCGTTAGAGTTGATAAGGTCAACGTGAAATTATCAGCTTACTACGCTCACAAGTAATGATGGAGAAGTGGATATGCGTAAACAAGATAAGGTAATCATATGGCCAGCCTACTTTGACTCAACAAAAACAAGAAATGATGGAAGGCGAATCCCAAAAAGTTTGGCTGTGCCTTTTCCAAAAATCTTAGAGATAAAGGAGACTGCAGAAAGAATTAGTTTAGAGTGTGAGCTTGTCCCTGATGCTGGCTATCCTAGTACACCATGGTTGAAAACAGGTATGCTTCTTGTGAAGAAAAATGAGGCAAAAGACAAGATAATTAGAAGAATCGCAAAGCAACTGTTGAAAATTCGGAGTGCCGCTGCAACAAAACAGACAGAATAGACTAGCTCTTTTCTTCTTCGCTGATTAAAACTGCGTTTATTATTCCATCTTGTCCCGGACGAGAAGTAACACGCGCCAAACCGAGAGAAGTTTCTATTATTGCGCCTTTTGTTATTACTCCTCTACGGTCATAGTCAATATTCGCTGGGTTTTTAACAACACGCATAATCTCAACTTTTTCTGTTTTTCCGCTTTTCGGGTCAGTTATACACGCATATTTGTCGCTTAAAGCCTTGATTTTCTTGGTTTCTCCTCTTCCCCTAACGCTTTTCTTCTTCGGTTCGCCGAGGATTGTTTCGGCTGGAAATCTTCCTTCTTCAAATTTCCTCTTTCCTCTGTAGGCTCTTTTTCTGCCGCCAGATGGCTTTTTTTTGTGCAGGTGACCGTGCCAAACTGACATTTCTTATTTCCCTTTATTTTCTAAACTTAAGTGTTCAGTACCACCGTCATTTTGCAATATAAACCTATCCGTTTCAGTGTTCAGGCTTTTCTTGTTTCGAAAAGTCTGCAAAAACGTTTTTTAACTCTCTTTTCATGGTTGCCACATCCTGACTTAAACCGAAATAGTCTGCAAAATATTCAGTTGTCCTAAGAACTGTTGAACGTCCACTTCTTTCAGCAGCAATTAAACCCATTTCCTTCAGCAATTTTATGTGGCTGTAGACATGATGCCCCCGCACTTCAACGACTCTTTTTTGGGATATTGGTTGTCTATACGCTACGTAAGAAAGCGTTTTTAAAGGCCCTGTCGAAAGCAAGGGTCTATTGACAAATCTCTTAACGTGTGGTGTGAACTCAGTTTTCAGCTGTAAAACATATCGTTCATCCTTTAACTCTAAAATTTCGAGAGCCGTGTTTCTGCACACATACTCCTGCATAAGCATCTTCGCAAGTTTTCTTGTTTTGTTTTTTGAGCGAGTCTTCAAAACAGAACATAACTCGTTTAAATCTAAGGGGCGACCAGCAACGTATAAGGCGGCTTCCAATAACGTTAGGCCACGTTGCATTTTCTCCGCATTTTGCTTTTCTTGGAGGCGGAAGTCAACATTAAGCGTTTGTTTTTCTGCCTTCTGCAAGGTTTAAATCCCCAACCGTTATGTATATCTCCTCAGATGCTTCATCTTGCCACAAGTTTACTTTTCCCTCTTGTGCTAAAAATAAGAGGATGATGAATGTGCGAATTGCTTCTAACCGCCCAACCCCTTTTCTCAATGTTGAAAACTCTATTATTCCTGTACCTTTCACTCTCTTCGCTAAAGACGCGTATAGCTTTTCCATTTGCAGCTCGATTTCCATAAGGTATATGTCGAGTTGTGGCAGAATCTCTGAAGGAGTTGGAAGTAGGGGTTCTGCAACAGCTTTTTCAAAATGGAGTAGTTTCTCGCCTTTCAAAACTTCGTCTAATACCTCTAGCAGATGCCTTATGGTTGTTGAAGTTAATTCATGCCTAAGCGGTAGAAATAGAGGCGGAGGAAGAAAATCTTGCGGAGGTTTAGGTGGTGGCGGTGGCTCTTCAAGCTGCAGCAGAAGCTTCGACTTCATCAAGTATATGAGGGCAGAGGAATCGAGAGCTACGCCAGAAGCCCTAAAATCTATCTGCCCACTTTTTTCCATCTCCTCGAGAAAAGATGTGAGCAAATAGGTAATATTGACATTCCAAGGCGTAAGCCTTTCAAGCTTGTGAAAATCGAAGAGAATGTTCCATGGAGGACGCAGATAAAACGGCTTTTTCACGATTGCAGAAGTCATTAACTTGGCACCTCTAGGAATCTGGCTGAGATAACGTTTGAGACTCCGTTGCGTTCATAAACTCCATAAACTTTCTGTGCTTTATTCACCATTTCAGGCTTTAATGTGATTACTATAAACTGTGCTTTCTCTGACTCTTTCAAAAGAAGGTCAGCAAGTCTTGACACGTGGAAAGCGTCTAAATGGGCATCTATCTCGTCAAGGATGTAGAAAGATGTAGGGGTAAACTCCTGCAAAGCAAATATGAAAGCAACAGCTGCAACTGAACGTTCTCCACCGCTGGATCCGCTCACAACTATTGAAGGCTTATGGGGAAACTGAACAAGCATGTCTATGCCACCTGAAAATGGTTCATCAGGATTTTCAAGTTTTAATGTGGAATTTCCGCCTCCTGTGAGCTTGGAGAAATATTTCGATAGATTATCGTTGATTTTTTCGAAGGCTTCTGTGAAAACCTTTCGTTTCTTGCGTTCAATTTCATCCATAAACTGCACTATAGCTTGTTTTTCTCTTTCAAGTTCATTCATCCTCAATGAAAGCTCTTTGTAACGCGAAATCTGTTCAGCATAATGGGATAAGGCAAGCTGGTTTACAGCGCCTATTCTTTCAAGTTCAAACTGCATCATCCTCATGGATGTTTCAGCTTCTTCAACCTGCTTCAGCGCTACCTCCAATGGTTGTTCATAACCAAACTGCCTAAGCTGATTTCGATGCTGCTCAAGCTGAAGCATAGACGTCTGAATGCTCAGCTGAAGCTCGTTTAACAAACGATCATCTTGTTCATACTCCGAATCAAGTTTGCGAAGTTCTTTATCTATGTCATCTATTTGAGCAGTGAATTTCTTGGCTTCTTCCCTCGCCGACAAAACAGTCTTAGAAAGTTCAACGCGGCTCTTTTCCAGTTCTGTCAGCTCTTGCTTTAGTGATTCCCGCTCTTGAAGTGCCTCTTCTACTTCCTTCTCAACTCTTCTTAACTGTTGTTCAACTTTAGCGAGCTGGATTTTCGAGTTTTGATATCCAACCCTTAAAACGTTGTCGAATTGTGATTGAAGTGTTGAGATTTCTGTTTGAATCGTGCCGAGTTTCTGCCTTAAAGTGATACTTTCTTCGGCGAGCCGCTCTCTTTTAACCTCCATTTCTTGGATATGCGAAGGGTCTGTTTTCCGTCTTAAGGCAGCTAATTCGTTCTGAAGCTTCCGCATTTCCTTCTGTATCGAACTTCTTTCAGCCCTGCGAAGCCACATCTGTGTTTTTTCGTTTTCGATTTCATTCTTAAGCCTTGTAACGTAATGACTGACTCGTTTGATGTTGGCCTTTGTTCTTTTAACACTTCTTTTAACTCTAGCTATTTCTCTGTCGAGCGTGGTTATAGCCTCTGACAGATGCGCAATTTCAACCCGAGTTTTATCAATTTCGTCCTCAAAAGAAGTTATGTCACTACCTCTCCGAGAGAGATGCTGTTGGAGTGCTCTGACTGCTTCGTCAAGGCTTTTGATGGCTGCTTCGCTTGGGATAATAGCGGAGAAATCTAATGGAGCCCTATAGTAACCGCTTTCAGAGGCGCCACCTACCTCGTAGAGGTCTCCGTTGACTGTGACTGCGCGGTAGCCTTCGCTGGACAGAGTAAAGGCAGTCTTGTCATCTGAAACGATTAATGTGTCGCCAAAAACGAAATGGATTGCAGGTTCATAATGCTTTTCATATTTTATGAAAAAGGAAGCTGCACCGCTGACGCCCTCTTTTTCAGGAATTTTTAAGGTTTTAGGGTTTAACGTTCCTTGAAGAGGAATTATCTTTATTCTTCCAAGCTTCATTCTTCTCAATGTTTCTGTGCACGTGAAAGCGGCGTCAAAATCCTTGACAACTATTGCGTCAAGCCATCCTGCTGCCGTAGCCTCTATCGCCTGTTGATAGGCTTTGTCGATTTTTATTAGGTTGCGAAGCCTACCATACACGCCTGGAATTACGCCTAACTCGCCCAGTTCTTCTATGCTTCTTAGGGCTTTCTCTTCTGCTGCTACAGTTTCTGCAAGTTCCCTTTGAGTTACAAACTCTATAACTGCTGCTCGGGCTGAATCAGCTATTTTTCCAGCTTCAGCCATTTCCTTTTCTATGGCTTCTTTTTGTGCAATTCTCCTTTCAAGCATTCGCTCTAAACTTTTAAGTTGTGTTTTCTGTTCTTTCTGCACTTTTTCAAGTTCAGCGAATGATTTTTCGAGCTCATTTAGTGTTGATGCAAATTTTTCATTGCGGTCATTTAGGTCTTTGAGCCTTCTTGTCCGAATTTTAATGGCTGTTTGGCTTTTTACATGCTCTGACCTTAAGTATGTGAGCCGTTTGTAATAATTGTCGAGTTGCTGCTCAATTTCGCGGATTTTCTTACTGTTTTCTCCTAAATTCTCCCAGAGTTGAGCCGTTTCGTCTACTAAAGCATCGTGTTCAGCCTGTTTTGCGTTTATCTGGTTGGAAATCCCTTCATACTCGCTTCTTGAATGTTTGATTCTTAGGCGGTTTTCACGAATTTCGTTTCGAATGGTTTGATATTGCTGAAGATTGTTTTCTCTGATTCGTTTTAAGCCTTCAAGGCTTGTTTTTCCAGAGGTTATTTTTGTTGTTAATTCTGTTAATTTTGATTTTAGTTCCCCTATTCTTATTTGAACCTTTAATACTTGGGAACCGCCTTCCTCAACGATTTCTGAGCTTAGTTTTCGCCATTCACCTTCAATTTCTCTTCTTTTTGACCTATGCCTTTCACGTAGCTGTCTTAATTTTTCAACTCTACTTCTAACTTTATCTGCTTGAGAGGAAGCTTCCTTTATTTTCTTTTGTATCTGAGCCATGCCATGCGAAAGTTTCACTGCTTCAAACTTTTTTATCTCTTCTTGGATGAAGTTGTACCTTAATAATTCGTTGCGTTCTCTTTCTAGATCATCTACCCTCTTTTGAACTTCATCTATTCTGCCCATGGCTGTGCGTATGGAGATATCTGCTGCCCGCATTTTTTCTTCAGCCTCAGCCTTCTCAGCGTCATACTGGGCTATTCCAACCAAATCCTCAATAATTTTCCTACGTTCCATCGAAGAAACATCTGCCAGCCGGGTTATTGTGCCTTGCAAAATTATATTTTGGCTTGTGGAGCTTATTCCAGCCATGGAAAGAATCTCTAATATGTGGGTCCTTGAGATTCTTCTGCCATTAAGCCTATAAACGCTCTGACCGTTTCTATAAACTTCCCGTGAGACCGTAACGGTTGTTGTGTCAACTGGCATGCGGCCATCTGTGTTGTCAAATTGAATTATCACCTTAGCCATTTTCGCTCTTTCTAGTCCAGCCTTCTCAGAACCGTGAAAAATTAGTTTGGCGGCATTTTCCGCTCGGAGCCTCCTAGTGCTTAATTCGCATAAGGCGAACAGAACTGCGTCAACGATGTTTGTTTTCCCACTTCCATTTGGCCCCGTGATGGCTGTGAACCCCTTACCCAGAACTACTTTAACAGTTTGCGGCCCGAACGACTTGAAGCCTTTAAGCTCGATTTTTTTAACGTAGGGCATTCAGTTTACGCCATCATCCTTTTCGGAAGCATGGGAACTACCTTAATACAGACAATTCTGTGATTTTTCTATAAAAGTATTACATAAGCAAGTTTTAACGGTTATGTACTTTTTAACGCTATTTTTCGACTTCTAATCCATGCTCTGTAGCCATTTTCTTGACAAACTCTTTTATGTGCTCGTCTTTACCGTAAACAAGCAAACAGCCATCATTTTGAATACTATACAAAAGATTTGACTCCTCAGCCAACACCTTTAATTTTTCAATAGGCAATTCAGCTGATGGTTTAACACGAATCCATTTATGTTCCCGTGGAATCCCGGGAATAAACCTCTTCTCCACTTCCTCTTCTTCAACGACTTTTCTGCTCGCCTCATCTAACCGCTTAAGCCACTCATCAACGTATTTCGATCCAAACACTTTCTGTCCTTCAGAGGCAAGATAAGACTCCACATTTAGAAGATACCCCTCAATTTTTTGGCTAGTGTCTATACGGCTGGGATCAGCCTTTAAGACATTAATCAGAGTTTTTGCAGACCTTAAATCACTCATAATTTCTGCCGGGACAGCTAACCCCTTTTTTCGGAAATCGGTAACCACTTCCTCTAAAACCTTCCACGCAGCCAAATAGCCCATAGCTTATACTTCACCATGTTCTGAATTAGCGTCGACATTATAAAGAGTTATCATTTCCAAAATTTAAAACATAAATACATATAGAAAATTGTTTTTCAACCCCAATAAGCGAGGCGGGTTCACCAATCGTAGCAAACACATTTTTATGAAGAAAAGAGTATGACTGCTTTATTGGGGCGCTCTAGGTGCGGTTTGCTCGTCTCCAATGGCTTATGCTGACTCTAGCCTTTCTAACATCATTAACCATGCACCTTCTTCTATTCTCTTACTCGCAGTTGAAAGAATCAATAATTCTCGAAATGCAGCTAACATACGCTGAAGCTGGCTTCATCTTCTCCATGAGCGTTCTAGCCCTAATAATATTACGGATTCCATGGGGCATAGCAATTGACCGTTTGGGTGCTAGGGTTGGTACTGGTTTGGCATTAACCCTTTTAGGGGTTTTCGGTCTTTTGAGAGGCTTTGCCATCAATTATCAAACCCTCTTACTCTTCCAGCTTTTCCTGGGAGTAGGGCTAGCCGCAGTCATGCCCTGCTTGCCAAAGCTGGTTGCTGCATGGTTTCCGCCTGAAAAAGCGGGTTTCGCAATTGGCGTTTCAATTTCAGGTTACGCCATAGGCGACGTAATTGCGCTCGGCGGAACTCCATACTTGACAAGGCTATTTGGCAGCTGGAGAGGCGTTTTTTATGCCTATGGAATTTGGGCACTAATTCTTACAGCTATGTGGTGGATTCTCGCAAGGGAAGCTTCTCAAAACTTTGAAAAGCGACAAAGTTGCGGGAAGCGTTCAAGTTCTTCGTTAAGGAAGAATTTTGCAGTATTATTGAAAATCAAGCAAGTCTGGCTGCTATCAGGGTTATATCTCTCCACTGGAGCCTGTTACGACACAATCCTCATATGGCTGCCCTCGATTCTGGAAGCTGAAGGCGTTTCATCAGTTATCGCTGGGCTGATAACGTCGATGTTGCCCCTTGGGTTTCTTGTCGCTTCCTTTTCCGTAGGTGCTTTTTCCGACAAGGTTGGGTTCAGGAAGCCTTTCATACTATTCTTAGGACTTATCAGTGGTCCCGTCATCTATGCTACTGGGATGTTTCAGGGTCCTGCCTTATGGTTTTTCGCTTTCCTTGTTGGCTTTTGCACAATTGGTGTTCTAACGATAGTTCTCACGATGCCTGTGGAGTTGCCGGAGACAGCTGCTCTTGTAGGAAGTGCTGTTGGATTAATATCGTCTGTTGGAAATCTTGGTTCATTTTTCATGCCAACCATAGTAGGATACATAAGAGATTTGACAGGTTCTTTTCTATGGTCAGTGCTTATTTTAGCCATCTTAGGCGAGTCTATGTTAATTCTGGGTTTGCCACTTACTGAGACTGGTAGAAAAAGAAAAAATGTGCACGCTTAGCTCTTTTTATTTAAGTTATTTACTGGATCGACGTGAATTACGAAATCTTGACACCCTGTCCCCTGACTAACTTTTCTAGCAGCTTTTTCTATAGCACTTAGTAGCAATGACTGAGCAAAGTTCGCATTTTTCAATGATAATAGTCGGATCAAATGTTTTATGCAATTTGCACATCAAACCTTTAGCTCTAATTTTTCTACAGATTTCGCAAAACATGGGGATGAAGTCTTTATGTGATAATTTGCCTTTGACCATCGAGGCTGCTAGGTTCTCTATTAACGCTATAATTTCGGTGTCGCTCTCTAGGTCTATAGCTTTCCCACGTATTTGTCTATAATAAAGGCTAACAGCAGGTTGGCTAACTCCAAGAAGCTTGGCTGCTTCCCCTTGTTTTAGTTCATATTTTGTCATTAGTTCTTTGGCTATCATGGCTCGAATTGAAGGTAGGAGACACTTTACCGCAATCTCACACGGAACTAACATTTATGCTACTTCCAGCCTGTAATTTGTGGAAAGGCATAAATATAGTTTATTACAATTGTAATATAAGCTAGAGTTGAAGCAAATGAGTTGGCGAAACATAGCTAAAATCTCAGAAGATGTTTACTGGGTTGGCGTTAGAGACTGGAACCGCAGACTTTTTGACGCTTTAATCCCGCTTCCGAATGGAACAAGCTACAACGCATACCTAATAATTGGCGAAAGTAAAAAGACTTTAATTGATACTGTGAATCCAGGTTTTGAAAAAGAGTTCGAAGAAAAAATTCGCAAAATTGTGGATCCAAGCGAAATCGATTACGTGATAATTAACCATGCTGAGCCTGACCATGCGAGTGCTATTCCATACGTGATGTCAATTAACAGTAAAGCTAAACTTGTAACCACAAGCAGAGGTGCCAAAATGGCTCAGACATTTTACAAAGCGCCTGAAGAGCGTATAATTACAGTTCATGATCAAGAAACCATTAGTCTCGGCAGCAAAACTCTTCGCTTCATTGAAGCTCCAATGCTACACTGGCCAGAGACTATGTTCACGTATCTGCAGGAAAGCAAGATTCTTTTTCCGTGCGATTTCTTTGGTTCACATATAGCGGGTGGGCTTTATGATGATGAAGTGGAAGACTTACTTGTTCACGCCCAAAGATACTTCGGCGAGATAATGATGCCCTTCAGAATTATGGGACAAAAAGCGTTAGAAAAAATTAAGGATTTGGAGATTGAAATGATAGCGCCAAGCCACGGGCCAATACATAGAAACACTAAGCGCATCCTAGACGCGTATAGAAAGTGGGTGAATGGTGAAACTAAACAGAAGGCAATAATAGTTTATGTAACCATGTGGAAGAGCACAGAAAAGATGATTCAGCCAATTTCCGAAACATTGGCGTCTGAAGGAATTGAAATTGCACTGCATAATCTGGCCGTGGCTGATATAGGTGATGTAGCAAAGGACCTAGTTGACTCCAGAGCAATTGTTCTAGGTGCTCCTACAGTGTTAGGCAGTGCGCACCCTCTAACTGTTTACGCTACTTATTTGGTGAAAGCCTTGCGCCCACCGATAAAATTTGGAGTAGTTCTAAGTTCCTACGGATGGGGCGGAGGCGCCATAAAGCACGTTCAGGAAATATTGGGAACATCAAAACTTGAAGTTGTTGGAGCAATGGAAGTGAATGGCCCACCATCCGAAAATGACGTAAAAAAAATAATTGAATTTGGCAAGACTCTTGCTAGGAAGATTAAAGAGGAACAATGATGAGTGAAATGAGCGAGAAAAAGAAGAAAATGTTAAAAAAGATAATTATGCAGTTACACGCTGGCGCGACGCCACAAGAAGTCAAAGAGAGATTTAGACAAGTTTTAGAAAGCATAAGCTCCCTAGAAATTGCTAAAATTGAGC
>Ga0315309_1000304_pt1 | contig 29434 bp, 24 predicted proteins | sample TDP4_MG_FD_203080 | JGI IMG/M metagenome (GOLD analysis project Ga0315309, IMG submission 203080) | Freshwater sediment microbial communities from Lake Towuti, South Sulawesi, Indonesia - TDP4 | ecosystem: Environmental > Aquatic > Freshwater > Lake > Sediment | place: Indonesia: South Sulawesi...
GTAAGCATTTCAGCCGCTTTCTTAACTTGAATTGGATGCGGATCGTACTTCGGTCTGTAGCCTCGAATCTCAACTTTGCTTGGGAATTTTACCTCAACTACTTCGCTCTGCACATCTCTAGGAACATCTATAACAACGGGTCCAGGTCTACCAGTGGAAGCTAAGTAAAATGCTTCCGCGATCACTTTTGGAATTTCTTCGGTGTGCTTTGGTTGAAAATTATATTTTGTAATTGGTGTCGTTATACCTATGATGTCCGCCTCTTGGAACCCGTCTTTACCTATCATTAGTTTTGGAACTTGACCTGTGATCGCGACAATTGGTATTGAATCCATGTATGCGTTTGCGATTCCAGTGACTAGATTCGTTGCTCCTGGACCTGACGTCGCCATGCATACTCCTACTCTCCCACTTGCACGTGCATAACCGTCGGCCATGTGCGCTGCGCATTGTTCATGTTTAACTAAGATATGTCTTATGTCAGAATCGTAAATTGTGTCGTATATTGGAAGCACCGCGCCTCCTGGCAGACCGAAAATTACGTCTACTTTCTGCTGTTTCAGCGCTTCTATGAGTGCTTGTGCACCTGACATTTTAACCATTTAACATCTCCACTCCATATTCCTCAAAGATGTGGGAAGAAACCGTAGATATGTTTTGGGTGAATTTAATGCTATTCTTCTCAGTTTTAAAAGTAATTGAACGCAAGGTGAAGCGGCTAAATGAGAACGCTATCCCTCACAGCGTTTCCCCATCCAAAGAATATCATTCCTCATATCTGCCCTAACATTAAAACTTTTTGAAAGCCTTATTTTCGCTTTTTCTTGTAGTCCGTCATAAGTACGTTCATGCCACTGAGCATAGCTTCAACGCTAGCCATCACTATGTCTCCTCTGGCTCCTATGGCTGTAGCTGTTCTGTCCCCTTTACGCAACCGGACAGCTACCTCTACCAGAGCGTTTGTACCTCCAGTGATAGCCTTGACGCTGTATTCTTCAAGTTGTATGGGTTCCACAGCTGAAACGGCTTTTCTTATGGCGTTCATAGCTGCATCAACAGGTCCTATTCCAGTAGCCGCCTCGCTGATTTCACTACCATTAACTCCAAGTCGTACAGAAGCTGTTGGAGTAACTTTATCACCAGTAACTACAGTCAACTCTTTCAGTTGTATTGGACGAACTTTTGGAAGCCCCATAATTGCTTCGGCAACCACCTGTAAATCAGCATCAGTAACTTGCTTACCTTTATCTCCTAACGCTTTCACGCGTGAGAATATTTCATTAAACTGTTCATCTGTTGGTTTTAATCCCATTTCTTCTAGGGATAATTTAATTCCATGTGAACCAGCATGTTTTCCAACAACGACAAGCCGCCTTGTTACTCCAACCATTTTTGGTGAGATCGGTTCGTAGGTGGATGGATGAGCCAATATGCCATGAGTGTGTATACCCGCTTCATGTGTAAACGCATTATCACCTACAATTGCTTTATTTGGTTGGACGTAAACTCCAGTCAACCGAGACACAAGCTTCGACGTTCCGTATAGTAGTTCTGTTTTGATTGGTAGCTTGATGTTGTACAATGCTCTCAGAGTCATAACTACCTCTTCAAGGGCAGCGTTTCCAGCTCTCTCACCGAGACCATTAACTGTGACGTGAACTTGGTCAGCTCCAGCCATCACTCCTGCCACAGAGTTTGCTACAGCCATTCCGAAGTCGTTATGGCAATGTACGCTTATTGGAACCTTGAAACTTTTCCTTAGTTCAGAGAAAAGTTTGTATGATTTATCAGGCGTTAAGACTCCGACTGTGTCGCATGCACAAATTCTATCTGCACCGACAGAGATACCTGTCCTAAACATTTCTTTAAGGAATTTAAGATCGCTTCTTGTGGCATCTTCAGCTGATAATTCAACGATTAATCCGCGGTCTTTAGCATACTTAACGCGGTCTTTAGTTATTTTCAGAACGTCTCCCCTAGTCTTCTTTAGCTTATATTTCAGGTGAATATCCGAGGTTGGGATAACTAAGTGAACACTATCAGCGCCGCTTTTTACTACGGCGTCGATATCTTCTCTAACTCCTCTGGCCATGCTGCAGATTTCTGCTTTAAGCTTCTCCTTCGAAATTCTCTTTATTGCTTCTAATTCACCTTCTGAAACTGCAGCAAAACCAGCTTCAATGACGTTGACTCCAAGCTCATCTAAACGTTTAGCAACTCTAAGCTTGTTCTCAGGAGTTAAAGAAACTCCCGGTGTCTGTTCGCCGTCTCTTAGTGTAGTGTCAAAAATACGGATATCGTTTGGGTCTCTACTGAATAAAGTAACTCCTCATTGTTGCATTCCTCGGCAAACAGAACCCAAAATAAGCGCGCCTTTAAATATAAACCTTTTCAGATACACGTTATCTGCACTGAGGCTGAAAAATTGAGAAGTGACCTAATAAAACGGGGCGTTGAGAGGGCGCCTCACCGTGCCCTGCTAAGGGCTGTAGGAGTTAAGGATAGAGATTTCGCTAAGCCCTTCATCGCCATCGCGAACAGCTACACTTCCATAGTTCCCGGTCATATACATCTAAACAAGCTAGCTAGGGCTGTTGAATCAGGCATAAGACTTGCAGGCGGGGTCCCATTCGAATTCAACACAATTGCGATATGCGACGGATTGGCAATGGGTCACGAGGGAATGCGATACTCATTACCGTCACGAGAAGTAATCGCTGACTCGGTTGAACTTGTTGTTCAAGCGCATAGATTTGATGGAATGGTTCTTCTAACAAACTGCGACAAAATAACGCCAGGTATGTTGATGGCGGCCGCACGGCTAGATATACCGTCAATAGTAGTTACTGGGGGTCCGATGCCTTCAGGATTTTTCAAGGGAAAGAAAGTAGGTGTAATTTCTCTATTCGAAGCTGTTGGCGAAGTTAAAGCAGGCAAAATGACTGAAAAGGAATTGATGGCGCTTGAGTGCGTTGCATGTCCAACATACGGATCCTGTAATGCAATGTTTACTGCTAACACTATGGCTTGCATAACCGAAGCTTTAGGAATGTCACTTCCATACTGTGCAGCCTCACTCGCCACGAGTAAAAAGAAAATGAAAATCGCAGAAGAATCTGGAAAAACAATTGTCAGAATGGTTAAGGAAGATTTGAAGCCATCAAAAATCATGACTAGAAATGCGTTTGAAAATGCGATAGCGGTTGATATGGCGCTCGGAGGATCCACAAACACAGTACTACATCTAACAGCGATAGCAGAAGAAGAAGGCATCCCTCTAGATCTAAAGTTATTCGACAAACTGAGCCGAAAGGTTCCGCATATCTCTAATATGTATCCGGCTGGACCCTACGACCTTCAGGACTTAGATGAGGCAGGCGGGATTCCAGCATTAATGAAGGAGCTAAGCCCACTTCTTCATCTAAACGCGATGACTGTAACTGGAAAAACAATTGAAGCAAACATTAGAGGTGTACATGTAAAAAATAAGAAAGTAATACGCCCACTAAGCAATCCAGTTCACAGAGAAGGCGGAATAGCGATATTAACTGGAAACCTAGCCCCTAATGGAGCTGTCGTAAAGACAGCAGCAATATCCCATCGAATGCTAACTCATAGAGGTCCAGCGGTTGTATTCAACTCTGAGGAAGAAGCAATGAAAACAATAATGAAGAGAAAAATTAGGAAAGGTTCAGTGATTGTCATAAGATATGAAGGCCCAAAGGGCGGTCCTGGTATGCGCGAAATGTTAGCGCCAACATCCACGATAGCCGGAATGGGTTTAAGCGAATCCGTTGCATTGATCACTGACGGAAGATTCTCAGGGGGTACTAGGGGTCCCTGTATAGGGCATGTTTCTCCTGAAGCAGCGGAAGGCGGGCCCATAGCAATACTTAGAAACGGAGACATAATCGAAATCGACATTCCGAAGAGAAAACTGAACGTGAAATTAACAAGCAACGAAATTCACCAGCGTCTAAAAGCATGGAGACGACCTAAGCCTAAAATCAGAAAGGGCTACCTCACAAGATACATCGCATTAGCGCAATCAGCCGATAAAGGTGGAGTCCTTAAAGACCGTTTGAACCAATTCCCGAAGTGTATATTTTAGTTCATGCCATTCTTTTTGCACTCTTCAGTTTCTCTTCTAATCTTCTCTCTAAGAGCCATCATCCTGTCCTTAACATTCTCCTAGTATTTTTCATCTTTAATTTCAAGAGTCAGCTTCATCAATGCAACTTTCTCTTCTCTCTTTCTGGGCCACTCAACACAAGGTCTAATATTAAAAATTAAAGCCTTTCAATCCAGTACTTAAGGTATCGTGAATAGTTGAAACGTTAATATTCTCTAGGTTTAGCTAATTAGTTGAAGAATACATGGCATGCACAAGAGAAGATGCGTCATGATGATGAGAAAGGCCCGTCTGTTTGCCGTTGTTTTACTGCTTATCTTAATCTTGCCGAGTGGCTTCCCATCCGGATCCGTCAACTTTAATACTGTTCACCCAAGCTCTCAATCAATATGGTCACAATGCCAAAAACAGCAATGATCTACAGCCCAATAGTCTTGATTATGGCTAAACGCACCTAGTAGAAAATATAAGCTATGCGAAGTATTAAAGAACCGTAAAAGCGAAAAGGTAAAAATATACGAAAAATGCATGGCTGAACTTAGAGTTTCCTGAACTTAACAGGGTTCCTGAGAATACCTATTCTCTCTATTTCAGCCTCCATAACGTCTCCATCTTTAAGACGGTATGCGAGACATCCTGGTGGAGTTCCAGTAGAAATTATGTCTCCTTTATTTAAAACTACGAATCTAGAAGCAGCTGAAACTATTTTGAAAACTGAAATATTCATTTCACTTGTAGATGAGTCTTGGTAAACTTTACCATTGACTCTCATCTTCATTTTTAGATCCTGAGGATCCTTCACGTCATCTTTGGTCACAATGTGTGGTCCGCATGGTCCAAATGTTGGGAAACTTTTTACAAGATTCATTTCGTATCCAGCCTTTTCGAGGTCCCTTTGAGTAACATCGTTAAGAATCGTATATCCCATTATATGTTTTTCAACCTCATTCTCTTCGATATTATATGCTCTACTCTTTATCACAACAGCTAACTCCACTTCCCCTGAAACCCATCCCCACGGTTCAGGTGTATCCAGCCAGTTTGACAGATCAGGAAGAATCACAGTTTCATTGTTCCAAATCACTGAATCAGAGGACTTAAAGAACAACATAGGAACCTGCTCAATCCTCCTACCTTTAAACCCGAATTCCTTCGCATGCCTAGCATAAGTAAAAGCGGCACAAACAACATGCGTCGGCTTCCGAGTCAACTTCAACATCATTTATGCCTACCCCAACCACAATTTAATACCATAAATCTTTTATCAAAATTAGCATTTCTTAAAGCGTTTATGAACGAACCCACGCAAACCAGAGGACCAAGAGCAAGTGATGTATCCGGTTTTGACAAGATTTTGTTAGAATCCATAGATGAAGGCTTACTCAGCCTTAGTAAAAGCGTCAGACATCTGATTTTCTATTACCTAGAGAAAGACTTCTCACTTAAGAAGGAGGATCTCCCCCGAAAATTGGAGGTCTTCTCTTCAGGACTAGAGAGAATTCTCGGCGCAGGAGGCGCAGTTGTGGAGAGATTTGTCGCTGAGAAACTGTACTCGAAGCTGGGATTAGAATATGATACGAGCCTAAATTTAGTGGACGCCGTTGTGTTTGCCCGAAAAAAAGCTGCGGGAAAGGCCTCGTAGCTATATTCCTCTACATGAAATCCATTGAATATTGATATTATTTTCATTTTTAAACACATTTTTTGGAAATCTAGTCATTTTCTCACGAAAATCTTAAATATGTGACCGTCATCACTGAATTCCAAACATTTCAAGAAGTGGAGTGGAATCAGATATGCCATTCATAGTAACACCTGAAGGCAAACTGGAGCCGATAAAAAGAACGCCAGAAGAAGCCCTAAACCTAACAAGAAAAGAGAAAATAAAAGTCATAGATTTACAGTTCACAGACTTACCCGGTCGAATGCAGCATGTCACCTTACCAACCCATATGATTGACCTAGACTCATTTGAAGCAGGCGTTCCAAAACTAGACGGCTCATCAATAAGAGGCTTCGTAGAAATTCATGAATCAGACCTCGTCTTGAAACCCGATCCCTCCACCTTCGCCATAATACCGTGGTCCCCAACTGAAATGAAAACTGCAAGAATACTTTGTGATGTTCATTGGGGATACGCACAAGGTCGACTTTCAAGAGATCCACGAGGCATAGCGCAAACAGCGGAAAAAACAGTCAGCGACAACGGCTACAATCTCTCCTACTGGGGTCCTGAAGTAGAATTCTTCGTATTCGATAAGGTAACCTGGGATGTATTATCTCCGTACCAAGGAATAGGCTACAAAATAGAGTCCAGAGAAGCTCCCTGGAGCCCAAGCGGTTTAACTCCTCCAATAAGATTTAAGGAGGGCTATTTCCCAGCACCGCCACAAGACACCTTGATGGGCTACCGGACAGAGTGCGTCAAAATCCTTGAGGAGAACTTCGGCATAGTTGTCGATGCGCACCATCACGAGGTTGCAACAGCGGGCCAATGTGAGATAGACCTACTCCGCGACACCCTAGTAAACATGGCTGACAGCGTGATGACTTACAAATTCGTGACAAAAAGCGTAGCCCACCAGATGGGCATGGTAGCAACAATGATGCCTAAACCAGTATTCATGGACAACGCCTCAGGTATGCATGTTCATGTAAGCCTGTGGAAAGATGGCGAAAATGTATTCTATGATCCAAAGGACACCTACGCTGAATTAAGTCAACTAGGGCGTTATTTCAGCGGCGGCCTAATTGAGCATGGTAGATCATTATCCGCCATAACAGCTCCGACAACCAACTCCTATAAACGTCTAGTTCCAGGTTTCGAGGCTCCAGTATATCTTGCGTGGAGTCGACGCAATAGATCCGCAGCCATAAGGATTCCTGTGTACCATAAAGGACGCAAGGCAGCTGCCGCTAAAAGAGTTGAGTATAGGCCCCCAGATCCTTCAGCTAATCCATATCTTTGCTTTGCAGCCATACTTGCAGCTGGGCTTGATGGAATTAAGAAAAAGATAGACATAGGCGACCCTGTAGAGGAAGATATCTACAAATTGACTCCGGAAAGACGTAGGCAGCTGGGAATCAAAGAACTTCCAGGCAGCCTTAAAGAGGCTCTCGAGGAATTGGAGAGCGACCAAGAATACCTTAAACCAATCTTCTCACAGGACACCATCGACAAAATCATTGAGAATGGAATGAAAGAATATACAGAAGTTTCTATTAGGCCACATCCATACGAGTTCCACCTATATTTCGATATCTAAAAATCTAGGAACATAACCTCTAGGATACGCGGAGATCACGTGAAGCATGGGAATAGTTATCTTAGACTTTGGAGGGCAATATTCGCATCTGATAGCCAGACGTGTAAGAGAGCTTGGCGTATACTCCGAACTCGCACCATTCAACATATCGGTTAAAGAATTAGCTTCAATGAAACCTGAGGGAATAATTCTTTCCGGCGGACCTGCCAGTGTATATGAAAAGAATGCTCCAGCTTGTGATCCAAATGTTTTCAAAATGGGACTCCCTACTCTTGGAATATGCTATGGCCTACAGTTGATGGTTACAACTCTCGGCGGTTCAGTTACACCTGCAAAAAAACGTGAATATGGCAAAACTGAACTATTTATTGATGACGCATCCGATCTGTTTTACGGTCTTCCAAGTAGAACAACATGTTGGATGAGTCACGGCGACTATGTAAAAGAATTGCCGAAAGGCTTCATAGTTATTGCACATACTCCCAACTGCCCAAATGCGGCGATTAAGTACGGCGAAAGAAAGCTGTTCGCAGTTCAATTTCATCCGGAGGTAACTCATACAGAGAGGGGCTTAGAAATTCTCAAAAACTTTCTTTTCAATATCTGCCACTGCAAACCTACATGGACTATGGGGTCGTTCATCGAGGAATCAATAAAAGAAATTCGAGAGGAAGTTGGCAAAGAGAGAGTTTTATGCGCGATAAGTGGGGGGGTCGATTCCGCAACAGCGGCTGTACTCATCCATAAAGCCATAGATGACCGGTTAACCTGCATTTTCGTGGACCATGGTCTTCTCAGAAAGAATGAGCCAGAGCAGATCAGAAAAACATTTGAAAAATCTTTTAGGATTCCAATAATCTACGTTGATGCCTCAAAGCGTTTCTTAACTAAACTAAAGGGTGTTACCGATCCTGAGGAAAAAAGGAGAATTATCGGTGAAGAATTTATCAGGGTCTTTGCAGAGGAAGGAAAAAAGTTGGGCATTTTTCAATGGCTTGCACAAGGAACACTCTATCCAGACGTGATAGAAAGTGCTAAAGCAGGTAGTCCTGCATCAAGAATTAAGAGCCATCATAACGTTGCAGGTTTACCTGGTTGGATGACTTTCAAGCTCTTAGAACCCTTACGATGGTTGTACAAAGATGAGGTGAGGCAGGTAGCATCTCTTCTCGGTCTACCAGGAGAAATATGGAGAAAACACCCCTTTCCAGGTCCAGGCTTAGCTGTGAGAATAATAGGTGAGATAACTCCTGAAAAAATACGAATATGTCAAGAAGCGAGCGCAATAGTTGAAGAAGAACTAATGAACGCTGGATTATACGATAAAATTTGGCAAGCCTTCGCAATAGTTGGTGACGATAAAGCTGTAGGCGTCCTAGGTGATGAAAGACAGTACGGCTACATAGTTACAGTTAGAATTGTGGAATCGGTTGATGGTATGACTGCCGACTGGGCTCGTATGCCAACTGAAGTTTTGGAACGAATTAGCAGTAGAATAACGAACGAAGTTCCAAAGGTTACCTGGGTTACTTACGCCGTAAGCTCAAAGCCCCCATCAACAATCGAACCCGCTTGAGGAGTTTGAAAGAGAAGGCAAGATCAAAAGGGATGATGGCAGGATAGTCGCTTTTCCTGCACGTGACGAATATGCTTCGAAATTCATTAAGTCGTTAACGCTTGCTACAGAGAAGAAGATAATAATGCCTGTACGTAGGGTGAGAGTCCAGAACATTGAATTAGACCTAGGCAAACTCTCTGATGAGGAGTTAGAGAAATTGGTGATGTTCCTCGTATTAGAGCGTGAGAGAAGATTTGAGGAAGAAAAAAGAGGACGTTTCAAGTGAGAAATTGAAATGAGAGTTAACCTAGAATCGATTTAATCTGATCTCTATCTATCTTTTCAATCAGTGGTATGCTCGTGGCTTCGTAAGCTCTCTCAGTTAATGAAGCTAAGTCATCTCTAGACAGCAAGTTTAATTTCCATTTTCTCACGCCAGCCATCAACTGCTTCAATCCTACTCCAATTTTATCATGATAGTAACTGTAGAGCCCTATAGCACCGGGTGGTAGCTTTTTGAATTTATCTCCAAATCTATTTTTGAGCTCTGTTGTACATATGAAGAATTGTTCAGGCTTACTGCCATAGGCACTTTCAAATGCAGCTGGCAACTCATTTCTTTCAGCTAATTCCACAAAATAGGATGCTTTCATAACTGCAGTGATGGGGGCTCTAGCCATAGCAATCGCCTTTAGATATGGGCCGTTTCCAAAGTTGCTCATCGCTATCGCTTTGAATATCTGGGTTTCATCAATGAAGCCGCCTGCCATAGTGATGTCTGGCACATGCTTGCTTTTATTTTTCAGCAACTCTGCGCACTCTAGGACTTGGGCTTCTAAGGGGACTGTGGGTGTACCGCACTCCTGCATCATGGGAACTGGGCTCATTCCTGTTCCTCCACCAGCTCCATCGAATGTAATTGCATCAATTTTAGCCTCCGAAACGAGCTTCATTGTAAATGCAACTTGGGCAGGTCTATAGGCGCCAGTCTTCAAGAAAACGTGTTTGGCACCTTGTTCTCTTAGCTTGTCTACTCCTTCTAGGAAATCTTCTCTACTCGGCATTCCTACTCTACTATGTCTTTCAAAGGTCTTGAATGTCCCTTGTCTAAATGCTGATTGTACATTTGGATCTTCTGGGTCTGGAATAACAATGTAGCCTCGTTTCTTTAGCATTATGGCTTTTTCTAAATTATTCACTCGTACTTCTCCTCCTATTGCTTTTGCGCCTTGTCCCCACTTTCTCTCAATTACATTTACTTCCAGCTTTGAGAGCGCGTAGACATCTACTCCTAATCTTTGATCCTCCACATTTGTCTGAACTACGATGTCCCCATATTTTCCGTCCCAAAACTCCTTGTAGGTGTCAATTCTATACTTCAGGTTCTTTGAGTACGTTACTTTTCCATTTGTAAACTGAGCTTCTGGGTCCATTCCACATACGTTTTCCCCTACAGTCTGTATTGTTCCAGAAATCGCAGCGCCCACTGCAAGTCCTGCCCAATTCTTATCAGCTACAGCAGTTGAACCTAAACCTGCAATTAGCACTGGCACTTTAAGGGGAACGCCGCCAACCGAAGTCTCTACGTTGACGGCGGGGAAAATGGCTTTATCCGAATCCGCCTCTATGCCTTGTGCTCCTATAAGTGCTACCAAGATTTGAAAGTGAGACCAGTCTAGCACATAGTCTTTATTCGATGCGGCTGTGCTATCTCCAAACTGTTCTGGCAGAGGGTAAAGCACCTCTCTACCTCTAAAAGCTGCTTTTCCTATTTCGCAGAGGTTTGTGCATTCTCTTATACAAATTGGGCACATTCCACTTGTGGGGCACACATCCCACTCTCTTGTTTCTGTTCCAGTTGTAGACTTTGCATTAAGATAACTTTCCGGCATTTTCAACTCCTCCAAATTAAACTTCTACGTAACGCCTCCGTGCCCGGGTCCATGCAGAACGAGTAATTCTGCGAATACGCATAACTGTTTCCATAGCGTTTGTGGGGCAGGTCTCCATACAGGCTCTGCATCCATCGCAAAGTCTGGGATTTAACATTGTAACCACTCCGTCCTCAACTCTTAAAATAACATCACTTGAAGTTGGACCTTTTCCACCCATAACGTAAATGCTTCTTGAGGCATTAAGTGGGCAAGCTATCACGCAGTTTCCGCATCCAGTGCAGGGCTCGGTGAACACCATCTCTCTAATTACTTTGGTAGGCATACTTAACCCAGCGTAAAATTGAGCTGGCGAAGTTGGATTAAACCTCACCCAACTTGTCTTCTTTTAATCAGCTTAAGTAATTTTAAGCTTTGTTATCACTCTAGTGTGTAGACTGTGTACATTCTCCCGTAAGGTCGATATGTGGTAGGAACTATTTTTGTGAATTCATGTTTGAGCATGCTTGGAAGTGAAAGTTTGAAATTTTTACAATATTCAGCTAATATTTTTCTGAGTTCCGTTGAGTCCTCCCTTGTCATGGAATCAATTTTCACACCCATTTCAAGCATATCTTCGCGAACGGCACCCCTTATGTACATTTTTCCACCATGCATACCTGCACCGAGATAGTCTCCAACTATTTCATCTCCGTCGACATCTAATCCTAATACTACAATTCTGCCGCCAGCCATATATTCGCCTAGAAAATTTCTCGCCACTCCTCCAATCACAATAACTGGAAAGTGTCCAAGATACTCCTTCATATGAATTCCTACACGGTAACCAACATTCCCTCTAATGTAAATTTCACCGCCCCTCATTGAATAGCCAACTATGTCCCCGGCGCTTCCATGAATTATGATTCTACCATTGTTCATAGTATTTCCAACACAGTCCCCAGCATTTCCATACGCAATTATCGTTGGGCTGTCCATGAAGGCACCTAAATCGTTGCCAGGGGCCCCGCGGATAATTATTGTAGCTTCTTGATCTATCCCGGTGCCAATGTATCTTTGGCCATTAACATTGACTATTTCAATTTCTTTTATGCCCTTTTTGGCGGCATCGCGTAGGAGCTTGTTAAGCTGTTTAAAGTGCAGTCCTTTTGCGTCAATTTTCATAATCATCGACCAACCGGTTTTATTCCTAATATTTCTAGGGTTGTGTGGTCTAGACCAATTCCTCTAAGTCTTTCCCTGTTTCCCCTCAAGCTCTCGATTGAGTTCATTCCTAAGGCGCCTAGAATCTCCTTCAGCTCCATACTCCAAGCAGAAATCAGATTTGTAACTCTCTGCGCTCCTCTTGTAACACCCAGTCTTCGTCTTAACTCAGGCTTCTGTGTAGTCAACCCCCAGGGGCATAGACCAGTATAGCATTGCCCACAGACAGTGCAGCCCATAGCGATTAAGGCGGCAGTGGCAATTGCAACAGAATCAGCACCTAAAGCTATTATTTTCGCTACATCCGCACTTGACCTAACTCCCCCTGAAGCCACTAAGGAAACTTCATTCCGGATTTCCTCTTCACGAAGCTTATCATCCACGGAGGCAATGGCAACCTCAATTGGGATTCCAAAATGGTCTCGAATAACTTGTGGCGCTGCCCCCGTTCCACCGCGAAAACCATCTATAACAATTACATCAGCACCTGACCTGGCGATTCCACTTGCTATGGCTGCGGTGTTATGTACAGCGGCGATTTTAACGAAGACAGGTTTCTTGTAGTCAGTTGCTTCTTTCAACGCGTAAACCAGTTGGGATAGATCTTCAATTGAATAAATGTCATGGTGAGGGGCGGGAGATAATGCATCTGTTCCTACAGGAATCATCCGTGTCTCCGCTATCTCTGCAGTTACCTTCTCACCTGGAAGGTGTCCCCCGATACCTGGCTTAGCGCCTTGCCCAATTTTTATCTCAATCCCGGCGGCAACGTCTAGATACTCTTTATGGACGCCGAATCTGCCTGAGGCTACTTGAACTATGATGTGGTCTCCATATGGGTATAGGTCCTTATGTAACCCGCCTTCACCCGAGTTCATAAATGTTCCCAGTTCCTTTGCGGCTATGGCTAGAGCTTTATGCACTTCAAGGCTGACTGCTCCATAGGACATTGCTGCAAACATTATCGGTGTTTCCAATCTGAGATTTGGTGCTAGCTCTGTCTCGATTTTGAACTTTCCTTTTCCTTCTTTAACTTGCAGTCTAGATGGTTTCTTCCCAAGATATGTTCTGAGCTCCATAGGTTCACGGAGGGGATCTATCGATGGATTAGTGACTTGACATGCATCGATAAGAATATGGTCAAAAAGCACTGGATATGGTAGGTTTGTCCCTGTCCCAACCAATGTGATTGCGCCTGACTCCGCCTCCTTTAATATATCCCTCTGAATTTTCTCAGTCCATGTTGCATGCGGTCGAAAGACCAGCGGGTTCTTGATCACTGTAATTGCTTTAGTGGGGCAGAATACTACGCATCGACGGCATGCAACACATTTCTCATTTTCAGAAACTATCTTGTCCTCGTCAAGCTTTAATGCACCAAAACTACATTCAATGATGCATCTTCTACAAAATGTGCATTTCTCAGGGTCTATCTTAACTACAAATTCTGGTGGAATAGTGCTCATGATGCTCTCTCCACTCTCGCTATGACTGGTGTGCTGGCCTTAGGGGTCCAGACAATTTCTGGTTTAGGACATACGGCTCTAATCGCGCATTCTTCACTTGCAAGGTAGGCCTTATCTCCCTTTTTTGCTGCAACTAACGGTCTAAGTTTCACTCTGTCCGTTAAACCAACCAATCCTGTAATGCCTTGATCGACTGCAACAATGATGCTGAACGGTCCATTTACAAGTGCAGCGTTATACGTGATTCGAGTTGCTAGTAACAATCGTCCCTGTTCGTTTGTGGTGCTGTCTATGTATTTCCAAAATGGAGGCGATATAGCTGCGCATGCAACTTCTAGTGGCAATCCATGTTTACGGGCAAGTAGGTCAAATAAATAGGCTAAAACCTCGCTGTCAGTCTGTAGAGTGCACCTGTATCCCCATTGTTCTACGTATCGCTTGTTTGTGCCGTAGGAGCTAATTTCACCATTATGAACAACCGACCAGCCGAGAATGTTGAATGGATGTGCTCCTCCCCACCAACCCGGAGTGTTTGTAGGGTATCTTCCATGTCCAAGCCACATGTAGGCTTTGTATTCATATATTTCGTAGAGTTCCGCTACCTCCCATGGGTAACCGATGGCTTTGAAAACTCCCATGTTTTTGCCGCTTGAAACTATGTGTGCGCCTTCAATTTCGCTGTTTACATAAGTTACGAGGTCAACGATTTGATCATCAGGTGACTTCTTTTCTGCGGCTGCCTTTTTTTGTGATAATGGATTTACGAAATATCTCCATACTATCGGCCTGTTGCGAATTTTTCTTACTTTGCGTGTTGGGATCGGTTCATCCTTTAATATTTCGACTCTTGAGTTTAGATATTCCTCTACCTTCGTCTTACTGTCTTCATCGTCAAATATGGTGTGAAGCACATACTGGTCTTTGTATTTAGGGTAAATACCATATCCAGCGAAACCTGCGCCAAGACCATTGTACCTTGGGCTCATAGCTTCCATTGCAGTAACGGCAGCTTCTCCAGGGATTAGATTTCCCTTCTCATTAACCACTCCGAAAATTCCGCAAGCATCGCTAATTCTAGGATAAATCTTCAAGGTAGCGTCTATCCTAACGTGTTTTCATCTATATGAATTACTTGCATTATATAATAAAATCGCAAATGATATATTGATGCATACATAGTCTATATAGAAAAGAGGGAATGGACCTTGAAGGAAGAATCATCAACAGACGAATTTAGGAAAATCCAGCTTACTGGAAGGTCCTCCTACATAGTCTCAGTTCCAAAGAAATGGGTTACTAAACTCGGCTTAAAGCCAGGAGACCCGATAGCGATAAAAATGCTGGAAGATTCCTCGCTTCTCCTAACTCCAAAAAGATTCTTAGAAAAAGCTGGAAGGAAAGAAGCCCAGATAATAGTTTCTCCAGAAGATAACATTCAATCGATTATCCGAAGGATAATCTCCCTCTACGTGATCAGCTATAATATAATCCGGGTTAAATCTAAAGAAGGTCGCTTAACACCTCTACAAAGAGCTTCAATAAAAGACGCTGTTCGAAGAAAATTAATAGGCGCAGAAGTGGTAACAGAATCACCAGACGAGATGGTTCTACAAATTTTACTTGGATATCCAGAGTTATCAGTTCAAAATGCCATAATGAGAATGTTTACAATCGCTTCATTAATGCATAAAGATGCGATCACAGCGTTAAAAAATCTTGACAAGGAGATGGCCCGAAGTATAATCGCAACAGATGATGAGGTTGACCGCTTCGATCTGTACATTGTTAGATTATTGAAAGCTGCAATCCAAGACAGTCGCTTAATCAAGGAGGTTGGGTTGAAGAATCTTCGCGAGTGCTTAGGCTATAGATTGGCTACAAGAAGCCTTGAGAGGGTTGCTGACCACTCTGTGAAAATAGCGGAGAACATAATTGCTATGGATAAGCCCATTGATGACGCATTATACCAGAAGATCCTTGAGTATAATTCTATGGCTAGCAAACTTCTTGAAGACTCAATAAACGCGTTACTTAGCGAAAACTACAACCTAGCTGATAATCTAATGGCAAGGTTAGAGGGAGTTTCCGCCGTGGAGAAGAACCTAGTTGAAGGCATGCTCAGGCAGAAATTTGACGCTAAGACAACTTCTTCCCTAAGATTAATCCTAGAGAGCTCGAAGAGAATAGCTGAATGCAGCGAAGACATAGCTGAAGCAACACTTAACAGAACCGTGGAGAAGGTCAGCAAAGTATAGGTCACAGTTTCCTTCCCACAGTATTTTTAAACTCGCTATGGGGTTGTTATAGCTTATAATAATAGCAAAAATCCGAAAAATGGAGAACATGCATACAAATGAAAAATAAAAATTTCACAAAAGATGAAGAAACGAGGCGGAAATATTTCGATAAATTAATGAAGCTTAGTTCCCTGACTTTTGACTCAGATAAATGGGAAGAACTAAGAAAATTCGTGTACAAGCCCAGACCGCTTAATGTTGACGTCATTATAGATGACACCACACTTAGAGAAGGGCTCCAAATGGCTGGACTAACAAGTCCCTCTCCAGCCGATACATGCCGCATCGCTACTTTACTCAGAGATATTGGCGTAGAACGCCTTGAGGTTATAACTTACACAAAATCCGATCAAGAAGCAGTAAATTTGATGCGGAACGAAGGCTTAGGCGACATAATAGCTGCATGGTGTAGGGCGGTTAATGAGGATGTGGACTTAGCATTAAAACTTGATTTCAAACAAGTTGGAATATCACATCCAGTTTCATACATTCACTTTGAAAAATGGCATGATAAACCGCTTGAACAACTTATAGGAAGAGTTGTAGAGACCGTAGAGTATGCAAGAGACCATGGGCTAAGAGTTTTTGTTCATGGGGAGGACAGTACTAGAGCCGACTGGAGCTTTGAGAAGAAATTCATAAACGCTGTTGCGGATGCTGGGGCAGAAGTCTATAGAATTTGCGATACTGTCGGGTGCGGTATTTCTGACTTGAATGCGCCCTTACCAAACGGGATTCCCGCCAAGATTAAGAGCATCAAGAAAGAAACCAAGATTCCTTATGTGGAGATGCATGCCCACGATGATGTAGGTAACGCTGTTGAAAACACTATGGCAGCAATCAGGGCGGCTTCAGGTCTATACGACAAGTTCTATGCGAGCACAACGTTTCTAGGAATTGGAGACAGATCTGGAAACGCTGAAACAGAGAAAATAATAATGAACTGCTACTTGCATCACAACATAACAAAATGGAACCTAAAAGTACTCAGAGAAGCTGCAAACTTCCTAGCATCAGCCCTCAACTACTATTTACCATTAAACAAGGCGATAGTGGGTGATGCTGCATTTGCACATGAATCCGGAATCCACGTACACGGAGTTAAATCTCTTCCCTTAACCTACGAAGTGATTCCACCGGAACTCGTTGGACATGAGAGATCCATAGTTATCGGAAAACGGTCAGGAAAGCATGGGATACAGATGAAAGTCGAAGAGATACTTGGAGAAAAAATAGATGAGAAGGATCCAAGGCTCGAAACGCTCATCAATATAATTCAAGACGAATATTTACGGGGCGACAGAAGGCACGCGATGAAGAGTGTGGAGTTCGAAAAACTCATTCGTAGAGTTGGCTTTAAGCCAGCGAAAACCCGCGCCTAACTGTTTTCCACCCGTTTTTCTGAAGTCAATGCATTTTTATCTAATGAAGCGCCTTTTTATTATGAATTTGTATAAAATATTTTGGTATAACATTGAGAAAGTTTAAATATTATATCATTTATTGAACAAATATTCAAATCTAACGTAAAGGATCGTCGGGGAAGAGCGTATGGAATCCGGATTGCTTGAAAAGTTTGATGAAATTGATCTCAAGATTATCAGGTTACTTCAAGGTGATTCTCGATTAAGCTTTAACAAAATAGCGAGTAAACTGGGAATATCTGTTGGAACAGCGTATAATCACATCAAGAACCTAGAAGACAGGGGGATATTGAAAGGCTACACTGTGCTAATTGACCCCATCAAGCTGGGGTATACGATGACCGCCCTCATACTGATCCAAGCCGAGGGAGCTCATATCGTACCTGTAGAAAATAAGATTGCAAAAATTGATGATGTAATTTCTGTATATGACATTACAGGAGATTATGACATCGCTGTAATCGCTAGATTTAAGGACAGAACCAGATTAAACGCCTTCGTAAAGAAACTTTTAGCTGTCCCTTATGTAAAAAGAACTGTTACAAACGTCGCCCTTAATGTTGTTAAGGAAGACTTTAGGACCATGATCCCTTGAAGCTTTGTGATAAAAGTAATGTTCAGGTCGAAACTTTATGAAGAATCCAATAAGGATAACCATTGCTCTTGACGATGAGACAAACGATTTAATTGAGAAGATGAAAAGGGAGATGAAAGTCTCCCAAAGCGAATTGTTAAGGGAGGCTTTACGGTTTTATTACGCAAACAAAGATATCGCCAATGTTTTCGTGAGAAAAAAACTGGATTTCTATATGGATATGCTTCTTTCAGGCGAACATGTAATTCTGGATGTGGATCACTGGCTTCTTTTCTTGAATCTATTAGAGTCCATGCCTGAAAAGGATAATTTTTGGGAAAAACATAGAGAAGTAGCCAGATCCCACGCAGAACAGCTCAGACACAAAGTTTCTTCCTTGGAAGACCTTTTGAAACGCTTAGAGGCCTGCAACTTCTTCAGATTAACTAAGAACTCAGAAAATGACTTCACTCTAGTTTTAGGGTCTAAAACAGCCATGAAATTCGTCAAGATATTCATTGAAGAGTATCTTTCAGCCATTGGCATAAAGGCTGAGATAAAGGAAAACATTGCCAAAATAAGAATTACGGCTAAGAGTTAATCGTTGTGCATTTCACTTTTTTGAATTAATTCTATCTTTTTATTCATATTTTTTCATAAAAATTGTTAATTTATCTCAATTAAGTTTATATTATTGTACACTTATCCATATGTCCAAAGGTGAGAACTATGCAGGAGATAAATGGTATAACTGAAAATGATAAAAATGGACATCTAAGTGAAGCAAAAGAAATCGAATGGATTGACATTGGCGTAGAAGGACTGTTGGATTTCATTCCTGGCCTACCGAAGGGAGACGCTATTCTGGTTAGAGGAGAACCCGGAACAGGGAAGACAATCCTCTGCCTTCAGTTTCTGCACAAAGGAGCCGAAAACGGCGATAAATGTGTATACATTACCACAGAGGAAACTCCAGAGACCGTATTGAGGTCGGGCACTGCGCTCTGGAGCGATTTCCCCTCACTAGTCGAGGAAAAAAAGATTGTAATAGTAAACCTTTCGATCACTGCAACATATGCCAATGAATACTCATTAGTAACCAAAGAAGAAGCCGTAAAGATGGTCATGAAGGGATTAGATGCTCAGCCAAATGCTGCAAGGGTAGTAATAGATTCTCTTTCCTCTTTGCAAAGACGTCTTGAAGACCCAGGGGAGTTCAGGGAGGTTTTCATGAAGCTTCTCTTAGAAGTCAAGAAGAGAGGAGCGACAACGGTATTGACGGCGGAGGGGATACCAGTAAACCCAGATATCACGGAATATCTTGTTGACCACCTGATATACTTGGATTACCATAAACACGACGTAATCTGGACAAGAGTCTTCATCCTAAGAAAATCAAGAAGCGTACCATTAAAGCCAGAAATATTGAAACTGAACATAGAAAGTGGAGGGCTATCTGTAGAGGAAATTCCAATCTCACTGAAGCCCGTGTGGTTTGCAAGCAAATTGTAGTTGACGAAAAATGGCTACTACCCCTGATGAAACATTCGCTGCAATACAGCAAGTGTTCATCGTGGGATGGGCGCCAGTAGCAATATTGATAATGGCTACCGCAGGCTTTGCCCTTCTTTACGCTGGATTGGTGCGGAAGAAGAATGTATGCCACACGATAATTGTTCTGAACATTGGCTGGACTCTGGCTTTCATCGTATATTACTTAGTGGGATTCCCGTTTTCTTACTATACGGCGAATCCTTTTTTTGGCTTACCAAAATTTCTACCGACAATAGCCAATCCTTTACCTGCCGCTTTATCCGCTACTGGGGCTTACGGTATTCCAGCTAGCCCGTCTGGTTTAGGTGATATGGCCTTATGGTTCAAGATGTCTATGTTTGCAATAACAGCGATAGCGATTGTTCCAGGAGCTACAGCCGAAAGAGACAAACTTTGGGGATGGGTTATAGCAGCAGCAGCGACGGCCGCATTCTTTTACCCCGTTGTAGAGCATTGGGTCTGGGGCGGAGGTTGGCTAAGCCAAATAGGTTTCATTGATTACGCAGGATCTGGTGTTGTCCATCTTTTTGGAGGCATGTATGCTTTGGCTGCAGCAATAATTATCGGTCCCAGACTTGGCAAGTTCGTAGGAAAGAACAAAGAGGCAAGGTCTTTCTTTGGTCACAGCTTGCCTTTGTCAGTGATCGGTGCATGGCTGCTAGTTTTCGGCTGGTTCGGCTTCAATGTGGGTTCAAGCGCAGCAAGTAGCGCTCGGACTATAAATGTCGAGCTGGCATGGGTTGGTGTTACCACAGCGATGGCTATGGCTGGCGGCTTATTTGGTGCGGCGGTAACTTCGAGGGGACATGCCTTAACATCGATGGCTGGATTGCTTGCAGGGGCCGTTGCAATTTGTTCAGGCGCTGCTACGATGCATCCGATTTTTGGTTTCATGACGGGGCTCGTGGCTGGAATAATCCTGACTTTTGTTCAAGGGATCATGGAACACGTCGTACACATCGACGACGCATGTGTATGCGTACCCGTGCATGCTGCTTGTGGCTTCTGGGGCTTGCTTGCAACAGGACTATTCGGTGCTCAATTTTTGGGTGCCCATCCATTATACGGAGTTACTACAGTTGAAGCATGGCTTCATATGATTGGAATACAATTTGTTGGGGCGGTTACAATTACAGTCTGGGCAGGGGCGACAGGTTTAATTCTGTTTTGGGCAATAAACAAGGGAGGTCTGCTAAGGGCTTCAAAAGACGCTGAACTATTTGGACTTGACATAGCCGAACATAAAACATACGCCTACCCTGAAGATATGGAGAATCAATTCCCATAGGAGCAAAAAATCATGAGTGGAAAAGAAACTGTGGAAAATGAAAGCCTAAAGGAGCTGGTTCAAAATCTCCTTAAAGAAGTAGAGAATCTAAAGGAAAGGGTAGCAAATCTTGAAAGGGAGCACAAAAAAATGAAGACTGGGCAAAAGTGGGTTTAGCCATAAAGTCGAGGAAGTACTTGGAGAAAAAATAGATGAGAAGGACTCAAGGCTCGAAAAACTCATCAATAGATCCAGCTTTAAGCTAGTAAAAACCCGTGCTCAAACTGTTTCTCACAGTTTTCTGAGGTCAACGCATTTTTATTCTAGCTGTATGAATGTAAGTTCGTATTGGTTGATTAATATGCAAAGAAGAGTCAAAGCAATGGCGTACTCCACCATCGCGAATCTAGGTCCAGGCTTCGACGTGTTCGGAATAAGCGTTGACGCAGGATATGACATTGTTCAAGTAGAGCCTGTTGACAAAAAATTAGAGCTGGAAGTATCTGGAGTAGGCTCAGAAAAAATACCAAAGGATCCTGATAAAAATACTGCTGGGCTTGTTGCTAAAGAAATTCTCGGTTTCTTCGGAATCAAAAAAGGGCTTAAAATAAAAATTCAGAAAGGTATTAGACCCGGAAGCGGTCTTGGAAGCAGCTCAGCCAGCGCTGCCGCTACAGCAATTGCTTTAAACAAACTTTTCAATCTTGATCTGCCAAAAATTGAACTCATAAAATACGCTTCAATAGGTGAAATCGCCGCAGCTGGAGTAGCACACGCAGATAATGTTGCAGCAGCGATTCTTGGAGGATTCACAATTGTACGATCATACAACCCGTTAGAAGTCTTAAACATAAGTCCTCCAAAGGGGATTAGGTTTTGCGTTGTGTTGCCTAACGTGGAGGTTCAAACAAAAATCGCCAGGGCAGTTCTTCCAAAGGAGGTCCCCCTCAAAAGCTTCGTGCATAATGTAGGTAGCGCTTCATCTCTAGTCTACGGAATGTTAAGAGGCGATATCGACCTCATAGGTAAATCTATGAGCGATGTAATCGTTGAACCTGCTAGAGCTGGTCTAATTCCGGGATATGAACTAGTTAGGAAATACGCAAAGGAAGCAGGAGCCGCTGGCGTAACCATCAGTGGGGCAGGTCCAGCAATGTTAGCTGTGGTTAATCCACGCAAGGTTAATCCGATGCGTGTTGCACAAAATATGAAAAAAGGCTTCATGGAAGCGGGAGTCAAGTCAGAGTTTTTCGTATCGAAACCAGCCTCAGGCGCAAAGATTCTGGAGGTTAGATAATGCACATACAATGCATCGAGTGTGGCGAAAAATACCGCCCGAAAGAAGTAATCTATACATGCAAAAAGTGTGGAGACGTTTTAGACATACGTTATGACTACGAGGAAGTTTCTAGAAGGCTAAAAGCATCAGACTGGAGAAAGCGACCACTAGGAGTTTGGAAATACAAAGAACTGCTTCCAGTTCCAGAAAGATCACAAATTATTACACTGAATGAGGGTGGAACAAACCTATACCACTGTAAACGTTTAGGCTCCAAACTGGGGTTAAGAAATCTCTACGTTAAGAACGAGGGTGAAAACCCAACAGGCTCATTCAAAGACAGAGGAATGACTGTAGGAGTAACAAAGGCTATCGAGTTTAAATCTAAAATTGTAGGCTGCGCCTCCACAGGGAACACAGCGGCATCGTTGGCGGCTTACGCTGCAAAGGCTGGGCTTTCATGCATAGTTCTAATTCCATCAGGTAAAATTGCGTATGGAAAATTAGCCCAGTCCATCGTTTACGGAGCAAAAATAATTCAAGTTAGAGGGAACTTCGATCAAGCGCTGAAAATCACAGTAGAACTTTCTGAGAAATACAGGAAAATCTACCTACTCAACTCAATCAACCCATACAGGTTAGAGGGGCAAAAAACATTGGCTTACGAGGTCTGCGATCAGCTAGGCGGTAAAGCCCCTGACCAAGTAGTTGTGCCTGTAGGCAACGCTGGCAATATAAGCGCGATATGGAAAGGTTTCTCAGAATTCCATTATCTAGGCCTCATCAGTATGCTTCCCCAAATGTACGGGATTCAAGCTGAGGGGGCTGCGCCGATAGCTAAAGCAATCAAAGAAGGAAGCAAGAAAATAAAGCCTGTAGCCAACCCTGAAACAATAGCTACGGCGATCAGAATCGGTGCACCTGTAAGCTGGAAGAAAGCTATTAGAGCCATTCATGCTTCAAAGGGTTCAGCTGAAATCGTTAGCGACAAAGAAATTCTGGAAGCACAGAAAATGTTAGCTAGATACGAAGGATTATTCGTTGAACCCTCAAGTGCAGCATCTATAGCTGGTCTAAGAAAACTCATCAACTCAAGGAAGATGGATAGAGGCGATGTTGTTGTCTGCGTAGCTACTGGTCACGGGCTGAAAGACCCTGACATTGTGGTGAAAAGTTTTGAGAAGCCGCTTGAAACTGATGCGAAAGTTGAATCCGTAAAGAAACTTCTAGGTGTATAGCGCTATGAGAATAATTTTTGTAGGCTTCGGGGTCGTGGGGCAGAGCTTCGCTCGCATATTGCTGCTTAGACGTCATGAGTTAGCTAAAAGCTACGGTATTAACCCGAAAGTTGTAGCTATCGTGGATAAAGGTGGAGCCGCAGTAAATCCGAAGGGCTTAGACTTAGAAAAAATGCTTGTAGTAGTTAAAAAGAAGAAATCAGTTGCCTTCGACGCTATGTATGGGCATAAAGGCATGTCGGCGGTGAACGTTATAGAGAAAAATGAGGCTGAAGTTGTTGTCGAAGTAACTCCCACGAACATCAAAACTGGGGAACCTGGTTTATCTCACATTAAAGCAGCGTTAAGAACTGGAAAAAACGTTGTAACCACAAACAAGGGACCCTTAGCCGTAGCTCTACCAGCCCTAACAGAACTAGCGGAATACAACAAGGTTTACCTAAGATTCAGTGGAACAGTTGGAGGTGGAACTCCAATCCTCGACCTAGCTAAAAGATGCCTACAAGGAGACAGAATAATCTCAGTCCGCGGAATACTTAACGGAACCACGAACTACATACTAACAGAAATGGGTGAAAAAGGCCTATCATTCCAACAGGCGCTAAAAAGCGCTCAAAAACTCGGCTACGCTGAAGCAGACCCATCCATGGATGTTGATGGACTTGACGCAGCCTGCAAATTAGTCATAATAGCGAACTGGATAATGAACAAAAAAGTCACCCTGAAAGACGTAAAGATTCAAGGAATATGCAACGTAACACAGAAAGACCTGAAAGAAGCCGCTAAGAAAAACCGCACAATCAAGCTCATAGGCTCAATTAACGGAGGCCTAAAAGTAACGCCGACCGAAATCTCTAGAGACGATCCTTTATGCGTAGGAGGCAATTTGAACGCCGTTACATTTGTCTCGGAATTCGCTGGTGAAGAAACAATAATCGGTCGCGGCGCAGGAGGAATGGAGACAGCCAGCAGTATCCTAAGAGACCTCATCGATATTAAACAAAACCTATCAGCTAGAATGGTGGCGTGAGAACTATGAAAATAGTGATGAAATTCGGCGGCGCATCTGTAGCTGACAGCGATTCCATTAAACAAGTAGCAGGGATAATCGCTGATTATGCCAAACAGAAAAACCAAATTATAGTCGTTGTTTCAGCCTTGAAAGATGTAACAAACCAACTGCTTGAGGCCTCAGAAAAAGCGAGAGAGGGAAATAAAAGCTACGTTGAAAGATTCGTGAAAGATCTAATGGAAAGACACCTAACAATAGTTCAAAAAGCAATTAATGATAAATCCATTCAAAGAGATGTAACTCTAAAAATTAGTGCGATGAGCGACGAACTGGAGAAAGCCTTAACCGGTATAGCACATCTCGGCGACCTATCCCCGAGATCTAAAGACTATATTCTATCATTTGGTGAAAGATTCTCAGTTCGGCTATTGTGCAACATCTTACGGGACATTGGTTTGAATACGGAATGCTTCACTGGGAAAGAAGTGGGCATAGTAACCGACTCAAACTTCGGAGAAGCACGCCCATTGTTAAAGTTGTCAAAGCATCAAATTAAAGAAAAAATTGAACCACTATTAGAGAAACGAATCATACCTTTAATTACCGGCTACATAGCTGCGACTCAAGACGGAATAGTTACAACGCTTGGAAGAGGAGGATCCGACTACACAGCCACAATAGTTGGAGCAGCAATAGAAGCAGACGAGGTCTGGATCTGGACCGACGTAGACGGCTTAATGACAGCAGACCCAAAAATAGTATCCTCAGCAAAAGTGATACCTACAATTTCGTTCGCAGAAGCCATAGAGATGGCTGTTTTTGGAGCGAAGGCAATGCATCCAAGAGCACTAGAACCAGCAATGGAAGAAGAAATCCCTGTCAGAATAAGAAACGCATTTAATCCGAAAAATACTGGAACCCTAATAGTCAGTCAAAAGAGAATCAAGCCTCAAGGCATAGTGAAAGCTGTCACGCTGATTAAAGACGCAGCATTAATTACCGTAAGCGGCGCAGGCATGGTTGGCACCCCAGGAACAGCTGCCAAAGTATTTGATATACTGGGAAGAAACAGCATCAACATCCTAATGATTTCGCAAAGCGTTTCAGAAGCAAACATCTCATTCGCCATTCAAAGAAATCAGCTAGACAAAGCAGTCAGCTCATTGGAGATAGCGCTACTCGGTAAAGGCGTTGTACAAGATGTTTCAGCCGAAGACGATGTATGCATAATCGCAGTCGTAGGCGCAGGAATGAAAGGAACACGTGGAGTAGCTTCCCGCGTATTCGGAGCAGTTGCAAACGCTGGCGTAAACGTGCGAATGATAGCTCAAGGCGGATCCGAACTCAACATATCATTCATCGTCAAGGAGACGGACGGTAAAAAAGCTGTTCAAGCCATTCATGAAGAGTTCAAGCTCGATAAACTTGGGCGCTGAAGTTATTCCTCTGTAAGTAACCTTTTTATATAAAAGTCTCTAAGTCTATGCAGACTACTCGAGGTTAGGATATTGGATAGAAATCCTATACACATCTACAACCGATTCACCCGATTCTTCACCTACTTTTATTACTTCTACTTTTTCAAGTAGAGGGCTGACGGTTAATTTAGTTCTGTCCAAAATTACTGTTCGACCCTTCTGCTGGAGGAATTATGTGTAGTGAAAACTAAAAACCACTCTAAAAATAACAAAAGGCTCATAGTGAAGTTCGGCGGAGCCAGTTTAAGCAGCGGAGAACTTATCCTTAAAGCCGCAAAAGCCGTTGCCAACGCTGTACGAAAAGGTTCTAAAGTTGTTGCAGTTGTTTCCGCCACAGGGAAGAGCACAGACAATCTCATAGAATTGGCTAAGGGGGCTTCTGGAGGAAAAATATCGACACATGAGCTAGACGATGTTTTATCAATGGGTGAAAGGGCAAGTGCAAGAATTTTCGCAGCAGCTCTTAATGCTCAGGGGATTCAATCACGCTACTTCGACCCCACCGATACCGAGTGGCCCATTATAACAAATGAGAACTTCACCAATGCTGACCCACTTATAGAGGAATGTGACCGTAGAATTAGGCGACAAATAGTCCCATTGCTAAACAAAGGTGTTGTCCCAGTTATTCCAGGCTTCATTGGACGCAGCCTTAAAGCTGGCAGAATCACTACAATCGGGCGCGGCGGAAGCGATGCCACCGCCTTCATACTGGCGAAGGCTGTGGGGGCGAAGGAAGTAGTTTTAGTCACTGACGTTCAGGGAATAATGTCCGCTGACCCGAAACTTGTCAAGAATACACGATTTATAGATAAAATAAACGTTGACAAACTAGTTGGGCTTGCAGATGCAGGCACAAAATTCATTCATAGAAGAGCTCTGAAACACAAGGCGAACTCTATCGATGTGCGGATCGTCAGCCACACTTCAGGGCGGCTCAATGTGCAGGGGACTTTAATCAAAGGGTCACTTCCAGAATTAGAAGTTGAATTAGCTGAACAAAAGCCAGTTATGCTTGTCACATTCGTTGGTGAAGGATTAGCAGAGTCTCCAAGAATCATACCGGAAATTGCTAAGAAAATAAGAAGCTGTAAGATCTCGATACTCGGAATGACTGCAAACCATGACTCCGTGATATTTTACTCCCACTCGACTGAGGATAAGAAAAAACTTGAGAGACTACACTCAGTGGTTCTACGTCATAAAGAAACATTAGCTATGGCTGTGAAGAGAAACCTCGCATTCATAAAAGTGAAAGGAGTTGGACTTGAGGAAACCCCCGGCATAATCGGGCGGGTATCTGCGCCTCTCCATAAAAACAGCATAAACATATTCGGTATCTTCACAATTACTTCAAGCGTTATGGTTTTCGTCGACTGGGAGGACCGCAATAACGCTATAAAATTAATCAAGGAATCATTAGGGATGAGAGAATCGCCATGTTAAAAGCAGGTATTCTAGGAGCCACAGGGCTTGTTGGGCAGAGATTCGTGCAGCTGCTCGACGGGCACCCATGGTTTAAAATAGCAGCTGTAGCCGCATCTGAAAAATCCGTTGAAAAAAGTTACGGTGAAGCTGTACACTGGATGCTATCTCATGAGCCTCCAAAGGGCATTGCTGATTTAGAAGTGTTACCTGTCAACGTTAGAGCCCTTGAAGATGTGGACTTCGTGTTCTCCGCACTTCCAGCAGATGTAGCCAAAAAGGTTGAAGAAGATTTTGCGAGAGCAGGTTACATTGTGGTTAGCGATACAAGTGCCCATAGAATGGAGCCCGACGTTCCAATAATTATCCCTGAAGTCAACCCTGAACATCTAGCACTAATAGAGAAGCAGCGTAGAAACCGGAAATGGAAAGGAGCAATAATAACAAACCCCAACTGTACAGCCAACATACTGGATCTTTCACTAAAACCGATACTCGACAAATTCGGCATAAGAAGCGTAGTTGTATCAACAATGCAAGCATTGTCAGGCGCTGGTTTCCCTGGAGTAGCCTCACTCCAAATAACTGACAACGTAATTCCATTCATAGAAAAAGAAGAAGAAAAAGTCCAAGCTGAAACACTCAAGATTCTTGGAACCGCAACTAAACCAGCCGAATTCAAACTTTCGGCCAGCTGTCATAGAGTTTCTACACTTGATGGGCACCTTGAGGCAGTATTTGTTAATACAGTAAAGAACGCGGATCCTGAAGATGTAGCTGAAGCTATGAAAAACTTTGTTGGCGTACCTCAAAAGTTGAAGCTTCCAACAGCCCCAAAGAAACCAATAATCGTCAAAAAAGAGGCTGATAGACCACAACCACGCTTTGATAGAGAAGCCGGTAGAGGTATGTCTGTGGTTGTTGGGAGAATAAGAAAAGACCCTGTGTTCAATGGTGTAAAATACATGGTTCTAGGGCACAACACGATAAGAGGCGCAGCTGGAAACGCCATTCTGAACGCTGAGCTCCTCAAAGTTAAAGGAATTTTATGAAGGTGAAAAAATGACTAACATTGGAAAAATTAAACGACTAAAAAGAATATTCCGCGAAGACGGCAGAACAGTTGTCATACCAATGGATCACGGAGTCACAGGCGGCCCCATACCTGGTCTAGTAGACATGCAAGACATAATCACTAAGCTTCAGAAAGGCGGAGCAGATGCTGTAGTCCTACATAAAGGAATAGCGATGAACGTAAATACAGGCAACATGGGCTTAATAGTTCACCTCTCAGCCAGCACAAAACTTGGACCGGACATACATCGCAAAGTAAGAGTATGCTCAATAGAAGAAGCTCTTCGAATAGGAGCTGACGCCGTATCAATACACGTCAACGTCGGCTCTGAAGATGAACCTGAAATGCTCATGAAAATGGGAGGAGTGGCTGATGAATGCGATGCACACGGAGTCCCATTGCTCGCAATGATGTATCCTAGGGGCCCAGATATTCAGAACGAACATGCGCCAGATTTAGTTGCTCACGTAGCTAGACTTGGAGCTGAACTAGGCGCAGACATAATCAAAACCAACTACACGGGAAGCATCGAAACTTTCAGGGACGTTATTCGTGGATGCCCAGTGCCAGTAATAATCGCTGGAGGCCCTAAAGTAGAAACCACAAAACAAGTTTTGGAGATGGTTTCAGACTCAATTAAGGCTGGAGGAAAAGGCGTATCGATTGGCAGAAACGTGTTTCAGCATGAAGACCCAACAACTATGACTAAGGCTCTTGTAGCCATAATTCACGGGAACGCAACCGTAGAAGAGGCTCTCAACATCCTCGGTGAAACCAAATGAGAGAATTATGGCTACAGATAGACGGAAAACTACCAGCTAGCGTGAAAAAGAAATTACTGAAAGCCTCAAAGCAATTTGCCAGTGGAGTAATCGTTGAAAGCGTAGATTTAAAAATCGCTAAACAGACAGGAGCCAAAGTTCTTACTGGCGCATTGAAGAAAGCCATCAGAAACAAAAATGACCTGAACGATCTCGTCCGCCGTATAGCTCCCTCAGCGCCAAAGTACCTAATTGTATCCTGTCCAAACTGGAAGGTAATCCCTATAGAAAATCTCATAGCAGCTCTCCACGGTAAAAGCAAGCTTCTCGCAGAAGTAAAAAACGCTGACGAGGCCCGTTTAGCTCTTGAAACTCTTGAGCTAGGTGTTGACGGTGTAGTTATTAAGGCTGGGAATGAAAGTGAGTTAGCTGCCGCTTCAAGAATTGTTAAAGCTACTAAAACTAGAGTCGAAGAAAAAAAAGAAGAACCGAGAATAAAACTTGCTTCAGCCAAAATAATTGAGGTTAAGCTC